>Ga0180301_10004572_pt1 | contig 10674 bp, 10 predicted proteins | sample GuaBasSediGuay16_FD_121797 | JGI IMG/M metagenome (GOLD analysis project Ga0180301, IMG submission 121797) | Subseafloor sediment microbial communities from Guaymas Basin, Gulf of California, Mexico - Guay16, Core 4569-2, 12-15 cm | ecosystem: Environmental > Aquatic > Marine > Hydrothermal... | reverse complement strand
TACATATATTTATTGTACATTATAATGTAAAATATTATCATGAAAAAACCAAAAATTAGTGCAGAATCTGGGAGTACGAATGTTAGAGCAGTCGGTAGAATTAGTCTATCTGAAATTCTTGCATTTCAAAACCCCTGGTGGAAGACGGGGAGGGTTGAACCGGAGAGATTGGGGAATTTTAAAAGGGAGTTGTTTGAAAAACTGACAGAGGATTTGAAGAACAAGAAGATAACCTCCATCATCGGTCCCAGGAGAACAGGGAAGACTATCCTGATACACCAGTTGATCCAAAACCTGCTGGATAAGAAAGTCGATCCCGAAAGAATTGTCTACTTACAGTTAGATAATCCTGCCATACTTCATGAAGGTCTGATCTCTGAATTGATGGATTTTACCGCCAATCTAATCACTGAATCGTTGGATGAATTAAAAAAGCCAGTATATATCTTTCTGGATGAGGTGCATAAATTAGAGCGATGGGGTGAACAGGTAAAGCACTGGCAGGATTTGAATTTGAAGATAAAATTCATAGTTTCCGGCTCTTCAGCATCCAGGATACTGAAAGGTTCCGGCGAGTCATTGCTTGGGAGAATAAACCATAACATCCTCCTGCCTTTAAGCTTCAGGGAATTTATCAGAGTAAAATATGATCTGGATGTGAAACCCCTGGATTTAGATGCAGTAAGTATAAAAAGGGAATACCACCGTATGGTTCCGCATCAACAGAAGGTCAAAATAGCGTTGAGGGATTACCTGCACAGGGGAGGTTATCCCGCCCTGATCAATGAAAAGATGGAGGACGTGTTTCAAATCCTCTTGGAATACAAGGACCTGTCTCTACAACGAGACATCTTTGAGCTGGAAGAGGTAAGGGATACAAAAACCCTCAATGAGCTGGTCTTTATTCTTGCAAGTTTAATTGGGAACAGGTTGAGTTATAACAAACTTGGTTCAATCCTCTTGGCAAGGGTGAATACCATAAAAAGATACTTAAGTTTGTTGGAGGATATCTACTTGGTTAAGGAATCTCTCGTGTATAAAAAACCATATTCTTCCGTTCGACAGGAGAGAAAGGTTTTCTTCGTGGATACGGGTTTTGTTAACGCCCTAACCATGACCTATGAATTGAAAGATCTATCGGGGTTGATAGAGAATTCCATCTGCTCTGTCATCTATAGAAAAACATTGGAACAGGAGATAAACCCCATACAGTTTTATTGGGTTGATGGGGAAGAAGTCGATGCCATACTAAAACTGAAAGGAAGATTAATACCCATAGAGGTTAAATACACAAACAGAGTAGATATGACAGATCTGAAAGGTATGCTAAAATTCATGGACAAATTCAAGATAAAGATGGGAATTGTAATTACCAAAGACCTGTTCGAAGAAAGAAAACAGGATAAAAAAGAAATCATCCTCATCCCAGCATGGCTGTTCCTGCTCGGGATCTGATATTTGATCAATGAAAAGAAGGTGATCAAATGAAAGAATTTATCCAGAAATTGGTGGAGGGAAAAAACCTGACTGAGGAAGAATCCAGAAGGGCAATGCAGATGATAATGTCAGGTAAAGCCACAGATGCACAGATTGCCGGCTTTTTAATAGCGCTGAGAATGAAGGGGGAAACCCCGGAGGAGATAGCGGAATTTGCAAGAGTTATGAGGGAATTCTCCCGGAAGATAAAACCAGAGGTTGAACCGTTGGTTGATGTCTGCGGAACTGGGGGTGACAGAATCAACACATTTAATATCTCAACCACTGCAATGTTTATCGTTTCCGCTTCCGGAATTCCAGTTGCTAAGCATGGAAACAGGGCGGTGTCATCAAGATGTGGATCTGCAGATGTCCTTGAAGAACTGGGAATTAACCTGAACCTGGAACCTGAAAAGATCAGGGGGGGGATAGAAAAGATAGGAATTGGGTTTATGTTTGCCCCCTTGCATCACTCCGCAATGAAGTATGTTATGCCCGCTCGAAGGGAATTGGGGGTAAGAACAGTTTTCAATATTCTTGGTCCATTGACAAATCCCGCAAATGCCTCATCTCAGCTGATGGGTGTCTTTGATCCAGATCTCACCGAAAAACTGGCAGAGGTCTTCAGGTTGTTAAAACTTAAAAGTGCAATTGTTGCGTATGGTGAACCTGGTCTGGATGAGCTCTCAACCCTGGGGAAGACGAAGATCTCTGAATTAAAGGATGGGAAGATCAGAACGTATTTCGTAAAGTTAGAGGACTTTGGATTATCTAAGGCTAAAGCAGAAGACATAACTGGCGGAAGTGTAAAGGAGAATGCAAGGATTTTAAGGGATATCCTATCGGGAGAAGAAACCGGGGCCAAGAGGGATATAACCCTGTTAAATTCTGCAGCGGGAATTGTTGTTGGCGGAGTGGCAGATAACCTTAAAGAGGGGTATGAAATAGCAAGAGATGTTCTAGATTCTGGAAAGGCGTATAAAAAATTGGAGGAATTTATAGAATTTGCGAAATGAAATTTAAATTTGAAAATATTGCAGAGGAGAAATTGAAAGAAATTAAGGCGTTAAAGGAAAAGCGCAGTCTGATTTCTGCGATTGAAAAAACCGAAGGGAGTGGCTTAATTCCAGTAATTGCAGAGATAAAGAGGAGAAGCCCCAGCAAGGGAAAGATCAGGGATGTAGATTTAGTAAAAACGGCAAGACAGATGGAGAATGGTGGGGCGTGTGCGATCTCCGTTTTAACTGATAAACACTTTGACGGCTCTCTGGAGGATCTAAAGAGGGTAAAGGAGGCTGTGAAAATCCCCGTTCTTCGCAAAGACTTCATCGTTGATGAATTTCAGATCTATCAGAGCTATGGAGCCGGGGCGGATGCTGTTTTATTAATCGTTTCCCTACTGAGGGAGAAAACTATGGAATTTGTGGAATTGACACATGAACTTGGAATGGAGGCCCTGGTTGAGATTCATAACGAGGATGAACTAGAATTTGCCCTGAATTCCAATGCCAGATTGATCGGGATTAACAACAGAAATTTGAAAACCCTCCAGATAGACTTAGGCACTACAGAATCCCTGACAAAGAAAATTCCAAAAAACAGAATAATAATCAGTGAGAGCGGGATTAATGATAAAGAGGATCTGAGGAGGGTATTAAAGGCCGGAGCAAGTGCGGTCTTGATTGGGACGAGTATAATAAAAGCAGAAAATATCGAAGAGAGGGTGAGGGAGTTTACAGAAAAATGACCAGGGTAAAGATCTGTGGAATAACAAATAAAGAGGATGCACTGATAGCTATAAATTATGGAGCGGATGCGATCGGAGTTATAAATGTTAAAGGGACTCCGAGATTTGTGGACTTAAATAAAGCGAGAGAGATATTCGATGCATTGCCGATCTTTGTTTCTAAGGTCGTGGTTTCGATGCCAGAAAGCATAGAAGAGGCACTTGAGATATCAAAGACAAGGGCCAATTACATCCAACTCCATGGTGATGAACCCCTGGATTTCGTTAGGGAATTGAAAGAAAGAACTAATCTGGGAATAATAAAGAAGATTTCCGTAGATGAGAATTCCTTGGAGAATTCAGAGAGATATTCAAAAATCGTGGATGCAATTTTACTGGATACGAGGGTTAGAGGCTTATCTGGAGGAACCGGGAAGACTCATGACTGGGATATCAGCAGGAAAATTGTGGAATCTATCAGAAAGCCGGTGATTCTTGCAGGTGGTCTGAACCCAAGAAATCTGGAAGAGGCAATAGAAAAGGTAAGGCCATATGCTGTTGACACATCAAGTGGCGTTGAATCCAGACCAGGGAAGAAGGATAAAAGGAAGGTTGAACAATTTATAATGGTCGCAAAAAATGAAACTACCAGATAAACTCGGAAGATTTGATAGATACGGGGGGAAATTCGCCCCAGAGGTGTTGATGCCTGCACTTGAAGAGCTGGAAATGGGATTCGAAAAGTACAGAAAAGATAAAGGATTCCAGAGAGAATTGGACTACTACCTGAGGGAATTTGCCGGAAGACCGACTCCCTTATACTATGCCAAAAATCTAACAGAGAAGATCGGTGGGGCGAAGATCTATCTGAAGAGAGAGGACCTGGTTCACGGTGGTGCTCATAAACTCAATAATACCCTTGGACAGGCCCTATTAGCTAAGAAGATGGGTAAGCAAAGGATAATTGCGGAGACTGGTGCAGGACAGCACGGTGTTGCTACTGCTATTGCAGCAGCAGCACTCGGAATCAGGTGTGAGGTTTATATGGGAACTGAGGATATAGAGAGGCAGAAGCTGAATGTCTTCAGAATGGAATTGATGAACACTAAGGTAATCCCAGTTAAATCTGGTTCTAAAACATTAAAAGACGCGATAAATGAGGCGATGAGGGACTGGTTGACCAATGTAGAAACTACCTATTATCTAATAGGTAGTATTGTGGGTCCACATCCATATCCGATGATGGTTCGAGAGTTCCAGCGCGTGATTGGAAAAGAGACAAAGGAACAGATTCTTGAAAAAGAATCCTCTTTACCAGATGCAGTTGTTGCGTGCGTTGGCGGAGGGAGTAATGCAATAGGGACATTCTATGAATTTTTGGAGGATAAGGTTGAATTAATTGGCGTAGAAGCGGGGGGTAAGGGAATTAAAACAGGGGAGCATGGTGCCTCTCTATGTGCCGGAACCGATGGCGTTTTACACGGGGCCTATTCAAAATTATTGCAGGATAGATATGGGCAGATAAAGACCTCCTATTCGATTGCAGCTGGTCTAGACTATCCGGGAGTTGGACCGGAGCTGAGTTATTTAGTAAAAAAGGGAAGGGTTAAGGTAACATCCGTAACTGATAAGGAAACGTTGGATGCATTTAAACTTCTGAGTCAAACAGAGGGAATCGTTCCCGCACTTGAGTCTGCACATGCAATCCATCATGCGGTAAAAATGGCTGAAAGGATGGAAAAGGATCAGGTAATAGTTGTGAATCTCTCCGGTAGAGGTGATAAGGATGTGTTTGTCGTTGCTGAAGCACTTGGGGTGGAACTATGAAACTCAAAGAAAAATTCTCTGAGCTAAGGAAGAGAGATGAGGGTGCATTAATAGGCTTTGTAACAGCAGGGGATCCGATCCCAGAGTTAACAGTAGATATAGTAAATTCCCTCATCAGGGGTGGCATAGACATTATAGAGTTAGGATTGCCATTCTCGGATCCAATTGCAGACGGTGTAATAATACAGAAGGCCAGCGAAAGATCTCTAAGTGAAGGAATGAATCCAGATCTCTATTTTGAGATAGCAAAGAAGATCGAGGGAATTCCCAAGGTTTGTCTTACCTACTACAATCTTGTCTTACATAGGGGCCTGGAGAATTTTGTCCGAGATTGTCTTAAGTCGGGAATTGATGGTTTAATTGTCCCCGATCTACCGATAGAGGAAGCCACGCCTCTACTGAATGCCTGTGATAAATACAATATCAATTTAATCTTTCTGGTTGCCCCAACAACTACTGAGGAAAGGCTGAAAAAGATTCTCCATGTTTCTAAAGGCTTCCTGTACGTTGTTTCATTATTGGGAGTTACTGGAGCGAGGGAGAAATTGTCGGAGAGTGTAAAACCATTACTAAGCAGAATCAGGAAATCTTCCAGTCAGATTCCATTAGCAGTTGGATTTGGAATCTCAAAAACAGAACATATCAAAGAAGTACTAAGGGCGGGAGCAGATGGTGCAATAGTCGGAAGTGCCTTCGTCAGGATAATCGAGAAAAATCTGGATAACAAGGAGAGAATGTTGTCGGAATTGGAAGAATTCACGAGAGAACTAAAGGAAGCTACAAGATGAAGGTCCTATTTCTGGGAACCGGGGAGGCCTTCGGTGAGAGGGCAAATACCAGTATATTGGTAGATAACAGGCTTTTATTGGACTGCGGCTTAACAACTTTACAGCAATTAATGAAACTGAAATTTGATCTGCACAGGATTTCGGTTGTGTATATATCACACTTCCACGCAGACCATTACTTTGGCTTACCCTCACTGTTTTATGCCTGCAAAGAAGAATCCAGAAAAAATGACCTGGACATCTACACACCAAAAGGGGGGGAGGATTACATTAAGAATCTACTGAGGCTTGCGTATCGGAAGACACTTGGGGACTTTGGATTTAAGATAAATATCCACGAGATTGAAGACGGAGTAACCGACGAATACGAATTTTCCTTCTCTCCAATGAGACATTCTATTCCATGCATGGCTATCTCCATAGAGAAGGATGGAAAAAAGGTAACCTATACCGGTGATGGGATCCCAACCAAAAAGACGGTAGAGATGGTAAGGAATTCTAAGCTTCTGATCTCTGAAGCTTATATGGAGGGCTTCGATACACACTCCTCAATCTTAGAGGCGGCAAGATTCGCCAGAGAATCAGATGTTGAGAGGCTGGCTCTGGTACATATCAGCAGAAAGGAGGATATAGAAGAAAGGGTGAAGGAGGCGAGAAAAATCTTTCCCTCGATAATTGTTCCGGAGGATTTGAGTGTTATAACCTTCTAAACTAAAATAATCATAATGCCAACCATATCAGAGAAAATTCTGGCCGAAAAATCGGGAAAAAAGAGGGTAGAACCCGGGGAGATCATTGAAGCGAGGGTAGACTATGTAATGCTCAATGACGTAACTGGTCTTCCGGCATTTGAGGTATTCAAGGAATTCCAAACGGAACCTTTAACGGACAGGGTCGTGCTGATCCCGGATCACTACGTTCCGAATAAGGATATCGCGTCTGCAGAGCAGGCAAAGGCGATGCGAGAATTTGCAAGGAAATACAAAATCAAAAACTACTTCGAGGTTGGTAGGGGTGGCGTATGTCATCAATTAATGATCGAGGAGGGTTTTGTAGCCCCCGGGAGGCTTATCGTGGGGGCGGACTCGCACACATGCAGTTATGGAGCCTTGGGCTCTTTCGCCACGGGGATAGGATCTACCGAGGCGGCAGCCGTAATGGCGACCGGAAAGCTCTGGTTCAAGGTTCCGGAGACGCAGAAATTCATCGTGGATGGGAAGCTCAATAGATATGTAATGGGGAAGGACATAATCCTGCATATAATTGGCGATATAGGGGTCTCCGGTTCTCTCTACAAGGCAATGGAGTTCTATGGTTCTGTAATCTCTAAATTATCGCTATCCGACAGAATAACCATATCAAATATGGCTATAGAGGCGGGTGGAAAAGCCGGCATCATCCCTCCAGACAAGAAGGTATTTGACTACCTGAATGGAAGGGTTAGAGGGGATTACAGAGAGGTTTATTCCGATCCAGATGCCGTCTACTCAGAAAAATTCGAATATAACGCAGAAGAGATAGTTCCGACGGTTGCAATGCCCTCCCTCCCGGAGAATACTGCCCCCGCGTCGGAGTTGGGGGGTATAGAGATAGATCAGGCTTATCTCGGATCATGCACCAATGGAAGAATCGAGGATCTGAGAATTGCGGCAGAGATCCTGAAGGGAAAGAAAATTCATGAAGATGTTAGAATGATCGTTGTCCCGGCAAGTAAGAGGATATTTGAGCAGGCAGTGGAAGAGGGTTTAATAAAAATCTTTATGGATGCAGATGCCTATGTCTCCGGACCGACGTGTGGGGCATGTCTTGGGGGTTATATGGGCGTTCTTGCCAAGGGCGAGGTTTGCATATCCTCAACCAATAGAAACTTTATAGGAAGGATGGGTCACAAGGATTCGAGGGTTTATTTAGCCAACCCCGCCGTTGTAGCAGCATCTGCTATAACTGGAAGGATTACGGATCCAAATGAATTGTGATAGGTGCAAGAAAAAATTTACCGACATCGGGAAAAAGATGAAGATTCAAAAAAAAATTCGCGGCAGGGTCTGGAAATTTGGAGATGATGTAGATACGGATCAGATAATCCCAGCTCAATATCTCGTAACCGGGGATCCGAAAGAGCTGGGAGAGCATGCCTTTGAGAATGTCAGACCGGGGTTTGCAAGGAAGGTTAAAGAGGGGGATGTCATCGTTGCCGGGAAAAACTTTGGCTGTGGCTCTTCGAGGGAACATGCCCCAAGAGCATTGATCGGGGCTGGAATATCGTGTGTGATTGCGAAATCATTTGCCAGAATCTTCTACAGAAATTCCATAAATATCGGATTGCCGGTTGTTGAGTGCGATGTTGAGGCAGAGGATGGAGATGAAGTAGAAGTGGATTTCGAGAAGGGGATTGTTGAAGTCAATGGAAAGAGATACAGTTTCCCTTCATTACCCTCATTCTTACTGAATCTGATTAATTCTGGGGGTTTAGTCAGCTATGTAAAGAGTAAACTGAGTAAACTAGAGAAAAGATGCTAATAGATGAGGCCCCAATCGCCGAGGGATTCATAGATCTTCTTAAGTCCGAAGGAATTACAGAACTCTACCCTCCACAGAAAGAGCTGATAGAGAGCGGAATTCTGGACGATGGAAAAAATTTAGTGCTATCCACCCCCACCGCTTCTGGAAAAACACTGGCTGCGGAGATCGTCATGATCAAGTCTCTGGAGAGGGGAAAGAATGCCGTTTATGTTGTTCCTTTACGGGCACTGGCGTATGAGAAATTTTTGGAGTTTAGAAGATATGAAAAATTGGGCCATAAGATAAGGTTGGAGATTGGAGACATGGACTCCAGTAAATACAAAAGAATGCTTGACTTTGACATTCTCGTTACCACCGCAGAGAAATGTGATTCCATTTTGAGATCAAGACCGGAATGGTTCAGAGAGATTGGAATCCTGGTAATGGATGAAATACATTTGATAAACACTGATAGGGGACCAGTTTATGAAATTCTGATCTCAAAATTTCAAAGATTATTTCCAGAGATCCAGATTCTGGCTTTATCCGCCACTATTGGAAATCCAGATGAATTAGCGGATTGGCTAAATGCAAAACTTATTCGGTCAGAATGGAGACCAGTAAAACTTACCGAGAAGGTTAAAGTTGGTGATAAATTTGAAGAACTCAAGAGGATCACAAATAAGGAGGTTGCCGATGGTGGACAGATCCTCATCTTTGTAAGTTCCAAGAGGGGTGCCGAGTCAGTGGCTGAAAAACTTGGAGAAGAACTAAGGCTGATAAGAAAGAGAGCAAATGAATTAAATGAATTGAGAAATATACAAAAAGAAATTCTATCTGCTTTAAATCCCCCAACTCGGCAGTGTAAAAGACTTGCATCCTGCGTTGTAAATGGAACTGCTTTCCATCACTCTGGCCTGGTTAATAAACAGAGAACATTGATCGAGAATTCCTTTAAAAAAGGTTTAATCAAGGTTATTATCGCAACACCTACCCTAGCCGCTGGGGTCAATCTTCCTTCCAGAACTGTAGTCATTAGAGACATAAAGAGGTATGAACACGGGAGAATGACATATATTCCCGTCCTGGAATATAAGCAACAGGTGGGTAGGGCAGGAAGGCCAAGATATGATAAAATTGGAAATGCTATAACCCTTGCAAAGACAGATAATGAGAGGGATTTTTTAATGGAAAGGTATATCCTCGGGGAACCAGAACCCATATATTCAAGGCTTGGTGTTATACCTGTGCTACGATTTCATATACTTGCGTCGATAGCATCAAATTTTGCCAATACAGAAGAATCATTGCTGAAATTCTTTAGGTCTACCTTCTTTGGCTATCAATACGGTTCTGAGGAGAGATTCCAAGATTTAATCTTGGATAGTATTGATGAATTAAAAAACTGGAATTTTATATGGTTTAGAGATAAATTTTTATTGCCAACAAAAATAGGGGTGAGAATTTCAGAACTCTACATCGATCCGCAGACCGCTCATAATTATATTTCTTTGCTAAAGAAGGTAGAATCTATGAAGTGGTTTCCATCCTTGGGCCTGTTAGAGATGTTATGCGACTCATTGGAAATGCCCCTGTTATGGGTAAATCGCTGGGAGGAACAGAAACTCTTGGCAGAGATCGAATCTGTAGAGGATGAATTACTTCGTTTGCCCGAGGAGGATTCAAATTTTCTGGAGCGATTCAAAACAGCAAGGGTATTCTATGACTGGATAGATGAGTATTCTGAGGAGGATATACTCAGGAAACACAGGGTTACCCCGGGTTTGTTGAATCAGAAGCTGCAGATTGCAGAATGGTTAGCATATTCTGCATCCGAGATCTCCAAGATTCTGGGACTTAACAGGTCGGTAAAGGAACTGAAAAAATTGGAGATGCGAATCAGACATGGTGTAAAAGAGGAGTTAATCCCACTGGTAATGATAAAAGGGATAGGAAGGGTGAGGGCAAGAAGGCTATGGAATGCTGGATTTAAGAAACCGGGTGATCTAAAAAATGCCTCTGTGAGAAGATTGACTCCATTACTGGGAGAGAGAACTGCCGAGAAGATTAAGATGGAATTGGAATAACTTAATTATGGCATATTTATTATATATCCCCATAATTATTATTAAAATGGCAGATCTCTTTAAATGGCCCAGGATATGGTTCGAGATCTTTTTGAAACCCGAAGAGACCGCAGCCTCTTTGAAGAAGGAAAAACCAAGCTGGATTGATGGGGTGGCTTCTTTTGGATTTTGCAGTTTCTTGATAGGCCTCATAGCTTTTATAATTTCAACAGTCCTCGCCATTCTGCTCGGATTTTCTTTAGGTGCTCCACTTACTACTAAAGTAATG
>Ga0180301_10004571_pt1 | contig 10675 bp, 14 predicted proteins | sample GuaBasSediGuay16_FD_121797 | JGI IMG/M metagenome (GOLD analysis project Ga0180301, IMG submission 121797) | Subseafloor sediment microbial communities from Guaymas Basin, Gulf of California, Mexico - Guay16, Core 4569-2, 12-15 cm | ecosystem: Environmental > Aquatic > Marine > Hydrothermal... | reverse complement strand
TAATAGCGCCAAATCCCAAACTAACTACTACTGCTACAATAACTATTAATACACCGTCATAGGGAATTCTGAAGAGCAGGCTTAAAATGACTACATGAAAAACACTGCCTTATAAATAGGGAAAGAAGGGGATAGAGGTGCATTTGGCACATCCGGTTTATGTCAAGCCGTTTGCAAAGAAACAGGTGTAATACAAAGACAAAGCGAATTGGGAGAGATAGGGACCTTCGGTGGGCATTTATCCAGAGTGCGAGGGCAGCAGTCCGTTCTTCTAAACCAAATCGCTTCCAGAGGATCTACAACAAAATAAAAAAACCGAAAGGCTTTTATATGGTATAGACTTTCAATATCATTAAGCGATACTATGATGAGAAACATCTTTTTGGGGTTTATCAGGATACACATTTTACACCATGCGAATGAAGGCGAGATCTTTGGTGTATGGATTATGGACGAACTCAGAAGGCATGGTTATTCAATAAGTGCTGGAACCCTGTATCCCATACTCCACTCTTTAGAGAAAGAAGGCTATCTAAAAAGAAGGGACGAAGTGGTTAACGGCAAGGTAAGAAAATACTATCGAATAACTGAAAAAGGCGTTAATGCGCTTGAGGAAGCGAAACCAAAAATTAAAGAACTTGTAGAGGAGGTAATATGAACACAATTGTATCCATAGCGCTATTTGTTGTTGGGCTTGGATTAGTCATCTACTTTGCTGAGAAACTTGTCAAAGGAGCTGTTGGGACATCCTTGGGCTTTGGGGTTTCCACCTTCCTTATCAGTGTCATCTTCATCGGTTTCGACCCTGAAAATCTTGCCGTTGGGGCTGTTGGCTCCTTCGAAGGAATAGCAGGCATCGCTTTGGGTTCCATTATCGGAGCCGCTATGGTTGCCATCGCCCTCGCATTTGGGATAACAGCACTGTTGGCTCCTATGGGCTTTGAGCGGGTCCCAAAGCAGATTCTTACCGTGCCCATTTTGGCAGTGCTTCTTCTTGGTATATTGGGTTTTGATGGTCAGCTATCGAGAATAGATGGCACAATTTTGCTTCTTGGTTTTGTTCTATCAGTTATCTATCTTCTGCGGCTAAGCAAAAGAGGTCTTGACATTAAGCCCTCAGGAGAGGTTGCCGAAACTCTGGAGGAGGCTGAAGAACTCAGCAAATGGAAATCCTTTGGACTTCTTCTCCTATCGCTTGCCGCCGTTATCATTGGAAGTGAGATGCTGGTCGCTGGTTCTGAAACCATCATTGCACTCCTCGGACTCTCCGATACGGTTTTTGGAATGACTATCCTTGCCTTCCTCGTAAGTATTGAGGAGCTGGCAAGAGAGCTTCCAGCAGCGATGAAGGGAAGACCTGAGATAAGTTTTGGGAATGTGGTTGGCTCCATCCTTGCCTTCTTCTTGTTTAATGCCGGAATTATAGCTCTGGTAAGTCCAGTCACAGTAGGCACTCAGGTCTTGAGGTTCTATCTTCCCTTGTGCTTCGGTACAGTTATTGTGGTCTCGCTCTTTATGATGACCAAAAAGATACCTCGCTGGGCTGGCGGAATTTTAGTGCTCATGTACTTGATTTTCGTTGTCGGTGGTTATATCTGAAAGAGGGCGTAGAAAATGAGAGAAGTAAAATCAACGAAAGCGAAAAGGCGGATACCTTTTGACCAACCAATCAAGATTGTTATACTGTTTCTTCACTTTATCGGCTTCAGCGTCTGGTATGGTGGAGCAGTAATAGCGGGAGAAGTCCCTGCTATATTCCCTGCAATAGCGGTGGTTTCTGGCGTGTTTCTGGTTGCTCGCGAACTCTATAAGGATGGGTTTGTTTGGCTTAGAGTAAGCGAGGGAGTGTTGACCATGGTCAAAGTCGTGCTGCTTGCAGTTGCCAGCGCATTGATGATATACGAAGTTCCCTTATTGAGCATAGTAATGCTGTGCGGGCTACTCAGTTCGCATCTTCCTGAAGAAGTTAAAGAAAGGAGGATTCTCTAATTAACAAACATCAAGGATTGCCATGACAAATAGAATGAAAGAACTGAACTGGAAAAGAGTTTGGGAAGAGAAGCAAAAACAGAGAATGAGACCCCTGAAAAAGGTGGTAGCTATTGAGTCCTCCGAAACGGCTGTGAACTACTTGAGGAGGAACATGAAAGAGACTCAGGTTGAGAACGTTGAAATAGCGAATAGAAACTGGATGGCATTGGATTAGGATATAAACGGAGGAAAAGGTAAGAACTTACTCGAAAAATTCAAGCAAGACGGGTAGTTATATTCTGCCAGTTCTCACGCAATGCATAAATAATCGCGCCAAATCCCAAACTAATTGCTACAATAACTATTAACACACCGGCATAGGGAATTCTGAAGAGCAGGCTTAAAATGACAAACCCGAGAACAAAAATCAGCAAATTATTAAGCTTAACTTTAAATAAGTCCACAATCTTTCTGCCAACGGCGAAGGATACGAAAAGACAGGAGTGCATCAAAGCTATGATAAAAAGCATTCCCATAATTAACGCAACCGGAAAACCAACAATAGTTACAGATAGCAAGATTATCACAATTACTGATGCGATTATAAGAACGAATCCTACCAGGGTATTTTTTACAGGAGATTTTCTTACTTCCTCCTCTACGATAAAGAATTGCGTCGGGAACAACTTGATAAAGATTATACCGATTATCAGGAACCCGACGGTCATGAGAATGCTGAAGATATTCATCAAATTTTGTAAACCTCGCAGACCTTCAGTTTTCTTAAAATCCACACTACCTGCACTTCCGGTATTTTGGAAATTATCCGCTCTTACGGTTAAATTGCCAAGAATCTTACCAGCATTGGAAACATTCCCACCTCCAATGATTGCATCCCTGTTAATAACCGTGGTAGAATGGATGGCGATATCACCACCTGCAATAACAGCATTTTTTGCAGCTCCTCTCAAATCTATGTCCCCGCCAGCAGCCACAATTTTTCCGTCAATATCGGAATTAACCAATATTTGCCCGCCAGCAACAAAAACATCCCCGCTTACAGGTGCATTGATGATAACAGTGCCACCAGCAATCACAGCACTCGCAACCGGAGCATTGATGGTTACTGTACTGCCAGCAACAAAAACATCATCATCTATGGGAGAATCAATTGATACCTGATCGGCAGATAACATCTGCAGTGCATGAACGTGTGGTAAGAGCAGAATTAACAGTAAGGAAATGAATATTAGTCGCTTCATACCACCGTCAAACGTGAGTTTTAGCTTCATATTTATGACCTTCTTTCTTTTTTATGATAATAAAAGCTTTTCGATTTTTTTTTCGATATTCCTTTTTTGAGAGGTGAAATTTTTTTTATTCTGAAGCGGGCATATTTTTAAGAGGTTGAAATAAAAATGGAAAAACCCAGACCCTTTGTCTTCATAAATGCCGCAATGAGTGCGGATGGAAAAATAGCAACGATAGAAAGGAGACAGACGAGAATAAGCAGCGAGAGAGATTTTGATAGGGTTGATTCACTGAAGGCGGAAAGTGATGCAATAATGGTGGGTGTAGGCACTATTTTAGCTGATAATCCTTCGTTAACGGTAAAATCAGAAAAGAGAAGGGAAGAAAGACGGAAGGCACGGAAAGATGAAAATCCGTTACGAATAGTGGTGGATAGCAAGGCGAGAACGCCAGTTGACGCCGAGATATTGAACAAGGGAGAAGGCAAACGAATAATTGCGGTGTCTAAGCAGGCAATTGTGGAGAATGTGGAAAGATTAGGAGAGAAAGCGGAGATTCTGATCTGCGGTAATGAAGAAGTGAACTTGAGGAATCTTCTATATCTATTATGGCAACGAGGCGTGAGCAGATTAATGGTAGAAGGTGGTGCAATGCTTAACTGGTCTTTGATTTCACAGGGGCTCGTTGATGAGATATATATATATGTTGGGAATATGATAATAGGAGGTGAATACGCGCCCACACTTGTGGATGGTAACGGATTTATAGAGGAAGAAAAAATGGTAAAACTGGAGCTTTTAAGTGCGAAGAGGATGGACGAAGGTATTTTGCTGAGGTGGCGAGTGCGTAAATAAATAAATAAAGGGAGCGGGATGGGATATGAAACTTCCTTTTGAGATAAAGGACATACGGGATTTTTCTTATATCACGAGCAGAAAATTGAAGAATGATAAAGGTGAAAAGAGAGGAGAGGTGTTTATATGGCGTAGAAGAGGAGAGGAAGAATTTAACTGCAAGCTCAAGTGCCCATACTGTGAAGAGGAACAGGAGTTTAGCGTGGTTTTTAATAGGAGACCATACAGAGTGCGGTGCAGCAACTGCGGGAAGAGTATTCTGGTAGAGAAGCTTGCGGCGAAATAAGTGGCAATTTCCATTCTTTTGCTTCAAGATCAAATCATCATCCTGGACTTAAACACACGTGAGCTCGGTGGTAAGTTCTCCGCTGATTACTGCCACAATACTCCTTAACCAGCACCTCCTCCGCCTTATGAATCACCGCTTCTGTTCTGGTCCAATCCAAGTTCCTTCACCGCTGTTGCTACATTTCTTTATAATTGATCGCAATTTGATTTATAAACGAATGGCAAGCAGCGAAGTTTTTGAGGAGGGAAAAGAGAGAAAAATGTTCGAGCCGGAAAAATTTATACAAAAACAGGTTCAGGAGGTAAGGGAAAAGATAGAAGATGGGAAGGCAGTCATAGCGGTTTCCGGTGGGGTTGACTCTACCGTCTGTGCAATGCTCACGCATCGAGCAGTGGGAGACCGATTGGTAGCGGTTTTCATTGACGATGGATTGATGCGTGAAGGCGAAGCGGAGCAAGTGATAGACTTTTTCAAATCGAGGAATATGAATGCAAGGCTGGTTGATGCTGCTAATGAGTTTTTTGATGGATTAAAAGGAATTGTTGATCCAGAGGAGAAGAGGAAAGCGTTTAGAAACACGTTCTACTCTGTTCTCGGAAGAGTTGTACGAGAGGAGAACGCATCTCATTTAATTCAGGGAACAATAGCGGCTGATGTTGCTGAAACGGTGAAAGGAATCAAGACACAGCACAACATTCTTGAGCAGATAGGTATCGACCCGGAAAGTTATGGACTAACGATTGTTGAACCTTTGAGGGCGCTATACAAACATGAAGTAAGGGAAGTTGCCAGGAGTTTGGGCTTACCCGCAGAGTTTTCGGAGCGCCCACCTTTCCCTGGTCCTGGACTTGCTACGAGGGTGCTTGGTGAAGTGACGCCTGAACGTGTGGAGATAGAAAGAAAAGCCACGAAGATTGTGGAAGAGGAGACTTCTGATATCGAGTCATTCCAGACTATGGCGATTTTGATGAACGATAGGGCTACCGGGATTAGAGAGGGTAAAAGAGCGTTTGGTTACATAATCGCCGTTAGACTGGTCAAAAGCAAGGATGCCATTACTGCGGAGGCGGTTAATGTGCCATGGGAGGTCTTAAAGAGAATAGATAAGAGGATTACGACTGAAATCCCGGAAGTTGTACACGTGCTTTATTCTTTAACGGATAAGCCACCGGCAACGATAGAGTTTCAATAAAATAACCACAAGCAGATCCTCACAAGAAATATAAATGGATAAAAAGCAAAAATAAAATCACAAACTAAAATAGGTGAACTGAAATGACAAAACGAATAATTCCCTGCCTCGATACAACCTTCAATGAGCAGGGTAAGGCAGTTGTGGTGAAAGGAATAGAATTTGAGCAGCTCAGGTATGCAGGCGACCCGGTTGAACTAGCAGAGCGATACGATGCGCAGGGAGCGGATGAACTTGTCTTCCTCGATATTTCCGCGTCCTACGAGGGTAGGGATATGATGATCTCAACGGTAAAGAAGATAGCTGAGCAGGTATCCATTCCTTTATGCGTGGGAGGCGGGATAAAGAGCATAGAGGATTTTGAAAAGGTGTTTGATGCTGGCGCTGATAAGGTGGGCATAAATACAGCCGCAGTTAAGAATCCAGATCTAATAAAAGAAGCTGCAGAGAAGTTTGGGGACCGTATCGTGGTTGCAATTGACTGCAAAAGAAAATTTGAGGACGTTGAGGATAAAACGCTGGTACAATTAGAAGACGGAAAAAGTGCCTGGTACGATGTCGTAATTTACGGAGGGCGTGAGTACACAGGAATTGATGCGATAAGGTGGGCGAAGCAGGTGCAGGCACTCGGTGCTGCGGAGATATTGCTGACTTCTAAGGATAGAGATGGTACAACAGACGGCTACGACATACCCATAACAAAAAGAATTGCCGAAGCTGTGGACATTCCAGTAATTGCCTCCGGTGGTGCAGGGAACATAGATCATATGTACGAGGCTTTCGTGAATGGCGCGGATGCATGTCTGGCAGCGAGTATTTTTCATTTTGGCACGTATACGGTTGGACAGATAAAGGATTATTTGAGGGAGAAAGGGATTTCGATAAGGCTATGATTTCAACTTTTCTTAAAAACAATTCCTATTTTGCATCAACTAAAAATCCGTCATTACGCGGAACTGGTCCACATCCTCCACACCCATCTGCTGAAGGAATCCTCTTGCCGCTCCAGTCACATCCTTGGCAGCCGTAATCGCCCGACCAACCACAATAATATCCGCTCCTGCCTTCAGCGCTTTTTTTACTTTTTTCAATCTTATCCCACCAGCTACTGCAACGAGCACTTCGTTTCCGCAAACTTCTCTCACCTCTCCAATATTTCCCCATTCGCTCTCCTGCTCTTGCCCACGGTTCTGGTACAGTTCCACGTCTATTGCACGATGCAGTTCTACAATGTCGGGCTTCACCTTTAGCTTCCGGAGTACTTCTACGGGGTCGGGCACATTCAGCGTATCCATCAAAGAGAGAGTTCCGACTTTCTTGCACTCCTCTATAAACTTCTCCATTGTGCCTATTGGAGCAAGCCCCGAAAAACCGGCTACATCTGCTGTGGCATCTCCAGCCATCCTCGCTTCCAAGTTTCCAGTATCCAGCGTCTTAAGATCGGCAAAAACTACCGTTTCTGGTCTCAACTGGTGTATCTTCTGCACCACTTCAACGCCATACCGCTTGATAAGCGGTGTACCCGCCTCGATTATTATCGCATCACTTCTGGGTAATGCTCTAATAATGCCCTCTACCCTTCTCCAATCTGGAATGTCCAGTGCAACCTCCAGATATGGTGGCTTTTTTAAGTTGTTCATCTTGAATCCTATCATAGCATGTATAGATTTATCTTTCTCTTCTAAAACTTTATCTATATCTGGGAACTTCTGAATTGCTCGTGATAGGGCAAGCTTTGTTGCCGCATAGTTGTACCGGTATATCCTCTGATAATCTCTGCCTCTGGGATGGATAAACACCGAAACGATAACCGCGAGTTCTTCCACTTCCGCTTTCGGTATCACGCCCTCTTCCACAGCATCAGCAATTGCCTTTGCTACTGCACTTTGTGCCGGGCCAAACATCTTTTCTGCATCAGCGAGGTTTCTTATACTTACCTTGGGCACTATAAGTGTCGTTGGCTTGGTGGGCAGATTTGGTCTAATAACGCCAAGAATGGGCGTATGTCCCTGCCTGGGCTGGGCAATAGAACAGGCAAAAGCTGTACCCACAGCTTCTTTCTTACTGCCTATAATCAGGTCAATATGCGCTATTTCCGGTTCTTCTCCTACTAACGCCTCTCCTATCATAAATCCCTCATCAATCATAGGCATCTATTTTATGTTCGTAGCCCCGTATCTTTGCAAAATCTACAAGCTCGCTGTTCTCGTGCCATATCCTTATGTGAATAAACCCTCCGCGCTCGTCAAGCCCCATAATCTCTCTTACAAAAGTAGGAAAATCAGGGGGTATGGTTCTATTTTCCCTTATAAGGTAATCCAGATAATCCTTGAGTAAAATTAACCTGCCCTCTTTTCCCTTCTCTTTTAATTTTATCTTTAGCTTCTTATGAAATACACTTTCCTCTTCGTTAACCTCGTCTTCCTCCTCATTCAATTTAACCACCGATTTCTCTTTCCTTTTCTATCTTGTCCAATGCAGCCCTCACCTCAGGAAGCAGCTCGTATTCAAGTTCCAACTGGTGGAAACCTGGTCTGGGTCCACCTTTTCTTGTTGCTCGACAGATCCTTGGGTCGCCGATTGGAAAACCCCGTGGTTTTGAAAAAATGCCGTTCTTATCCAGTTTCCGAACCTCTTCCACTATCTCTCTTACTTTCTTCTCTTCTCCTTCCACCAATGCACCAAAACATGTCTCTTTTACTCTGATGTCCATGCCCGCCGCGTACACATCTTCGCTAATCAAGGACAAAATCTTGCTCTTCACCTGCTCCGGTGTTATCTCAGAATCAGGCGCAATCAAAATTACTCTGGTCTCAATTCCCATTTTTCTCACCCTTTCGTTCTTTCTTCTTTACTTTAATAAAACTTTCTTTCCTAAATTTTTTCTAAAAAGTTTGTTGATGGGCCCGCGGAGATTTGAACTCCGGACCTCTCGGTTATCAGCCGAGCGCTCCAACCAGACTAAGCTACGAGCCCTCTTTATTAATTTTTATCTTAAGATAAAATATTTTAAATTGTGAGTAACCAAAAAAAGATATACATAAAGGAGTATAAAATCGGCGCGGACATAATGGTGGCAGTGTGTGATACGGAGTTGATAGGGAAAAGCTTTGAAGATAGAGGACTTTTCCTTGAGATTACCGAAAGTTTTTATAAAGGTAAAAAAGCAACCGAAAAAGAGGTAGTGGGTTTCTTAAAGCATGCAACTATTGCGAATTTGGTGGGTAAAAGAGCAATAAAATGCGCTCTGGACAATAATTTTATCGAAGAAGCGAATGTGATTTTCGTGGCTGGCGTGCCCCATGCGCAGATAGTGAAAATCTAACTTTTTATTCGCTCTTTTCCTCCTTCATAACGGATAGAAATCGTTTTGTCACCGCATCCTCTGCTAGTTGCATGAGTATGTCCTTATCCTTTATCCCTTTGAAAATACCAAGAGGTAACTGAGCCGCAGCCATCGTAGCGTGTCCACCCGCTGAGCCCATTTCTCCAAATGCACGGACAAACGCATCGCCTATATTCACCCTTATATCTTTACTCCTCCCTGAAATGCATATCATATCCTCGCACAACCCTATCACAATAGCAGTCGTGATTCCTTCAAGATTAAGCAAATAATCCGCTGCTTGAGGGATAGCATCTCGGTTCGCCACTGCTCCCACACTTGTTATCAAATAACTCCCTTTTATCTTTTTGTGCTGTATCGCGCCACCCACTACGTTTAGCATTTCTGTTGACATAGGCGGCGTTTCTATTTGCTCCAAAAGGTCTTTATCCGCCTTTTCGTGCAGAAAAGCAGCGGCGAAAAAATCCGATGGGTACGTCTCCCGCTTAAAGCTACTCGTATCTGTTCTTATTCCTTGCAAAAGGGCAGTTGCTAACACTTTATCCACCGGTATATCCAGTACCTGCAGATACCTTGTCATTATCGTTGAAGTCGCACCGTTATCTGTTCGAACGTCAAAAAAATCTGCATACACCTTTCCCTTGTTATTCGTCGTATGATGGTCTATGATGATGTCCACATTACCCTCCGGTGGCGGAGGCAAGGGGTTGTTTGCACCCGGAACGGTAGCATCTATAAGCGCCAACTTTTCGTATTCCTTTAATTCATCCACACGCTCTATTCTCCTCATTTCTATCCCTAAGATATTTACAAAAGCTCGATTTATATGATGTCCTATTTCCCCTCGATACAATATATCGGCGGGTACATTCACGTGTCGTGCTATCTCCTTCAGTGCGAGAGCAGAAGCAATTGCATCAGAATCCGGGCTATCGTGGACAATAATTCCTAATTTCCCTTTATCTTTTATCTCTTCTATCATCGCGATCAATTTTTTCGCTTTCCGCAGAGCTTCTACTTTCTCCAGGGAGTTTATCGCCGCTCTTGCCGCTATATCGCGGATGGATAAAGTCACGTCAACGTCCAACTCCTTTAAATCCTCCTTATCCTCGGGTTCAATTCCTCGCACTACTAAACGAGTCTGAGGTAACACCTCTTTTACATTTTTCGCCGCTTTTTTGTTCACTTCGCTGCCATTGCTCAAAATAAAAATCGCTTCCGGATCACCCTCACCTCTTACCTTTGTGATCACTTTGGGATCGCTTATATCACCAACAAAAGCAATGAAATCCTCATCCTTCAGCAATTCTACCTTCTTCTCATCCTTATCTACTATAACAACTTCAATCCCCCGTGCTTTCAGCTCTTTTGCCACAGCATAGCCAACTCTTCCACAGCCAAAAATTGCGTGCAGCACCCTCCCTATGCCTTTCCGCTCATGCTCTGTTTTGCTTTCTTCTGCGCTCATTTGTTCTGTTTTTATCCATTTTAATAAGATTTGTCTTTTAAGTTTTTCTATTTAAAAGACTTTTTCTTTTGATATACTTTCCCCCACCCACGCTTACTAAAAAAGTTATGAAGTACAGCGCGTGGGAACCGATTTACGAAGAGATATTGAAAGATTTTGGGTTTGAAAGGGAAAAAGACGAGGAAGCGGCAGGAATAGCGTATGAGATATTGAGAAGCAAAGGAAATAAAGGGGAGGATGTGAAAAGGGAGATTGAGCGGTTAATAAAAGGGAAAGAAGCGATAATATGTGGCAATGCGCCCTG
>Ga0180301_10004570_pt1 | contig 10675 bp, 9 predicted proteins | sample GuaBasSediGuay16_FD_121797 | JGI IMG/M metagenome (GOLD analysis project Ga0180301, IMG submission 121797) | Subseafloor sediment microbial communities from Guaymas Basin, Gulf of California, Mexico - Guay16, Core 4569-2, 12-15 cm | ecosystem: Environmental > Aquatic > Marine > Hydrothermal... | reverse complement strand
TTAGGGTAAAGATTCTTGGAGAAGAATTTATCGAGAAGGATTGGGTTAGAGGTTGGAGAAACGTTCTCGCAAATGGGCTGGCATCAACATTCATAATAATCGCGCCCTTATTCTTTAGCCAGCTCACCTCGCAGCTTATGACCATAGGATTTCTTGGAGCATTGGGAACAGCCTTCGCAGATACCCTCGCGACTGAGATAGGATTACTCTCGAGGCATGAGCCTAGGATGATTATAAATCTTAGAAGGGTGGAGAGGGGAACCCCGGGAGCGGTAACGCTCCACGGCTATCTCGGAAGCATGCTAGCTCTCCTAATCCTCTGCAGCTTAGCCTGGATACTCCAGCTCGCAGACCAGCTAATGATCATGATAACGGTGATAGCGGGGATTCTGGGAACAACGATAGACAGCTTGCTAGGAGCAGGACTCCAGCAAAAATATAGATGCATCGTATGTGGGAGAATAGTCGAGAATCCTAAACACTGCCATAAGCCAGCCGAAAAATATTCTGGAGTAAGCTGGATAAATACTCACATCGTAAATCTTTTTTCAACGAGTCTCGGAGCGATAATAGCCATTCTCCTATACCTATTCATAACCTAAGCGGGACTAATAATCCTCGGATAAGACTTAAAGACAGGTTCTAGCCTAGCTATAGGAGAGGGGCCCGTGGCCTAGCATGGATAAGGCGGCGGCCTCCTAAGCCGCAGATCGTGGGTTCAAATCCCACCGGGCCCGTACTCTTCCAAAATATCTTCTCTTCTTAGGAAAGATTTTATGCGATGAGGAATCTTTAGTTAAGATGAGCTCTCGCAGACAATCAGCTGATAAGCCGTTTATAATTCTTAGGCAGGGGACTCAGAGAGCGGGGGCGGAAGCTGCGCAGGCGGGAGCCGTTATGGTTGCTAAGGGTATTGCGAGTTTTATGAAGCCCGCGCTCGGTCCTAGAGGGGTGAGCAAGCTTCTTATAACTGATTCAAAAGATGTTATCGTTACTCGTGATGGAGCAAGAATGCTGGAGTTCATGGAGTTTAGCCACCCAATTGCATGGATCTTAAAGGATTCCGCCAAGATTGTTGAGAAAAATGTTGGAGACGGCTCCAAGACGGCTCTTATAATAGCTGGCGAATTAGTGAAGAGGCTGGCAAGCCTAGTGAGACCTGGCGATAGCAGAATATGCGCCCTCATAAATGAATGCAGAAACGCTTACGAGCTTGCCTTAAGAAAGTTAAGAGAGCTGGCTAGACCTTTTAGATTTGGCGAATATGAGATAATGAAGAAAATTGCAAAGGCGATACTAAGCGCCAGGGGAATCGATATAGCATTAGACCACCTCGCAGATCTCGTAGTTAAAGCAGTATTGAAAGTAGCCGAGATAGAAACTGATAGAATACATCTTAACCCTGATAACGTGCAGATAATGAAGAAAAACGTGGGATCATTAGCGGATAGTGAGCTAATTCTCGGAGCAGTAATAGATAGGAGCAGTGATAGAGGAATAATGCATTCACTAATGCCGAAGAGAGTGCATAATGTCAAGGTGGCACTAATAAACACCGCCATAAAGCCGACCGACAAGTTTAAGAGAATGTACCTATACAAGCGAGAGATAATTCTGAGAGATCGTAATGTCATGGAGAGCATTTTAAAAGAACACGAAAGGATCGCAATAGAACTTGCTAAGAAGATAATATCGACAGGAGCCGGAGCCGTATTCTCCAAAAGACCAATACATCCAACAACAGCCTACGAGCTAGCTAAAGCAGGTATACCCGCGGTCGAGAGGCTCATATCCGCAAAACGCGTCGAGCTGGTAGCAAAAGCAACAGGCGCGAAACCCGTTACAAGCCTCGACGATTTAAAGGAGGAAGATCTCGGCTGGGCAACTCTTGTAGAAGAAAGGAAGATAGGTAGAGATCAAGTTATAGTAATCGAGGGAGGAGAGAAAGCTAAGGTAGCAACCATATTGTTGAAGAGCAGCTCCGAGAGACAGCTCGATGAAGCAGAACATGCATTAAAAGACGTGGTAACAGTCTTTGCAGCTCTCGCAAGAAGACCAGCATATGTTCCGGGAGGGGGAGCTATCGAGGAAGCCATATCATTTTATCTAACTAGAGAGGCGTCAAAGCATCCACGCTGGAGACAGATGGCTATGTATGCTTTTGCGAGCGCCCTAGAGCAGATACCGATAATACTTGCAGAAAACTCAGGACTTGATCCGATAGACGCGATAACGGAACTCCGATCAAAACATGATAAAGGACTATACACGTATGGTATAGACGCGCATACGAGAATGTTAGTCGATACTGTTAAAGCCGGAATAATCGAACCATTAATAGTAAAGGAACATGTGCTTAAAACAGCCTATGAGACGGCTGCAACGATTCTTAGGATAAATGAGGTAATTGATAGAAGAAAGGCTAAAAGATATCTCGAAGATACCTTGAAGGAGCTAAAGGAGAAAAGAGAGGAAAGAAAAATCCCAGATTAAGGAATCTTGCCGGACCTAGAATATAATTCTAATTGGGGGCTTAATCTCCCTAATATCGAGGTCCTTCTTGATAGTCTCAGCTCCGAGAATTACCGCGAACGTTGCTCTCTCGGTTATAGGGAACGGAACCCAATGCCATACACCTTTCTTAAAAACCATACCTTTACTCCCATCGAGGAGGAAAACCTCAATTTCATCTATCGGCACTTCTGCCCTGGGATTTTCAACATCCTTGGGTGGAGCAAGCGGGAAAACGCTTACCCCCTCTAGCGGTATAAAAACCTCGGTTATCCTAACATGCCGCTCTATCCTATCAAGGAGAAAGTCTCTCTTCTTTACGACGAGAAAACTTGCTTGAGGTCTCTCTATATCAATCTCAGTAAGACCTCCCCAGTAGTCGAGCGAGCTATCAGAGATATCCGGCTCACGGCCTGGAAGTTCTATAAGTGTGCCATAAGGCTCGAAAGATCTTCTATCAAGAGCCTTAACCTTCACCTCTCTCAGACGCTCACTCATACAAGTAGCTGACAACATTATGGCTATTAAGCTTAGCTTCAAAATATTCTCCCTAAGAGGGGGCGGCTGGGCGCTCCTAAAAAGAGGTTATCCAGATGGATTATATTTCCAGGGCGTCTATTAAGAGCCTCGGAAAGAGTTAAAAGTTTGGACTTAAAAGAAGTATTTGACGAAACATGGCTTCGGATGTACCGTTTCTTAAAGCTGAGAATATTCACAAGTTCTATGGGTCTGTGCATGCTTTGAAGGGAGTTGATCTAGAAGTTTGGAAGGGCGAGGTTGTTGGATTAATCGGAGATAATGGGGCCGGAAAATCTACTCTAGCTGGGATAATTGCAGGCGCTATACCGAAAACTGCCGGAAAGATCTACATAAAGGGTAAAGAGGTTGATATAAGCTCGGTTCAGGTCGCACGCCAATATGGTATAGAAATGGTATATCAAGACCATGCAGTAGTAGATACACTAGAAGTTGCGAAAAATATATTCTTGGGAAGGGAGCTGGTTAAACCTGGCCTAATAAAACTACTAGATGTAAAGAAGATGAGAGAGGAAGCAGCAAAAGCCCTTAAGAGGTTAGAGCTAAGAGTACCCCCAGATAGAGAGGTAAAATTCCTATCTGGCGGGGAGAGACAGGGAGTTGCGATCTCGAGAGCCATGTACTTCAAGGCTGAGCTAGTAATTTTAGATGAGCCTACAGCAGCTCTCTCCGTATCCGCCGCCAGGAAAGTCCTCGATTTCGTAAGACAATTAAAGGCTTCGGGCATAGCATGCATTCTAATCTCACATAACCTTCACCACGTATACCCGGTGGCGGATAGGATCGTAGTATTGAGCCGGGGAGAGAAAATAGCAGACTTAAAGAAGGAGGAGACCTCGGTAGAAGAACTCGAGGAAATATTAGTTACTGGAAAAGTTCCGAATAAAGGCCTACCTCCCTCTTAAAGACTCGTAAAAGAGTTAGGCGAGCTGCATAAGTATTCTTGCACGCATTTTTTCTCTAAATGAGTTTACTATAATCCCTATCAGTATGAACGATCCTATCACGGTCTGGCGGAGATATACGTTTATCCCGGCGATAGACATTCCTAGAGTTAATGTAGATATGAAGAATATTGCTGCGAATACGTCCTCTATTCTACCTCGACCGCCCTCTAGGGCAACCCCACCAAATATAGCCATAGCAAATGCCTCAAAGACGTAGAAGTCGAGCATCTCAGGCGTGGTAGCCATATTATATCCTACATGAAGAAGGCCGCTTAAGCCTGCGAGGATGCCTGCAAGAAGATGAACGCGGAAGCGGACATCATCCACGTTTACGCCCATTAACGCTGAAGCACGAGGGTTACCGCCTATAGCATAAATTCTCACCCCTAAAACTGTTCGATTTAGGAAGAGCCAGAGAAGGGGTACAAGCAATATCGTTATCACAGTAGAGTAGCTTAGACCTGGAATTATCTGCCCTCCCCCTAACATATTAACGAGCTTCGAAGGCATTCGTTCAGCACCTTCATACAATAGCTTTCTAGCCCCGATGAAGACGATGTAGGTGGCTAGGGTAATTAAGAACGAGTGAATCCTAATCTTCCTAACGAGATATCCATTAATCGCTCCAAGAATGCCTCCCATAAGAAGGGCCAAGAGTACTATGATAGCACCAGGCGTTCCTGGAAACCATTTATCTACGAAGATTGTTACAAAAACGCCCGTGAAGCCTGCAATGGCTGGAATCGAAACGTCGATAGAGCCCGCTATTAGACAGATAGCAGTTGCTAAAGCGACGATACCAACCGATGCAGCGCTTCGAATTACAAAATCTATCGCCGTCAAATTTAGGAAAACTTCCGGAATTGCCAACATAAACACTATATAACCTATAGCTGCAACGAGCCAAACCATACGCTCGATTAAAAAGAGCTTAGTAGTTGGGCTCATAAATTCTTGATAGCACCTATTCACACCCCCAAATATAAAGCTACCTAATGCATGATCCGAGCTGCAAGCTTATATATGCATAATGATCTTCATAAAATGCGAGAGGCATGTCTGAAGAAAAACCTACTGAGAAAGGAGAGGAGAAAGTAACTAGGAGAGGCTTCTTAAAGTATGTTGTGGCTGCTGCAGTTATTGCTGGTGCAGCTGGGGCTGGCATAGGATATTACCTTAGTAGGCCGGCTGCGCCAGCGACTACTGCTCCTCCTTCCGGTTACCTGAAGAGGTGGCCCACGCCAAAGCTGAACTTACAGAAAGACATACCTTACGTTTGCACGGCATTCATAGGCTTAGCTAATCCATGGGATGAACTAAACAGGATTGGTGCAGAGTGGTACTGTAAGGATGTTCTTGGTTGGGATATGGAGATAGTATGGCCCGAGGCGGATACCAAGAGGGAGAATGATGGAGTGGAGACGGCAATTGCTAAGGGCGTAGACGGAATCGTGGCCTGCCCACTAGACAGCCTAGCTAATGCAAAGATTGGAGAGATGGCGATGAACGCCGACATACCTTTAGTAGAATTCGGAATTGACATGTATCACCACTGGCCGCTAGCCATGTATCAGCGAGACGACTATGATAGCGGAAAATTCTGCGCGCTCTTCGCGGTAGATGAGCTGACGAGAATGTATGGTAAGCCTGAGGGCAAGATCCTGCACTGCCACGGTTATAGAGGATCCATGTCTGACGTGCTCCGGACCTCGGGATTCCATGATGTCATTACCAAATATCCAGACATATCATTAGTAGAGGTCGGGAACTCATGGGTTGCTACTGCCGAGTATCCGAAAATAAAAGCCGCTATGGCTGCTAATCCGGACTTGAGGGCGGCGTATGAGGAAATGGGAGGATTCCATGAGTGTGTTGTGACGGCTGCCAGAGAGCTAGGCTGGGAGGAAGAGAAAATTAAGGACCTCATCTGCGTGAACTGTGACTTATTCCCAGTAAACATAATCGGCTACGAAGAAGGAACTCAAGATTACTGCCACATGATGCCAACTGGTCCAGACATGCTGACAGAATGCTTTGAACAGTTAAGAGAATTCTGGAAGAAGGGTGCTCCGGACTGCATACCTCCAATTGGTGAGAAATTCACCTTTGAAAAATATCTGCCAGAGATGCAGTGGGATGCGGAAGTTGATGGATTCAAACCCCTACAGTTCCTTAGAGATCCGGAGTGGGGCATTGCCGGAACAAAGACTACAAATCACCAGTATGGATACTGTCCGATAAAGCCAGCTCCTTGCGGCGGAACCGCGACCTCGTGGGTTGTGATACCAGATAGAATAATCACGAAAGAAGACTATAAAGAGCTCTGCATCTACTGGAATTGGCCCATTTGGGGCTTACAGGCCTGGAAGTAAGAGCCTTCGACCACCAACAAAATTTTTATTTTTATCCTATTCTGTAAGAGCTTAGTGGAAAGCCTAAAGTTAGGAGGACAAGGCCGTGAACAAGGAGAAAATAATATTATTTTGTATCGATAACCTCGTATGGCTTCTAGTTATAGCGACATTTATCATATTCTCGCTTCTTTGCCCCATCTATGCTACCTTAAGTTCGATCTATGCCATACTTCAGATAGCTGCTTTCGTTGGGCCTATCGCGCTCGGGCTTATGCTCTGCGTTCTTGCAGGAGATTTCGATCTTTCGCTGGCTCAGATCGCCGGTCTGGGCGCAGTACTTGTATGCTGGTTTGTCGAATTATCCGGTCTTAACTTGCCGTATTATGTCGTTCTTAGTATGCCGTTTATCGCAGCACTATTGATAGGGCTTTTCCAGGGAACGCTTATAGGAAGGTTTGGGTTAAACCCGTTTTTGATAACTCTTGCGGGCTGGATAATTTGGCGTAGCCTTAAGCTATACTTCTCTGGAGGACATTACTTTAGCGTAACGCGTCCTGAGTATATCTTTTTGGGGCATGCTAGGATCTATGGAACTATACATGTCTCTGCCGCTATCTTTCTCGCAATTACTATTTTGATGTGGTTCATCCTAACCCATACCAAGATTGGAACGTGGATTTGCGCCGTCGGGTCTGCTCCGGATACCGCAAAAAGGCTTGGAGTTAACCCTGGGAAAATAAAGCTTCTTGTGCATACAGTCGCAGCGCTCTTGGCAGCATTAACCGGGATCTTTTACGTTGGGCAGCTTAGAGGGTTTGTGCAGCCTAATGTGGCGGATTGGGATATATTCAAAGCATTCATAGCAATAGCCGTCGCCGGAGTGGATATTAGAGGTGGGAGAGGAAGAGTCCCGAACGTTCTTGGAGGAGTTGTCTTCTATGCGATGATACTTCATGGCGCGCAGATGCTTAACATCCCATGGCCCTTCTCCGAGTATATTCTACCTGGGGGCTTAACCCTACTCGCCGTTGCCCTGCTTCATAGGCTGGACATATTCAGGGATATGATAATTGCTAGAAAGATCAGGATTTAGCTCCGGCAACCCTTTTCCTGAGGAAAAAGGCTTATCTTATCCCAGAATCGCCTAGGCTATATGCCCGTTTTCCCAATCCACTTGCTAGGAGATCTTAGCAAGAATGAATTGGAGCGGATTCTAAAGCGTTCAAAACCTAGCATCGAGAGAGTTGAGAGTGATGTTAAGCGAATCCTAGACGATGTTAGAGAGCGTGGGGACGAGGCTATCGCCGAATTTCTCTCCACTCAAGTCGGTAGAACGGTTAGGCCGGAGGACATTGTGGTTAAGCAGGAGGATATTAATAGAGCTTACAAAGAGCTTAGCCCAAAGATCCTGAAGGCTATAAGGCACATGATTCGGAATGTTAGAAAATTTCACCGTAAACAGCTCCCTAAGAGCTGGCTTATCAAGGTAGAAGAGGGAGTTTATGCCGGGCAGCTCGTTATACCCTTGGCCTCCGCTGGGTTATACGTTCCATCGGGTAAGGCCACCTATCCCTCGGTGGCCGTGATGGTTACAGTTCCCGCGAGCGTCGCCGGCGTCCCTAGGATAGCGATCGCCTCACCGCCTTACCAAAATGAGCTAAAAATGGATCCTGCGACCCTTGTAGCGGCTCATATGGCTGGAGCACATGAATTCTACATCATGGGTGGAGCGCATGCGATAGCGGCCTTCGCTTACGGGACTAAGCTCGTAAAGCCTGTGGAGGTTATCGCAGGGCCGGGCGGACCATATACGTATGCCGCTAAGCTCATGGTAAGAGACCTTGTTAGAATTGATATCCCAGCGGGCCCTAGCGAGGCTTTAGTTTATGCGGATGGAACCCTTCCGCCAAGCTGGGTCGCATGGGACTTTTTAAACGAGGCTGAACATGGTCCAGATTCGGCGGCGATTCTCTTAACCACGTCGATCGATTATGCTATGAAGGTCTCAGAGGAGCTTGATAAGGCCGTTGAGATGCTTCCAGAGCCTAGGAAGAGCTATGTCCTCGAGAATGCTGGGAAGTTTAGCGCGATAATCGTGGTCGAGAGCCTAGAGGAGGCCGTCGAGTTCATGAATAGATACGCTCCAGAACACCTCCTCATAGATAGCCGGAATGCGAGAAAGATATTCCAGAAGATCAAGGATAGGCTTAGAAACTTCGGAACGCTATGCCTGAATACGCCGATCTCAGCAGGCAATTATGGGATAGGGCCTAACGCGACCCTTCCGACGGGGGGTTATGCCAGGCTATACTCGGGCCTAAGTGTCGATTGTTTTCTGAAGAAGCCTACGATCGAGGAAGTGAGAGGTAGGAATGGATTGAGGAAAATGCTTGAAACCGTTCTCACTCTAGCGGAGTATGAAGGCTTCCCAGCTCATGCAGAGGCGATGCGGTCGAGAGCATCTAAGAGGAAAAGCTAGTCGATTATCCCCTTTATGCCTGCGACGCTACCCTTCCGCCAGCTATCCTCGCTAAGAGCCATAGCCAAAGCCGTTCCAAATGCTCTAAAAGCCGACTCCCATAGATGATGTGGATCCTCCCCACGCCTCAAATCTATCTGTATTGTCGCCCTCATTCCTTGAGAAAATCCTTGGAAAAACGCTTCCAAGAACTCCTCTTCCAGATCCTCAACCCTTCCAAATCTCCTGAGAGAGGGGTCTCTATGGAGGTAGAAGCCCACGCGGCCCTCGAAGGATATCCTAGCCTCGGAGAAGGATTCGTCCAAGATTCCTTGAGCGAATCCGAAGCCCTTTATGCCGCGATCCTTAACCCGCTCGACGGCGATCGCTTGGAAGGCCCTTCCAAGCGTTATTCCAACATCCTCTATGATCGTATGACGTAGATTTCTCGAAGCCCTTACCTCGACATCTAAATTGAATCCAGAGTAGAATGCGAGTATCTCGAGCATGTGGTCTAGGAAATCTATACCGGTTTCAAGCTTCCAAGATCTTCTCGGAGCCGCCTCAACCACGCATCTCACCTCAGTCTCGGTAGTCATTCTAAGAACCTCCGCCCGGCTACCGGTACTCTCCAGCACCTTAACGCCCAGCTCCAAGACCTATTGTACACCTAGCGGAGATCCCCTGGCCGGGAGAGGATATAAAGGTTTAAAAGAGGTTTCGAGGAGGATAGATACGTCCGGAGTGGGCTGGTGATGGAATTCCAACATCACTATCTCAACCTGCCTCTATAGGCGCGTGTCCCTCTAGAAGCCTGAGCATGCTCTATCTGAGGGAGGTGTTGAAGATCTATGAGCCCTAGCCCAAATTCTCCTAGCGAGATAGTTAGGTTGGCGATACCGAGTAAGGGTAGGCTTCGCGTGCCCGTCATAAACCTTCTCGAGAAGGCCGGAGTCAAGATCCTATTACGCGATGAGGATAAACTGCTTTCATCACCCACCTCCAGGCCAGAGATACACGTGGTCTTCATGAGAGCTGAAGATATCCCCACCTTCGTAGAGGTTGGAGCAGCCGATATAGGAATCACCGGACTAGATCTAGTAATCGATCGCGAAGCCGACGTGGAAGAATTGCTCGATCTAAGGATAGGGGCGGCTGAAGTAGTCTTAGCGGTCCCCCAATCATCGGATATAGAATCGATACATGATCTGCCAGATGGAGCTAGAATTGCCACACGCTACGTCAATCTAGCAAGGAAATTTCTGGAAAAGCTTGCACCAGAGAAAGGGTTTAGGATAATGCAGATAGGCGGAGCTGCGGAGATAATGCCCATGCTAGGCGTAGCCGACGCGATAATAGACGTAAGATCTACAGGAATAACTCTAAAGACCCATGGTCTGAAAGCAGTCGAGGTTCTGCTAAGATCTTCTGCGAGGCTCATCGCGTATAGGAAGCTCTCGCCATCAAAACGGGAAATCGTCGAGAAACTTAAACTGATGCTCGAGGGGGTATTAAACGCATCGAAGAAGAAGCTGATAATGATGAATGTCCCAGACAGGTTTCTAAAATCGGTGGTCGAGGTGATTCCCTCGATGAGTGGGCCGACAATAGCTAAGGTCGAGGCTAGGGAGCCTATGTGGGAGGTGTATGCAGTGGTGGATGAGGAAGAGGTCTATGACGTCGTTGTTAAGGTGAAGAGGAGGGGGGCTAGAGACATACTAATCCTAGATATCGAGAAGATAGTCCCCTGAAGCCGGAGGCTTTCCGAGAATGGAGGTCATACCCTCGATAGATATCTCGCGTGGAAGATGCGTTAAGAGGGTTAGGGGTGAGGATGGGACGGGGCTGGTTCTAGGAGATCCGGTCGA
>Ga0180301_10004569_pt1 | contig 10676 bp, 8 predicted proteins | sample GuaBasSediGuay16_FD_121797 | JGI IMG/M metagenome (GOLD analysis project Ga0180301, IMG submission 121797) | Subseafloor sediment microbial communities from Guaymas Basin, Gulf of California, Mexico - Guay16, Core 4569-2, 12-15 cm | ecosystem: Environmental > Aquatic > Marine > Hydrothermal... | reverse complement strand
ATAGCAGCCGAGCTTGGTGTTAAACAAACCTCACTGGGCTATTATCTCAAAGTTTTATCTGATCTTGACTTGATTGAAAAACGAGTACCTGTTTTTGAAAAGAATCCCCAGAAAAGCAAAAAAGGTCTTTATTTCATAAAAGATCATTTCATAGATTTTTGGTTTAAATTCGTCTATCCTTTTAGAAGTTACATAGAGATAGGAAACACTGAAATCGTTATGAATCATGTCAGGAAGCATTTCATTGAAAAACACGAAAGTTTCGTCTATGAAAATCTATGTAGACAAATCGTGTTCGAACTAGCTTTAGATGGCCGTCTTCCCTTTGAAATTGATAAACTGGGAAGTCACTGGGAGAGAGACCTTGAAATAGATATCGTTGGATTGAAAGATGGGAAAGTAATGGTTATTGGTGAATGCAAAGATAGTGAAAAGAAAGTGGGGATCGATGTGTACAAGCAATTGCTAATGAAAGCTACAAAATTACCTACTGATGGAGCGCCATATTTTCTGATCTGTAGCAAGAGTGGATTTGATGAGGAACTTATAAACCTTTCGAAAAAGGATCGACTCATTCTGATTGAAGGCTTGAAATTATTATGATTATGAACTAATAGAGCTTATTCACAACCGCTTTAGCTGTCTCCTCGCCTGCTTTTACTGCAAGATCTGGTTCAAGGAGGTACAAAAATGCGGATAGGATCTCTATCGCAAAAATTTGGGCTAGAATGGAACGTCCAGCACTCGTTCGAATTGGATTTTCACCAGAGAATGTTTCTATTACCACATCAGATTTCCGAGCCAGTGGAGAATTTGCATGCTCAGTTATACATATCACGCTTGCCTGATGCTGTTTCGCGATCGTAACAGCGTCTACAATATCCTTTGTAGAACCACTTTGACTCACTCCAATAACAAGATCTCCAGGTTTCATTGTTGCTGCAGAGATAGCCTGCATATGTGGGTCATCTATTGAATAAGCTGGAAAACCCAATCTTGTAAGTTTGTATTGGAGGATCCTAGCGACAGCCGCAGACGAACCAACCCCGAAGATTTCGATCCTTTTAGCAGAGCGTATAAAATGAGCTGCTTTCAGAAAATTATCCTTATTAGTTAAAGCCGCTGTGTTTTCTATAGCATGAATAGCTCCCTTTTTGACCTTCATAAGTATTTCTTCAGGAGAATCAGAAGGATCAATAATAATATCCATATCTTGCAGTTTTTTCGATAGAAAATGACTTCCACTTGCAAGAGATAACTTAAGCTCTTGAAAAGAGCTTAAGTTGAGCTTTTTTACAAATCTAACAACAGTAGCTTCACTTACCTTACAAGCATTCGCAAGCTCACTTATGGTCATTTTTAAAGCATCTTCGGGATTTTCCAATATATAATCTGCTATTTTTCTCTCAGACTTGGTAAAAGAAGAATATCGTGATTTTATCAGAACAGGTACTTTCGAGAACATATCTAAAGCCTCCTTGTGAAGAAAATTATTGTGCAATACATAGATTTTCTAAATTATATCACTTTTTCAGAATTCACTTTCTTGAGCAAGAATCCTCTAGTAGTCCCATTTACTTGACTTAGCACAGTAATTATTTTATAATATAGTAGGATATTATCGTAAAAATTAATCTATTTCGAAAATTATTTTCATAGGAGGTAGTACGTTGAAAGATTACAACTTCAAGAACTCTATAATCGTATCGTGCCAAGCATCAGAAGAAGAGCCATTGTATGGTACAGAAATTATGAAAAAACTAGCATTAGCAGCATTGATAGGAGGAGCAAAAGGTATAAGAACAAATGCTCCTGAAAATGTGAAAGCTATAAAAGAAGTGGTTAATCTACCAGTCATAGGTATTTTCAAAAGTCATGCAGATAAAAATAGTGCCTTCATAACTGTAAGAAAAGAGGAAATAAGACAACTAGTTGAAGCAGGAGCCGATCTAATCGCCATAGATTGTACAAGGAGAGATAGACCAGAACCCTTGCATGAATTGTTTGCATTTACACGGTCCAATTATCCCAATGTTGGTATAGTTGCTGATATAGCTGATATAGAAGATACAAGGAGGGTTTTAAAACTGCGCCCTGATTTCATTTCTACAACACTCTCTGGTTACACAGAATATACAAAAGACAGGCCAAGACCGGATATACCTTTGATAAGTGAAATAAGGCAGATTACCGATATACCTATTTTAGCCGAAGGCAATTACTATACCCCTCAGCAGGTACGTGAAGCAATATTAGAAGGAGCATACGCAGTTGTCGTTGGAACAGCTATAACAAGACCTCAGATTATCACAAAAAGATTTGTTAATGCCATTTCAGATCTATATAGGAAAGACTTCACTGCCGTAGGAATAGACATAGGAGGAACTTGGATTCGTGGGGTAAAAATTAGCAGATATGGAAAAATTGTCAAGAAATTTAAAAAAACGAATCCTGGTCATCCAGAAAAGATCGTTTCCTCTGTGATTGACATGATAGAAACTCTTAGGGATGAAAGCACGACACATGTAGGCATCGCAACAGCTGGAAGGGTGGATACTCAATCGGGAATCGTTATATATGCGACTGACAATATCAAAGGATGGACAGGTGTTAATCTCAGACAAATTGTTGGTGAAAAGACAGGTATATTCCCTCTTATTGATAATGATGTGAATTGCGCTGCTTATGCTCAGTGGAAGCAAACAAAAGAGGATCCATTGATGCTTATAGCAATTGGAACAGGGGTGGGAGGTGGAATAATCGTTGACGGTAATATTCTTCGTGGACATCAGAGTATGGGAGGAGAAGTGGGGCATATCGTGTTTCCAGGAAACTCAAAAAGTTGCTCATGTGGTAAATTTGGTTGCATAGAGACGATGATATCTGGCAAAGTGATGAGAAATGATTTGAAGAATCTTCAAGGAGAGAAATTTAAAGAGAAATTAGAACAATTCGCAGATTATGTAGCTTGGCTTGTTGATGTCATAATGCACACGATAGCTCCAGAAAGAATTTATCTCGGAGGAGTAGCACCAAAGTACGGTAATACTTTTTTGCATATGATTCGATATGCATTGAAGAAACTATCTAATCTAGAGTACTCTCCGGATATAGTAACTTTTACCACTTTGGATGAATTTGCAGGCGCTTTGGGTGCTGCGTTGTTATCTTTGAGTCAGATTCCTAAGGATTAATTATAACACTTTTATCCAGGGGGTGATTCTATGAGAAAATTTCTTCTTGTGTTAGCCATCATTCTAGCTTTTTGCTTCATTTCCAGCGTTTTTTCAGCAGAAAAAATCAAATACGGTGGCATCGCCGTACTAGGGTTATCATCAGGTCTTAATGCTTTGAATTATAATCCATTCTCACCAACTCGATTGTTCGGTGTTAACCTGATTTATGAACCTCTTTTGAATATCAACGTGCTGACTGGTGATGTCAAACCATGGCTGGCTATGTCTTATGAATGGAGAAATAACAATCTGGAATTGGTATTTAATCTCAGAAAAGATGTGAAATGGTCAGATGGAACGCCTTTCACAGCGAAGGATGTAGTATTTACCTTCAACCTCTTAAAGAAATTTCCAGCATTGGATCTACTATCGGTTTGGAACACAGGATTAGAATCTATCACAGCAGAAGGTGATTATACAGTTGTATTCAAATTTTCTAAGCCCAATGTTCCAGCATTCTACTACATTGCAACAACATTTATAGTACCAGAGCATGTGTGGTCAAAAGTAGAAGATCCTGTGAAATTTAACAATCCTAATCCTGTCGGTACAGGGCCATTCTTATTTAAAAACTTCGATACAGCCACATCGGTTGAAACATTTGTTAAAAACCCAAATTATTGGCAGAAAGGAAAACCCTATATAGACGGGGTTAAAATCATAAACTTTAAAACAAATGAAGCTAATATAATGGCTATAATAAAGGGAGAAACTGACTGGTCTAGTACATTCATACCAGACGTGAACAAGGTGTTCATTTCAAGGAATCCCAAAATGAATCATGCTTGGGTGACCCAAGGAGCAATGACATGCCTTCTCCCGAATAATACAAAATATCCTATGAATATCGCTAAGTTTAGATTAGCTCTTGCTATGGCAATAGATAAAGAGAAAGTCGCTAAAATTGGAGAATATGGTTACACCCCTCCTGCTCATCCGACAGGTTTGAGAATTCCTCTCCTTGATAAATGGTTTGATGAATCTTTGAAATCATTGTTGTACCCATACAATCCGAAAAAAGCGATAGAGGTATTGGAATCATTGGGATTTGAGAGGAACGAAGAAGGATGGTTTATAAATCCAAAAACAGGGGAACCCTTTGAATTCGATTTGTGGGTTGTTTCAGGATGGTCCGATTGGATACAGAGTGCACAGATTATAAAAGACAATCTGGAAAAAATCGGTATAAAAATAAATATCAAGCAAGTCGCTCACGGTCAGTATATGTCTGCTCTTTATACCGGAACCTTTGATCTAGCATTCTTTGGGCCGGCTATTGGTTTAAATCCGTATTATGAGTACAGACCCCTTCTTTATAGCAAGCTATCTGCTCCTGTTGGTGAGAATGCCGCTGGCAATTTCCAGAGATGGATTGATCCTGTTACGGACGCTATGTTCGAAATATTTGAAAGAACAACTGATTTTGCCGTCCAGAAAAGAGCTATGTCTGTCATACAGAAAATAATGCTCACAGAGGTACCAGCGATTCCATTATTCTACTATCCCGTTCCTGAACTGTACACTACACGTCGTTTCGTGGGATGGCCTAGTGAAGAAAATCCCTACAACGCAGGATTGTGCCCATGGTTACCAATGGTCATAGAAACAACTTTCTTGAATATTCATCTGAAGTAGTTTCCCGAGGTGTGGGCATTTTGCCCACACCTTGTTTTAAATTCATTGATTCAAAAAAGTAATTTGGGAGGGATCATATGGCTTTTAAAAGAATAACAGGGACTTTCCTAGATGAGATTACTTATGATATCCCCTCCTCAAATTGGGGTGAGGAAGAATGGGATCGAGAGTTTAAAGTTATGAAGGAAGCAGGAATCGATACGGTGATAATAATTCGTTCGGGATTGAAAGATAAGCTGATATTCCCATCGGAAGTGATACCAAAATACATAAAAACCTTCCCCGTCTATCAAAATCTCGGAGAGCTTTTTTTGAAACTCGCAGAAAAATATGGTATGAGATTATTCTGGGGTCTTTACGACTCAGGTTACTATTGGTATAAAAATGAATGGAAGAAGGAGGTAGAGATAAACATAGCTTTCTCTGATGAAGTCTGGGAAAAATTTGGAAAATCGCCTGCTTTCACTGGATGGTATTTACCACATGAAACAGGAGATACCGCTTTCAGAATTATAGATATTAATACACACTTAGCTGAACATCTAAGGAAAATTTCCAACCTACCGATTTTGACATCTCCTTGCTTTCCCATGGTTGGTGATTACACTAAACCACCTTATGGACCAAGAACGCTGGATCTACATATACGCCAGTGGGAAGAAATCTTCGAAAACTATCGAGAGTTGGTAGATTTCTGCGCTTTTCAAGATGGGACAATTATGAATTTGCTGGAACTTGAAGATTATGTTCGAGAGACAAGTAAAATAGCGAAAAAGTATGGTATAACCTTATGGTCAAATGTTGAAAGCTTTGATAGGGATATGCCCATAAAATTTCCACCGATAGATTGGAGAAAACTTGTTTATAAGATAGAGGTCGTTCAACCATATGTGGAAAAACTGATAACCTTTGAATTTCCACATTTCTTAAGTCCTAATTCCATATGGCCTTCTGCAAGGAATCTCTACAAGAGATATATGGAGTTTATTTCGTCAAAAGAGTAAGCCTTCAGGAGGATGTTCCTATGCTATATATCCTGAGAAAGTTGTTATTTCTCTTAGTGACAATCTGGGCAGCTGTGACGGTAAACTTTATTCTTCCTAGACTCATGCCTGGTGACCCAGCGCAAGTAATGATATCCAAGTATAGGGGAAGATTGAATCCTAGCGCAATACGAGCTTTAGAGATAGCATTTGGAATTAACACTGATAAAAGTATCTATGAGCAGTACATCGATTATATCAAGAAACTCCTGAAGGGAGATTTTGGTATATCGGTAACTTATTATCCATCAACTGTTTCAGAGGTTTTATCTCAAGCTTTCCCATGGACAATAGGGCTCGTTGGGGTTTCAACCTTCCTCGCTTTTTCCATAGGAACGATTTTAGGTATTAAAGCAGCTTGGAAAAGAGGGGGTGTCTTTGACACCATTGTGGTACCATTTGGACTATTTATGAACAGTGTTCCATATTTCTGGCTAGCCCTCGTGGTAGTATATTTATTTGCATTCAAACTTGGATGGTTCCCGCTAAGTGGAGCTTACTCAATTTCTATAGAAAATTTGGAAGGTATAAAAAAAGTTTTTTCAATCCTATATCATGCAATTTTACCTGCCGTAACAATCATTATCACTGCCTCAGGAGGTTGGATGCTGACCATGAGAAACAATATGATAGCAGTGCTGAACGAAGATTTTATCCTATTCGCGTACGCCAAAGGACTACCAGAAGAGATCATCGAGATAAAGTATGCTGCGAAAAATGCTATTCTACCAAGTTTCACAGGCTTTGCTATGGCTATTGGTTTTGTCGTAAGTGGGGCTTTGCTGACCGAAATCGTTTTCTCTTACCCTGGTGTGGGTTATATGCTTTATCAAGCTGTCTTGAATATAGATTACCCACTAATGCAAGCGATATTTTTGATCATAACTTTAACAGTCCTGATAGCTAACTTCATAGCTGATATGGCCTACGTTTTGTTGGATCCCAGAGTACGAACTAGTGGCGGTGAATAATATGAAGTGGTACGATTACATAAAAGTTTTTCTGAGGAACAGGAAGGCAACTGTTGGTATTTCCATTTTGATGCTTTTCACAGTGATAGCCATCTTTGCACCTTTTGTGGCACCTTATTCTCCAACAGATATGTCGTTTCCCCCATTAAAAGGTATATCTTGGAAGCACCCTTTAGGCACTACTTTGAGTGGTCAGGATATATTCTCCCAAGTTATTTGGGGAACTAGATATTCACTTTTTGTGGGTGTTGTAACAGGGTTGATAACAACTATTATATCCGTAGCGATAGGTTTCACAGCAGGCTACTTCAGCGGTATCATCGCTGAAATCCTTACAATGTTAATAAATATTTTTCTTGTAATACCTGGATTACCTCTAATAATTGTCATTTCAGCGTACATTCCTGTTAAAAATATATGGACGATTATCTTGACAATATCCTTGACTGGCTGGGCTTGGGGAGCTCGTGTTTTGAGATCCCAAGTTTTAACTTTGAAAAATAGAGATTTTGTGAAAGCATCTTTAATTGTCGGAGAAAGCTCTTTTCATATCATTTTCAAGGATATATTTCCAAATATGCTAGGATTGGTCGCAGCAAGTTTTTTCGGTAACGCAATATATGCAGTTCTAGCAGAAGCCGGCTTGGAGTTTCTAGGATTAGGGGATACATCGATAATTTCATGGGGAACCATATTGTATTGGGCTCAGAACAACCAAGCAATACTTCTTGGATCGTGGCAATGGTTTACAATACCAGGACTATTTATAGCACTTCTGGGAATGGCATTTGCCTTGCTGAACTTCGCTGTAGACGAGATAGCAAATCCTAGGTTGAGAGGTAGATAGCGCATGAAGAAGGATATTTTGAAAGTAGAGAATCTCACGGTTGTCTACGGGGTTAAAGATAAAGCAATATCAGCTGTTAGAGATGTCTCATTTAGCGTCAAGAAAGGAGAGTTCTTTGGAATCGCTGGTGAATCTGGTTGTGGGAAATCCACATTAGCCTTCAGTATAATCCGCTTACTTCCTCCCAACGCGAAAATTCTTAGCGGAAAGATTGTTTTTAATGATAAGGATCTTCTCAAACTGAGCGAAAGGGATCTTAGAGAAATGCGGTGGAAGGATTTTTCAATAGTTTTCCAGTCATCGATGAACTCTTTGAACCCAGTTATGAAGATAAAGGATCAGATATATGACACGATAATCTATCATAGTGATATGTCCTTCCAAGATTTACAAGAAAGGATTAAAAAACTATTCTCTTATGTAAATATATCTCCCAAATTCCTAGAGGCTTATCCCCATCAGCTTAGTGGTGGAATGAAACAAAGGGTGATAATAGCGATGGCACTGGCCTTAAACCCCAAACTAGTCATAATGGATGAACCAACGACAGCACTGGATGTGGTGATACAAAGGGTTATACTTCAAGAAATCGATGAATTGCGAAAGAAACTGGGATTCTCTGTTATATTCATAACGCATGATCTTTCATTACTTGTTGAGATATCCGATACGGTGGCGATAATGTATGCTGGTAAAATTGTCGAAAAATCTCCTTCTAAGGAATTGTTCATTAATCCTCTTCATCCTTACACCATAGGATTAATGCGCTCTTTCCCAACTTTGACGGGAAAGAGAAAAAGGATGAGAGGAATACCTGGTCATCCTCCCGATCTGTCTCGCAAAATAGTAGGTTGTGCTTTTTTTGATAGATGTCCTAGAAGAATTGAAGGTCTATGTGATGTCAAGGATCCGCCACTCATAGAAATATCTTCTCAACATTTTGTAGCTTGTCATCTATATTCTAAAAGGAGCCTTTGAATATGAAGGAAAGAGATGTTTTCCAAAAAGAAACAGTCCTAAAGGTTGAGAATTTAACGAAAGTATTCAGAATAGGAGGTATTAGAAAAAAGAAAATATATGCTGTCAATGGGATAAGTTTTGAAATTAATCGCAAAGAGATATTAGCCCTTGTTGGAGAATCTGGATCTGGGAAAACTACAGTAGCGAAAATAATAGCCCGTCTTTATAAACCAACTTCTGGAAAAATATTCCTTGAGTCTAAAGAAATACCAGATAAACTAACTAAAAAAGAACTCCTGATGTATAGAAGGAGCATTCAGATGATATTTCAAGATCCTTTTTCTTCTTTGAATCCATTGTATCCTGTAAGATATGCTGTGGAGAGGCCCATAAAAGTACATAAATTGGCGAAGGGAAAAGAGATTAAAACTATCATAAAGAAAGCTTTTGAAGAATGTGGTCTTATCCCAGCCGAGAAATTTATGGATAGATATCCTCACGAGCTGAGTGGTGGAGAACGTCAAAGAGTAAACATAGCAAGAGCCTTAGTACTAAAGCCAAAATTGATATTGGCTGATGAGCCAACATCCATGCTAGATGTTTCCATAAGATTAGATATAATGAACCTTATGCTTGATTTAAAAGAAAATGAGGGAATATCCTATCTTTTCATCACACACGACCTTGCTGGAGCTAATTACATCTCCGATAGAATTGCTATAATGTATTCTGGCTGTATATTGGAGATAGGCCCCTCAAGTGATGTTATAGATGATCCCAAACATCCATATACACAATTGCTGAAAAAAGCGGCTCCCAAACCTGAGACAGGTTTAAGACCTGAGAGAATAGATACCAACGTTGATATTCCTGATCTGACAAAGCCACCGAAGGGTTGCCCCTTCGCACCAAGATGTCCTTTCGCTCAACCAGAGTGCAAAATTAGTATTCCAGAATTCAAAAAGGTGGGTAACGATCATTTCGTAAGGTGTTATATTTACTATTAAATTCCGCTATAATCCTGCTCTATCTCATTTTTCATCCACTCCACCAATTCCTTCGCTTTTTCTTTGCTTTCTGATTCGGCGATTATTCTAAGAAGGGGCTCTGTTCCGGAGAGTCTCAGCAAAACCCAGCTTCCATTTTCTAGAATGTACTTGGTACCGTCGATTCTGACGACATCTACAACCGGGAATTCTGCTATTTTGTCGAAGTCTCTTTTTAGAAACTTCTCCGCCTTCACTCTGAGGGTTGGTGTTAATCTCAAATTCTCCTGGTAAAAACTGTACCAGATTTCAGAAAGTTCTATCATCTCCTTCAATATCTCAGAGAGTTTCTTTTTCATCTTTGCAAGCATCTCCACAACCAGCATTGCTGTGAAAACACCATCTTTCTCCATTATATGGTTTCTAAACGTTATACCTCCACTGCTCTCCCCACCTATCAAAGCATCGTTTTCTATCATGGCTTTCGCTATGTGTTTGAAACCAACAGGAGTTTCGATAACCCTTTCGTTCAACTTCTTGGCCAGTCTATCCAGATTGTGGCTCGTTGCGACGTTTCTAACAGCTGGCCCTTTCTGATTTTTGAGCTCATGAAGGTAGTAATAGAGAAGTGGCAGCACGTCGTTGGGATGGAGAAACCTCCCTGTCTCATCGACAAGGGCTATCCTATCGGCGTCTCCATCCACGGCTATACCAACGTCGTACTCACCAGACCTCATGACATCCATGAGATAGGTTAAAGATTCTTCAGATGGTGCAGGTGATTTCCCTCCAAAGAGGGGATCACGCCTTCCGTGTAATATTGTGAGGTCGCATCTGGCCATCACAAGAGCCATCTGTATCGTGCTAGTTCCAGAGCCGTACATGGTATCGAAGCATACCCTGAGATGCGCCTTTTTGATTTCTTCTATATCTATCTTCTTCTCAAGGTAATCCAGGTACTCTCCTCTGAAATCTTCGATCGATATGTATCCCTTTTT
>Ga0180301_10004568_pt1 | contig 10676 bp, 4 predicted proteins | sample GuaBasSediGuay16_FD_121797 | JGI IMG/M metagenome (GOLD analysis project Ga0180301, IMG submission 121797) | Subseafloor sediment microbial communities from Guaymas Basin, Gulf of California, Mexico - Guay16, Core 4569-2, 12-15 cm | ecosystem: Environmental > Aquatic > Marine > Hydrothermal... | reverse complement strand
CTGGAACGCTGGAACAAGAAAACAAAAAAAGCAAAAAGCACTGTTTAAGAATTAAGAATAATTAAAAATTAAAAATTTAAAAATTATTTAAAAATTATAAAATTAAAAATTATCTAAAAGGTGTCGTCTAAAAATCAGCGGATCGGACCAAATTAGACGACAAAATTTTTTGAGCAAAAAACGCTGTTTAATCTTGCTATTGCTCATTCTCTCTTGCAAATTCACCTTTTATTTTTCTACAAACAAAAAGCAAAATTATTGTACCAGCTATTATGCGCAATAAGTGAAAAGTCAAAACATATTTTGGTGCGATAGAAATAACAAAATCGCCTAAAGAAAACCAGCGGGTCAAACTATCTGAAATCAAAGAGCCGCGCGTCAAAAACGAATAAGCAATGTCCCAAACAACTGAACCGTATAAAGCAGTTCCTATAAAAAACCAGAAAAAAGACCAGCTCGGCCTAAGAACCAAAACTATCATAAAAGGCAGTAAAAACTGATTTAAAACCAACCAAAAAATCTCCAAATTGCCAATTATCCAAGATGGAGAATTATAATGACTGTGCCCCCACAGTGCTGTATCAACCAAAGAGCCGGTTAGCCAAAAAATGATTAGAATTATAAACAAAAGATAAAATTTTTTCATTATATTGGACCTCTGTGCCTAGGAGGATAAGCTAAAATATCTTGTTATTTTCTATATCCTGTCCCAGCTGGAATCAAACGGCCAATAATTACATTCTCTTTTAATCCTCTTAAATAATCAATCTTACCTGAAACAGCTGCGTCAATCAAAACCCGAGCTGTTTCTTGGAACGAGGCTGCTGACAAGAATGAGGAGGTTGAAAGCGATGCTTTGGTAATTCCTAATAATAACAAGTTACCCTGAGCCAATTTTTTCTTTTCCTTACTTAGCTTATCATTGACTTCGTTAAATTCTGCCAACTCAACAATTTCACCAGGAGAAAAGTCAGAGTCTCCGGACTCAGTGATAAAAACACGGGAAAACATTTGACGAGCGATAATCTCGATATGCTTGTCATTCAATTTCTGGCCTTGGGAAGAATAAATGTACTGGATTTCTTTAATAATATACTTTTGCGTTTCTTGTTGTCCTCGAAGGTTATAAAGTTCACGCAAATCCAAACTTCCTTCTGATAACTGTTGGCCGCGCACTACTTGATCACCATCCTTAACCCACAAAACCATACCGCTAACTGGCGGCAATTCTTTAACAACTTTCTTCTTGGCTTCAATTATTACCTTCCAATTCTCCTTGCCTTCTTTTTCAATTTTCACCCTGCCGCTAAAAGGAGCCTTTTCCTGCCGTTCCTTAGTTTCTAAAATCATTTGATCCTTTTTAACCTTATCACCATCTTTAACTAATAAATTATCTATTTCTTTAAGAGGAACCTTGATTTCAGCTGTCTTTTTTTCTTGGCCAGTAATTTTGATAATTTTCTGTTTCTTTTCTTGAATTTCTTCCAAACTTACCTGACCGTCAATTGGGGCAATCAAGGCAGGCTTTTTAACTGGTCGGGCTTCAAAAATTTCTTCTACCCGAGGCAAACCTTGGGTAATATCACTTGCTGCCGCCACACCACCAGTATGAAAAGTTCTCATTGTCAATTGGGTGCCGGGTTCGCCAATGCTTTGGGCAGCAACAATGCCAACTGCTGTGCCTTTTTCAACCAAACGATTGTAACCTAAATCCCAGCCATAGCATTTGACACACACGCCTCGATTGGTCTTGCAAGTTAAAATAGAACGAATTTTAACTGCTTCTAAATCTAAACTTTCAATTCTTCGCGATGCCTCATATCCAATTACTTCCCCTTTCTTTACTATAACTTTTTTGGTTTTTGGGTCTTTTATATCTTCAGCTGCCACTCTGCCCAATACACGCTGTGCCAGGCTCTCGCCCATCTCCTGTGATTCTTCGCGGGTCAAAACCAGACCCTCTTCATCACCGCAGTCATCTTCTAAAACAACCACGCTTTGAGAAACATCAATTAATTTTCTAGTTAAATAACCGGCGCTGGCTGTTCGCAAAGCAGTGTCTGACAAGCCCTTTCTGGCGCCATGAGTAGAAATAAAATATTCCAAAACATCAAAACCTTGTTTAAACGAAGCCTTAATCGGCAACTCAATGGTTTCGCCAGCCGGATTAGTCACCAAACCCTTCATGCCCATCATCTGAGTAGTTTGATTCCATGAACCGCGAGAAGCTGATTCAATCATTGCATAAACTGGGTTATTTTTTAATTGAGATAATGTTTCCCGGCATAAATCTGTAATTTTTTTAATCACTTCTAACCAAACTTTAATTACTTTGGTTTGCCGTTCATCATTAGTCAAAAGACCTGTCTCATATTGCTCTTGAATTTGATCAATTTCCAACTCTGCTTGTTTAATTAATTCTGCCTTAGCTGGTAGTTGAGGCAGGTCATCCATACCCCAAGAAATGCCAGAGATGGTTAAATACTTTAAACTTATTGCTTTAATCTTATCCAGCAACTCAGCGGTTTTTTCTATGCCATAAAACTCCAAAGAAGAAGAAACCAAATTTTTTAAGGCCTTTTTATCCATCACTTGATTTATAAATTTTATTTTTTGAGGCAAGATAGCGTTAAACAACAATCTGCCCACGGTTGTTAGAAGAGGGTTGCTTTCAGGTTTATGCTGGCATTCTTTAATAAACTCAGCTGACAATTTAACTTTAATCTGATCTTGCAGGTGAATATGGCCTAACTCATAAGCCATAATGGCTTCTTCAGGTGAAGAAAAATATTTAACTTTTTTATTGCTTGTTGCTTGGCTATCCGTCGCAATTCCGGTGTCTGCCAAGGCAGAAGAGGGTTGCCTGTTGTCCATTGCCCGCTGCCCACTACCTGTTGCCTGATCATAGCACACGGTCATATAATAAATACCTAAAACCAAATCCTGGGAAGGAGTGGTGATTGGCGAGCCGTCCCCTGGCCGCAGTAAATTCTTGGCTGAAAGCATAATTTCGCTCGCCTCTTTTTTTGCTTCCTCTGTCAAAGGAACATGAACAGCCATCTGGTCGCCATCAAAGTCGGCATTAAAAGCAGCGCAAACCATAGGGTGAATTTGGATGGCTTTACCCTCAATTAAAACTGGCTGGAAGGCTTGGATGCCCAAACGGTGAAGAGTTGGGGCTCTATTCAATAAAACATGGGCTTTATTAATAATATTTTCCAAAATATCATAGACTTCAGTATGACCTGCCTCAATAAACCTATTAGCAGAACGGACATTGTGGGCTAATTCTTTTTTAATCAGTTGAGAAATAATAAATGGTTTAAAAAGCTCTAAAGCCATTTTCTTTGGCAAGCCGCACTGGTAAATCTTTAAGTGCGGGCCAACTACTATCACGCTTCGGCCAGAATAATCTACCCTTTTGCCTAATAAATTCTGGCGAAATCTGCCCTGCTTTCCTTTTAAGGAATCAGCCAAGCTTTTCAGCATCCTTTTCTGACCCGTTGAAGCAGTAACAGTCTTGCCATGTCTGGCTGAATTATCAATTAAAGCGTCAACTGCTTCCTGAAGCATTCTTTTTTCATTCCTTACAATCACTTCAGGGGCGTTTAATTCCAGCAGTCTCTTTAAGCGGTTATTGCGATTTATTACCCTACGGTACAAATCATTAAGGTCAGAAGCGGCAAAACGTCCGCCGTCCAACGGCACCATTGGCCTTAAATCTGGAGGAATGACCGGAATCACTGTTAAAATCATCCATTCTGGTCTTATTTCCCTTTCTTTTAAATTATTCAAAAGCTTATATCGTTTTATGATTTTTCTCCTCTTGGCTGGCGAGGCATTTTTCAATTCTTTCTCTAAAGCGCTTAACTCCTCTTCTAAATTTACTTCCTGCAGCAACTGCCTAATTGCCTCAGCGCCAATTGAAGCTTCAAAAATATGGCCATATTTTAAAGCCAAATCTTGATAAGTATTTTCTGAAATAATCTGCTTTACCCGCAGCTCCCTTAACTCCTTTTTAGCCATTTCAGCAACAGTAGAAAGTTCTTTTAGTTGATTGTTTTTGACAATTTCCAATTCTTTTAATTTGCTTTCCTTGTCTTCTGGTGAAAGTTTGTTATTGCTTTTGATTTGATTTCTTTGATTCTCAAAATTGCTTTCATACTGCTTTTTCTTTTGCTTAAACTCATTGTCAATTTGCTTTAAAGTTTCCTGCCGCAAGTTTTCATCAACATGAGTAACAATAAAACTGGCAAAATAAATCACTTTTTCCAAATCTTGGGCTGAAATGTCTAAAACTAAGCCAATCTTTGACGGCACGCCGCGCAAAAACCAAATATGAGAAACTGGGGCAGCTAATTCTATATGGCCCATTCTTTCCCTCCTGACCAAAGAACGAGTTACTTCCACGCCGCATTTGTCGCAAATAATACCCTTGTATCTAATCCTTTTATATTTACCACAATAACACTCCCAATCTTTTGTTGGGCCAAAAATACGTTCACAAAATAGGCCGTCTTTCTCTGGCTTCTGAGTTCGATAATTAATAGTTTCTGGTTTCAAAACCTCGCCATGCGACCAACTTTTAATAACTTCGGGTGAAGCCACTTTAAGACGAATGGCGTTAAAGTCTAAAATTTTCTGCTTATCTTCGGACATAAATATACAAAATATCACCTGCCCCAAATACTTGAAATCCAAAATCCTGGCGCATTACTCCTGCCTATGGGACAGTGTGACAAAAAAGCAAAATGCAAAAATTCTATATTTATTTGAAATTTATATTTATTTGAAATTTATTAGGAACTTGAACTGCGCGACCCTTTCTTCTTTTCCTTGCTCCTTTCCTCTTCTGACAGCTCGCTATTATTTTCGCTCACCACTTTACCATCTTTTAATAATTCCACATCTAAACATAAGCCTTTTAGCTCCCTAACTAAAACATTAAATGATTCTGGGATATTCAGTTTAGTAATTGGTTCGCCTTTAATAATATATTCGTAAGCTTTTGACCTGCCTGGCACGTCGTCTGACTTAATAGTCAACATCTCTTGCAAAGAGTAGGCAGCGCCATATGCCTCCAAAGCCCAAACCTCCATCTCGCCAAATCTCTGGCCGCCAAACTGAGCCTTACCACCCAACGGTTGCTGAGTAACCAAAGAATAAGGACCAATAGAACGCTGATGAATCTTATCCTCCACCATATGAATTAGCTTCATCATATACATATAACCCACAGTTACTGGCTGCTCAAACGGCTCCCCGGTTCTGCCGTCATATAATACTTCTTTGCCGCTCTCAGAAAAACCGGCTTTTTTCAATTCACTTTTAATTATTTCTTCTGAAACACCGTTAAGCGCCGGGGTGGCAACTTTATAATTTAAAGTTTTAGCTGCCAAACCTAAATGAGTCTCCAAGACTTGGCCTAAATTCATTCTTGAAGCCACTCCTAAAGGATTGAGGATAATATCAACTGGCGTGCCGTCTTTTAAAAATGGCATATCTTCTTGCGGCACAATTTTAGAAATCACGCCTTTGTTGCCGTGACGGCCAGCCATTTTGTCGCCCACTTGAACTTTTCGAAGATTGGCTACTGTTACTTGAATTTGCTTAATCACTCCAGCGGCCAACTTGTCGCCGTTCTCCCGAGAAAACACCTTAACATCAATCACTTTGCCCCGCTCGCCGTGTTCTAACCTTAAGGAAGAATCTCTTACTTCTTTAGCTTTTTCCCCAAAAATTGCTCGCAACAATCTTTCCTCTGCAGTTAACTCTGTTTCTCCTTTAGGAGTAATTTTGCCTACTAAAATATCATTGGACAACACTTCAGCGCCCAATCTAACTATGCCGTTCTCGTCTAAATCTTTTAATTTTTCCTCACTTACATTCGGAATATCGCGAGTAACAACTTCTGGCCCTAATTTTGTTTCCCTAACATCAGTGCTGTAATTCTCAATATGAATTGAAGTGTATCTGTCGTCGCGAACTAATTTTTCAGAAATTAAAATGGCGTCTTCATAGTTGCCGCCTTCCCAAGGTATAAAAGCGATCAATACATTTTGCCCCAAAGCCAATTCGCCATTGTCGCAAGCAGCCCCGTCTGCTAAAGCTTGGCCGGCTTTTACCTTCTCACCTTTTCGCACCAACGGCTTTTGGTTTAAACAAGTGGCTTGGTTGGAGCGATCAAACTTGACTAAACGATATTCATCTTCTTTGCCTTCTTCATTTTTAACCACAATTTTCCGTGCATCAACATAAACAACTTGGCCGTCCTTTTTGCATATTAATAACTGTCCTGAATCTTCAGCCGCTTTAGCTTCAACACCAGTGCCAACTAACGGCGCTTGAGGCCTAACCAAAGGCACTGCCTGGCGTTGCATATTAGAACCCATTAAGGCTCGACAAGCGTCGTCATGCTCTAAAAATGGAATCAATGAAGTGGCAATAGAAACAATCTGATTAGAAGCCACGTCCACTAAGTCAATCTCTTGGGTGTGTTCAATAACTGGCTCCCCTTCTTTTCTCACCCCTGCCCTTTCTTCAATAAATCTACCCTGATCGTCAGTGGGGGTAGTGGCCGCAGTAATAACATACTTTTCCTCATTAAAAGCATCAAGGTAAACCACCTCATTAGTCAACTGTCCATTTTCCACTTTATAATAAGGGGTCTCAATAAAACCAAAATCATTAACACGTGCATAGCAAGCTAAATGTCCAACTAAACCGATATTCGGTCCTTCTGGAGTCTGGATAGGGCAAATCCGGCCATAGTAAGTTCGGTGAACGTCTCTAACCTCAAAACCAGCTCGTTCTCTAGACAAGCCGCCGGGCCCCATAGCTGACAATCTTCTCTTATGCTCCAGCTCAGCCAAAGGGTTGGTCTGGTCCATAAACTGCGAAAGCTGGGAAGACATAAAAAAGTCTTTAACTGCCCCAATTACTGGCCGAGCATTAACCAACTGAGCCGGAGTAATTTGGTTAATATCTAAAGTTGACATCCTGTCTTTAATAATTCTTTCCATCCGCGCCAGCCCAATCCGAAACCTATTTTGGACCAATTCTCCAACAGCTCTAACCCTTCTATTGCCTAAATGGTCAATGTCGTCAGGCTCTTTCTGAGTGTTGTTTAAACGAATTATTTCTCGCAAAATATTAACCAAGTCGCTTGGTTTTAAAGTGCGATGCTCTTTGGTCAAGGGATAATTTTCACCAAACCTTTGATTTAATTTATAACGGCCAACCCGAGCGAAATCATATCTCTCAAAATTAAAAAACATGCTTTCAATTAACTGCTTAGCGTCTTCGGCAGTAGCCAAATCACCAGGCCTAATTCTCTTGTAAACTTCTTTAAAACCTTCGGCTTGCGAATGACTGGCGTCTTTTTCTAAAGTAGCGTCAATATATTTAATTTCTGGATCGCGGTCCACGTCTTTAAAAAGACTTTTTATTTCCTCGTCAGTAGCAAAACCAAAAGCCCGCAACAAAGCAGTTACCGGCACTTTTCTTTTACGGTCAATTTTAACAGTAATAACATTATTGTAGTTGGTTTCAATCTCTAACCAGGCGCCTCTGTTTGGAATAACTTTAGCACCATAATATTTCCTGCCTTTATAAAATTCGGAAGTAAAAAAAACCCCGGCTGAACGAATCAGTTGAGAAACCACCACTCTTTCAATGCCATTAATAATAAAAGTGCCGCGATCAGTCATCAAGGGAAAATCTCCCAAATAAATCTCCTGTTCTTTAACTATTCCGGTTCTCTTGTTAACTAACTTGCTTTGAACTCTTAAAGGGGCTTCATAGGTAGCATTTCGTTCTTTGGCTCTAACTTCGTCAAATTTTGGTTCATCTAAAAAATAGTTGCCAAAATAAAGTTCTAAGTCGCGGCCAATAAAATCTTTAACTGGAGAAATCTCTTCAAAAAGCTCTTTTAATCCTTCTTTAAAAAACCAGGCATAGGACCTTTTTTGAATCTCAATCAAATCAGGCAGTGGCATTTGACGTTGGTTTTTATAAAAAGTTTTTCTTCTTTCAATGCAAGTGGACATATTTTATTATCCGTCTTTGTTTTTAATAATCTAATCTTTAATAATTTTGATACTTTGACGGATGGTCATTTAGCTTTTTAAAAGCAGGCAAACCCAGCGCCCAAATCATAAGAACATTTGTCCTGTGATAAAATTTTTTTTAAATATTGTGATATTCCTATGGCAAAAAATGAGGACGCTCTCAAACGCGCTGGATAAGATTAAAAATGAACACAAAAATATCTCTTCCCTCTTACTTATCCACAGGAAGAGTCTTGTTTTCTTAATATTTTTTATTCAGTTGTAACTGCCTTCATAATTTACTAAGATTAGCGGAAAAGTCCGCATCACTTAAGGCAGAAAATTAAATGGTATTTAATTAAAAGGTCAAATTTTTTAGCAATTGCTTATAAAATAGCATAGATTAAAAATAATGTCAAATTTTTGTGGCGTGTCAGTAAATAGCTGACCCTTATCTTAGGTGCCTTAAAGTTAATTCTGTTTAACATTGATTAATCTTAAAAATTCATCTTCTCCTATTATCTTCACCCCTAACTTCTGTGCTTTGTCATATTTTGAACCCGGTTCTTTGCCAACTACCACATAATCAGTCTTCTTAGAAACAGAAGAAGAAACATTGCCGCCCAGTTCACGGATTTTTTGTTTAGCTTCATCACGACTCATTGAATTTAAAGCCCCAGTTAAAACAAAAATTTTATCTTTTAATCTATAGTCCCTTGATTTCTTAACCTTTATTCTTACTCCATTTTTAAACAACTTTTCTACAAAATTTATATTCTTCTGATTGTGAAACCAATCATAAATACTTTGCGCTACCACTTCGCCAATACCTTCAACTTGGCTTAACTCTTCAATTGTTAATGATTTGAATACGTCTATAAAATTATTAATTGTTAATTGTCTTTTGTTAATTACTTGTTGCGCCAGTAATAATGCTGTTTCTTCGCCCACATGCCGAATGCCAAGGGCGTAAATAAACCGGGCTAACTCTATCTCGCGCCGACTATTAATAGCAGCAATTAAATTAGAAGCTGACTTCTGAGCAAATCTTTCTAAAGGTTCCAAATCGCCTTGTTTTAAAGTAAAAATATCAGCCGCGTCTTTTATTAAACCTTCTTCTAAAAGCTGATCAATAATTTTAGGACCTAGCCCATCAATGTCAAAGGCGCCTTTTGAAACAAAATGATATAATTTTTCCTTGTTTTGAGCAAAACAGTTCTTATTAGTGCAGTAATGGGCCGCCTCGCCCGGTTTTCTCACTACCAGCGAACCACAAACCGGACACTTCTTAGGCATCCGGAATTCTTTTTCCTTGCCAGTTCTAAGTTTAGGCAAAACTTTAACAATGTCCGGGATAACATCACCAGCTTTTTGTAAAATGACCGTATCGCCAATTTTAATATCTAATCTTTTAATCTCGTCTTCGTTGTGCAAGGTAGCGCGGGAAACAGTTGAGCCAGCCACTTTTACTGGTTCTAAAATTGCCACTGGGGTAAGCTGTCCGGTTCGTCCAACTTGAACTTGAATATCTTTAACTCTGGTTGTGGCTTGTTGAGCGGCAAATTTATAAGCGCAAGCCCAACGCACATATTTGGCAGTTCGGCCCAATTTTTCCTGTAATTTTAAATCATTAACTTTAATGGCAATACCATCAATTTCAAAGTTTAATCGATGCCTGATTTTTTTTATTTGGTTAAAAAAATCTTGCGCTTCTTGGATTTTATTTATTTTTCTATAATGTTTTTCTACCCGAAAACCCAAATCTTTTAAAAACTCTAGGGTTTCAAATTGGGTTGCAGGGGCAGGGTAATGCACCGTGCCTGCAAAATCATATATTGTGTAAAAAAATGCTTGCAGATCACGCTCAGCAGCAATTTTAGGATCTAACTGACGGACTGTGCCAGCCGCCGCATTGCGAGGATTGGCAAAAACTTGGCCCCCAGTCTTTTTGCTTTCCGCGTTTAACCTTTCAAAACTTTTAATCGGCATATAAATTTCGCCGCCGACCTCAATGTCAACCGGTTGTTTTAATTTTAAAGGTACGCTCTTGACTGTTTTAACTGTATGGGTAACATCTTCGCCTACAAAACCGTCGCCGCGAGTGACTGCCCTTTCAAAAATCCCTTTTTTATAAATAAAAGTCATATTCAAACCGTCAATCTTTAATTCACAAGTATATTCTATCTGGCTATCTAAAGGCAGGCCTAAAAACCGTTTAGCCCGTTCATCAAAATCCAAAACTTCCTGCCAAGAAAAGACGTCATCCAAAGAATACTTGGGAACTTTGTGGCGCACTTTTTCAAATTTACCCAATGCCTTGCCGCCAATTCTTTGAGTAGGTGAATCAGAAGTAACAAATTCTGGAAACTCTTTTTCTAATCTTTCAAGTTCATCTTTTAAACTGTCGCGGGCCGCATCAGACATAATGGGCCTGTCTAAAACATAATAGGCATAATCAGCTTCCCAAAGCTGCTCTTTTAATTTTTCTATCCGTTGTTTGGCTTCGTGTTTGGTCATATTTTTCATTAGAACAAAAAGCATTTAAACATATTAACATTTTATCCCACGCCTTGGCTGCAGAACATTAAGCCATGCGGATTGGAGATTGGTTGTTGGAAATTGGAAATT
>Ga0180301_10004567_pt1 | contig 10679 bp, 8 predicted proteins | sample GuaBasSediGuay16_FD_121797 | JGI IMG/M metagenome (GOLD analysis project Ga0180301, IMG submission 121797) | Subseafloor sediment microbial communities from Guaymas Basin, Gulf of California, Mexico - Guay16, Core 4569-2, 12-15 cm | ecosystem: Environmental > Aquatic > Marine > Hydrothermal... | reverse complement strand
GATGTAGATATAAATGGAAAGTTGTGGACTGAAAAAAGCGGCAAGTACCCACCTGTTCTATTTGACTACTTTTTCCTAACAGAAGGTACTTATAATGAATTTCTTGACTTAGATCATATCTATCCAGAAGAGTTTCCTAATATACTTGAGGCATCTGATCATATTCCGGTTGTTTTATATCTGGATGATGAGTGAGCAAGAGGCACTCTTGAATCATCATCTAATCAGTATGCCTTCTGAAGTTGGAACACTTTTTTCTAAAATGGAATAAAAAACCAGAATCAAAGCAAGATTTACAGAAAAATTAAAGTTAAATAAGGGAAAAGAGTTTTTATAGACTTTCTTTTTGGTTCGTTTGGGATTATTTTTTAAAAAATTCAGCACCTCCCTCCTGCCTTTTTATTAACCTTCTTTTTTTATTTTTCCTTTTTATTATTTAACCAAAACTTTTGGTGATAGTTTTAAAACTCTGCTAAGGATAAAACTTTAATTAACCTTAAAATATCTGCTTTCTTTATAAAAAGGTATGAGTTTAAAATCTTTACACCTAAAAAGAAATATGAGATTTTCTTTTCTTTCTTTTTAGAAGACTCTACAAAGTAGTTTTGCTTATCCTTATTTATTAGCCCCAGAGCATAGATAAAAAAGTAGTCTATCACACAGGCTATTAGAAATTTCTCAAATCTATCCTCCTTTGTCTTTTCCCTAAAGAGTTTTTTCATCTTAAATTCATTTTTTAGGTCCCTAAATCCCTCCTCAATCCAAAATCTTTGTCTGTACACCTTAAGGATAATAAAAGGTTTCTCTTTTAAACTGGTTACAATCCACCAGGGCTCTTTCATTTTCTTTTGCAGGTAGCCTACTAAAAGACAGGGAATTTTGTAGCTTAAACCGTAAAGAGAGGGGAAGGAAAATATCTTTCCTTCTCCTCCCCACAAAGTATACTCCAGGGGTATTAATTATTCTTTTTATAACCTGTTCCTAAATCCTCTATCCCAGGTAATTATTATACCCTTTTTATGAGGCAGAATTTTTCTTAGCTTTTTAACAAACTCAACTTCAAATAAATTTTTACTTGCCTTTCCTATTATCCGGAGGAAAAGAATCTCAAAGTAAATGGGACAAGCTTTTCCTCTAAGGGCATGCTGGCAAATAAAACATCTAAGAATCCTGTTAACATCTTCCTTGAGACAGAAAAACTTTTTAAGGATAGAAGCTGTCTTGCTACCTCTTAAGATTATAAAGCTTTTTGCCCCATCTATCCCTAAGGTTGAAAAACAGGTCTTTTTAAAGCCTGTTTGTTAGCTGCATTTGCAAGACTGCTTGAAATATCTTGTAAAATTTTGCATAATACAAAGGGATGTTCATTTTGTGAATCTTCCTTGGGGTATTTGTAATTCCTAACTCTATATTATACTCCAAGGGAGGTTATTTTTTAAGCACCTTCTAAAAAGTGTCCCAACTTCAGGGCAAAGTTTAGTTGACAATTTATGGAGAAATTGGGTAAAATGCAATAGGTTTAGAAAAGAGTTTTTGAGTAAAACAGTTGATCTTTGCTAAATTCTGTTTTCTTTAATAATTTTGGAGGAGGAAACCAATGGTTAAAAAATTAACCCTTCTTTCTTTTATTTTTTTTCTGTTGGTTATTTTTTCCTCTCAACTTTTATTTGTCCAACAGAGCTGTGCTGGATCATCCCCAAAATACCCTGCCTCCCGTAGTACAGAGGAGTGGTCATGGGAGAAACTCGTTTCTATATATAAAGACAGCAAAGCTCTTTTAGCTATAAAAAAAATTACCCAGAATAATGGAGAAATCTTCCTTTTTCCAGACCCTGCTTTGGTAGATTATGCTGCCCGTGACCTGGGATTGGACAAAATAGGTCAGCTTACCTATCGTACACCAGATCCTGAAGTAGATTTGATTATTTCTTTGCCAACTTTTATCAATTTACCTGGTTATAACCTATGTGTAGATAATGGCCCCGGGTTAAGCGATATTCCAAAGCCCAGATCGTGGCAAAGCTCAGTGAAAACAAGTGTGGGTATTAATATCCATACTCATAAGGAAAGATTCCTTAGTATTGGAGGTGGAAAAGGATTTTTAAAATTTGACAGAAGGTATTCCAAAAGTAATGGCCAGGAATCAGTTAGCCAATCAGCATATGGCTATGTTATTTTTAAATACTCTGATGAGCGCGATATTGCTTTAAATTATGGTGATAGAGTTGTTATTGAAATAAGCTATAAAGAATATTCAAACACAGGGAATGTAAAGTATTCTCTTAGTTCAGTAGAGTCAATGTTAGCAGCATTTGTCAAAAACTTTGCTGCTCATTCGGAAAAATTACTAAATGATGTAGCAAAACCTCAAAAAAAGGAAAATTACTGGCAGATAACTCTGGTATGCTCCCATCCTAAGTTTAAATCAAGGCAAAACATTATTAGTGAGACATATATGCCGTCAAGCATTAGTATAACAGGAATAGTTAAAGACGAGAATGGAAATCCTATCCCTGGAGCTATTGTAAAGATAGTGGAGCTAAATGTGAGCACGGTGAGTGATAAAAATGGAAAATATAAAATCTCAATTCCAACAAAAGGGAAAAAACCATTTAGCCTGAGTGGATTTAACTTTGTGCTTCAAAAAAAGATTACCAGCGTTGAAATTAAAGCCAGTATAGGTGAAAAATTTATTTCTTTTCCTTTCAGGGATGGGGTAAAACGAAAAATCCCAATTGAGATAAAGGTAGTTGATCAGGACTTAAAACCTTTGAAAAAAGGATCGGTTTCCTTAGAGATAATTAATTCAAAAAAACTTTCCTTTATTTCTATAGAAAAAGACAGTGGATTTTTAAACGGAAAAGGAGAGTACTCAACCTTTATACTTACACGAAAACCTGAGGAAAACAGGGATTATGTTTTCCTGAAGGATGTTCCTTTGAAATTGGTTTTCAGGATTAGTGTAGAGGATGAGGAGGGTAATTTTTTAGGAGATAAAAAGCTAACCTTTCCTCTTGGGATGGCACTTCTTCACGGCTGGACAGTAGGACCTGATATGAAACCAAGGTATGAGCCAGATCCACCTGTGGTTTATCCAAAGACTTACTATCTTGCAAGCCAGAGAAGCTTCGAAGGAGAGTTTTACATTCTGGTAAGAATCCCGTCTCCTCCAGAACGTAAGGCAAAGGAGATTTACCTGAAATGGACAGATACCTGTCATTTACCCCTTGAGCTTCTTCTTGAGAAACCATTAAAAGCAGGAGAAAAAATAGAGGTTAGAAAAGGGAAAGTAGATATTTTAACACCTGAGGAGCACGAGCAGAGGATTAAACAATGGGTAAAGGAGTTTTTACAGGCTATGGGATTTGATAATGGACACCTAAGCAAGACCCTTTTCAATCTTCAAAAACTTCCTGTACGATACAATGTCTCCGGGGCAAGTGTTCCTCATTATGCAAGAGGTGGGTTTGAGTCAGTAGGTCATATTGACATTTTTGATAGTGATACAGAGTACTGGGGAAGCAAAGCATTTAAAGGAGTAGATCCACCTTATACAATTTTATTTCATGAAATAGGGCATTTTGTTCATAAACAGATGGTAGATAGATGGATAGAGGCCTGTTTATGGGATAAATTTTATCTTGGAGCAGAGCATTCTACTTGGAGACCACCTGAGGCAAAGACAGAAAAGGGGAAAAGGGTCACCTCTTTTTATGAAAATACCGCCGATTTTTTTGCCTATCTTATGTATAAATTTTTAGATAAACACCATCCTGAGTTTAAGGATTCTATTTACTATGACCCGGGTTATCTTGAGGATTTTGATACTACCAAAAAGGCTATGGCAGCCTTAGCTTATGGTGGATACAAGGTGGAGGGTATTCAAACAACATTTTTAAGATATCTTTACGGTAATTTTGTAAAAATATCTCCTGCCAGAGTATTTGGAGATTATCTTAGAATAATGGATTCCTTTAAACAGGAGTCTTGGATATTAAAATGGGTACCAGCCCGTAATATTGAAGAATGGGTGCAGATGAAAAGAAAACATAAAGGGATTCAGGAGGGGAACTTAGATGTTTTGGCTCACAAATTTAGAGTTGTAAGTTATGATGCTGGAATCACAGCTTACGCTCAGGGTAATCTCAAGATTAAAATTAATCAAAATTCTTATCAGCTTAAAGAAGGTGTAAGTGGGATGGTTAGTTTAACACCAGGGGATACTGTTCAAATTAAGGAAGGTGCCAGTATTATTTACATCAATGATCCCCAAAAAGGCGAAAGAACTTATCTTTTTGTTAAAAAAGGAGCGGTATTTCAATTTTTATCCTTTAGGGAAATAAAAGTTATACAGGGAGAAGTTGCTTTTCATGGTCCCATCATTATTCGAACTGCCAGCGCCACTATCCAGCCAAAAGGGACCTCAGGTGTGGTTAAAGCTAAAGCTAATGGAGAGATAAAAATTCAAGTCGTTAAAGGTAAAGTGGATATTAAAACTTCAACGACTCAGAAGGAGCTCCTGGAAGGACAGGAGGCTATAATAGACACTGAGGGGAAAATAAAATTCATTCAAGCGGTTAATCAAAACCAGATTGTTGAGTCATTTTACCAGAATGCCTTGCCGGCAGGTGTAAAGATAATAGAGTCTACAGAGGTTTCTCAAACTGCTAAGGGAGGAGTTACATCTTTTAAGAGAAACTGGAAATGGAGTGACCCTGAGGGTAATGATCATTATTCAATCCAGGGAAATGAATTTTATCTGAAGATAAATCCGTATCAGGATATATGGTACTGCAATCGTGGTGGAGCAGGACTTCTAACTACTGATGTTCCTCAAACTGACACCTGGAGCGCGGAGGTTATGCTAAAGGTGACTGAGAGAAAACAGGCTACCCACACAGGGCTTGTTATCTGGAATGGGAGGGAGAGAAATCCAGTTTATGCCTTATACGTTGGATTATATGACACTCAAAGGGTTAGAGTAGAGGGATCTTATTCAAAAACCTCTACAGGCTGGCCTGACACCTTAAGAGCTATAAAGGGAAATAAGGGAAACTTTGATGATCCCTACAACCAAACTTCTGTATTTTTAAAAATAGAAAGAAAAGGGGATAATTACAGCTTTTACTACAGATCTCCTGATTCAAGAAACTGGAAAATGTTGGGTCAGATACTTACCAAAGATAAGTTTACCCGTATTGGTTTTATTGGAAAAAGCTGGGGAGGCAACTCATTAGAGGCAAGATTTACAGATTTTAAGCTTTCTGTCTTTAAAGCTCCCGGAGCTTCTCCAGAAAAAAAACCATCCACCGCTGCTCCATCCGGTACCCCCTTAAATATTATAAAACTTCACCCAACAGCTGACTCCCATGTTTTTGCCTATTCTTACCGTAACTGGGACAATGCCAATTGGGGAAAATGGGAAATAATTGGTGCTGGATGGCAGGTACCTGGTGGAGAAAAAAGAGCGTACTTAAAATTTGACCTGCCAAAAGTTCCCTGTAAAAAGGCAACACTAAAGTTGTATCTTTACAATATTGGCGGTTCTAATTCATTAACCCTTGGGGTTTACAGAGTGCTTGAGCCATGGAATGAGGGGACTGATACTTATCATCCCGGAAAGATAGAAAAAACAGCAAAAGAAGGTGAGATAACTTGGAATAATCAGCCTGCTTTTGATTCTCATCCAGTAGTGAAATTTAAACCTCCTGCTGAGGTTAATAGATGGGTTTCTGTGGATATAACCTCTCTTGTAAAAATGTGGCTTTCTGGCAAACCAAACTACGGATTGATGATTAAAATGGTTGAGATTCCCCATGCAGGGCTTTCCGAGTCCATCTATAACTTCTGGTCAAGAGAGTACAAAGATAAAACAAAATGGCCTCTTCTTGAGATTGAAACTTCACATCCTAAAAAGGTGCATCCACCTGCTGTTGTAGTTCGTGCTAATGTACTGCTGGTTGAAAGACAAAGTAAGCTGGATTATGCTCAAAAAAGTGAAAAACTCAGGGGCGATGGTCATCCAGATACTCATTTCCAGTTAATATTAAATGCACCCAAAAAAACTATAAAATGGCTTGAGATACGCAACACCAATGGTCAATTCTCGGTCTGGGATACCAAACCCAGTAATGGTATGTGGCTAATTGTTGTGGTTTACGATGGGATAACTCTTAACCACTCTGACGGTAGCTTTGAAGCTACACTTCCTGGAGAAAAGAGGACTTTTGATCTTTATCTTCAGGATAATGGTTCCATCGCTGCAGGGAATACTTCCTATAAACTTACAATTGGATTTGCCGATGGCAGGACCTTCTCCTTTCCTATCACCTGCAAAAGTCACCAATAGGAAACTTATATAGTCTCTTTTCTCTTGATTTTATAAGAAGTATTGATTCTTTTATTATTAAGGAAAAAGAACATAAGCGTTAGGGAGGAAATGCTTTGCATTTCCTCCCTGATTCTGGAGTTGGGACACTTTTTCTTCAAGGTAAAACAAGCGTATCACCTGGCATTGCGAAAAGCGTAAGCGACGAAGCAATCTCCTGGGATTGCCACGCCTGCTCCGCAGGCTCGCAATGACGTGAAAACTGTCCCAATTTCTGGTATGCCTTAATTTAACAAATACCTAATTTTTGCTATCATATTTTCAAGAATATCCATCTCTTGGCAAGCTTAATTAACAAAAATTAAAGAGGTACCAATGCCCCAAAGGTCTTTAGAGGCAATAGTCAAAAAACGCCTTAAACAGTATAAAACAGAAAGGATTGTTCTCCTACTTCTTATAGCCGTAGGAGTAATTCTCACGTTAGCTGGAATAGGAGTGTACTTTTATGTCGGTAAGCTCACTCTTGTCCAGAAAACCTACGCAACACCTCCCAAAAATTTTATGATGTTTGAGCTAAGGCTTTTGTGTGACTATGCAAGAGCGTTAGGAGTTATTTTCTCGCTCATTGGTGTTGTCTCTATAATCCTTGCCCTTGATAGATTAGCCTTTTCCAAAGAATCCTACAGGGTGGCCTTGTATATCGACAGCCAAAAGGAAGAATAATTAGTGAGGTGAAATAGTCATACTCTGCCCAAAATGGAAATACCAGCGCAATGCTAATTAATCTATTTGAGTTTAACAACGTTGTTGAGTGTGATTGGGGCAAGAATAAGACTCGATTCAAAGAAAGTCTTGGTAACTATTGGTTATGAAACAAAAGCAGTGCAATGGGGCCAATAAATAGATCAAAAAGAGGAGATACTTTTTACCCAGGGGAAATCTTTTAGAATATTAGAAATCACCAAGGAGGAATATAGTGGTCACAGGTAGAGATATGCAGCTTACAAAAATGGTAGGTGAATATTTGGTCTCCGCTGAGTTGTGCCGTAGAGGATTGCTTGCAACTACCTTTACAGGAAATGTCCCGGATTTTGATATTATCGCTACTAACAAAAACTTGGTTAGTATTCCTGTCCAGGTGAAGACAAGTGCCAAGGGGGATTGGATGCTTTGTGCAGATTTTTTCTTGGATATTAATTACGATGAAAAGACAAAGACTCAAAAAATAACTGGGATGAAGAACCTCGGTGAGAATCTCCTATATGTTTTTGTGAAGCTCAAGGATAATGATGTGGACAAAGACCGATTCTATATTCTTCGAGCAAAAGATCTGCAAGGAATCATTTTTAACAATTATGATGAATATCTCACAAAGCATGGAGGAAGAAAGCCCAAGAATCCGAAGAGTATGCATACTGCAATCCGTTTAGAAGACATATTGGGTTATCAGGATAACTGGAATTTATTCATAGATGGCTAGATAATAAGTTACAAAAGATAGGAAATATAACATTTCGGAGAGAATAAGAACTTGAAATGGTTAAACCAAGACGAATTGGTGTTATACATGGTTGAAGTGAGAAAAAGACACTTGAATTTTACATAACTCAAGTTAGACGACATTTTGTTTGGCATGATAGAGGGAGTGAAAAAATGATGACAAAAATTAAATTGGCTGGATACGAATTTGATGGCCCATATTCAGATATAGAGAACATTAGAGATGAGCCTGGTGTCTACGTGGTCATGTCTTTTCGGGGAGCTCATTTACCAATCGTGTTAGACATCGGGACTGCTGGTGAGGGTATGTGGCAAGATAGCCAAGGGTTGAAAAGGCGTTTGAAGAATCATTCACGTAAGTCGTGCTGGGAGAAACATCGTATCAATGGAAAGTTAGCATATGCGGTGCTGTATATCCAAAATCAGAAACAACGCCTATACATTGAAGACCAGCTGCGCCGAAAATTCAATCCCCCCTGTGGGACTACACCACCGGAACCTTTCAATCCGCTCTAAATAGTGATTTTGAAGCCGGAACTGACATCCCTGAGCATTTAGAGCTATGGAGAAGACAACAAATTGTACGTGTCCTTGTGGAGAAAAGTCCTTTTAATCGGGAATCGTGGTCTCACATCCTTTTTGTTCAAAACCGCGCAAGATATGTTGTCTTTATTGCCGGGACAGAATTGGTCAACTATAATGAGCCAACGAATACTGGGAACATATAAAACTACGATCATTCTTCTAAAGGAGGATGAGATGGATCAAGAACTTTTTCAGAATGTAAAAATTTTCTTAGAAAAAGAAAAGGGGTGTTCAAATGTTGAAGATGAAGTGCCAATAAAAGAAAAAACATATAATCAATTTAAAATAAGAGGAGTGGGAGCTATTCCTCAACCCAAGGACTTTGGTCATATTGATATAGTCGGAGGTAAATTTTACAAAAGTGATGGTTATACTTGTATTGAGCTACATTGTATTGAGTACAAAAGTCCTAATGATGACATTATTAAAGGAATCGGGCAGATTTTTTGGTATAAGTTTGCAATGTCAAAGCTTAATACGTGGGCTGAAAGGTTATTTTTATATTTAATGGCTCACGAAGGAAAATTTTCTGATGATCTCATTGAATTCTGTAAGTCCTTTGGGATAGGCTTACTTCAGGTAAATCCATCTAAAATTATTACAGAAATAGTTACACCTGACAATCAACATAGATTTTTAAGTAGACAGGCTAAAGAGAGAGTAAAACTGGAATGTCAGCAATGTCGAAAAACCTTTACTCCAAAAGAGTTAAATTGCCCCAATTGTAGCCTGCCTTTAGAGGCTGAAACTCCATGGTTTTGGAGCTTATTTGCTGACACATTTGAAAGCTCAAGTACTAATCGGATATATCGAGGAGTGCCTGATTATATACCAGAAGAGGTTGAAAAAACTCCAATGCTTAAAAAAGTATTTAGGAATTGGGATAAAGTACGCATAGCTTGGAAAACCCAAAATTAAAAGAGAGAAGGTATAATGCCTGAATGGAACATTCATAACAAATGGGCTGAGAAATTGGGAATATCTATACAAGTTTCAAATTATGTTAACTGTCTAATTGATTCTCCCGAGAAATGTCCTGGTTTCTTAGATTTTGCTGCGGATAGAGACAATTGGTTAGATTTTTATAAAAGGACACATAGCAGCTGGCCTTATAAAGCAAATCTCAAAAGTCTTCGGTCTGACTCCCATCTTTTTCGTAAACTTCTATGGATAGAGCATGATGCAGGTAGAGGTAGGAGTAATAAAACTGCTACGTATATTCAGTTGAAATTTATGCGTCATAAAGGCAGTGAGTATGTTAAGGCTTGGTATCTGCATCATGCTTTGGACTATGTAGAAAAATTAGCAGCTGCTTATCCTATTGAGGAAATTCTGAGCAGACTCGAAGAAAGAACTAAAACATGTCCAGAGTTAGAAGCGGTAAAAGATTTGATTAGAAGTAATTCAACACAGATTTTGCAGGATTTAGAAAGTAACAGTTGAAATGATTAATTATAAAAGAAAGAGGCGATAACGTGCCTGGGTGGATCATTCATAATAAATGGGCACAAAGGATGGAAATATCTAAGGAAGTATCAGAGTACATTAATAGAGCAATTGATAATGTAAACATGCCAGAAGATTTTAGAGAGTACATTGAAAAAAGAAGAATACCAAGGAGTAGAGGGGGGAATATTTCAATCATGGATGCTGTGAGTCTCCAAGGAAGAAGCCTTCATGATTTGGGGAGAGGAGATAAGGAGAAAGTTAAATTCATAAAAGAGCCAATTCTTCTTTTTCTTTCAAGGAAAGGGAAAGATTATGTAAAAGTGTGGTATCTACATTTTATTTTAGATTATTTAAATTCAAAGCAATTAAGAGATTGGATGAAAAATACAGGCGAGAGCATTGAAGATTGTATTAATAAGTACCAGAAAAATAAAGCAGTAACCGTTTCCGGAACAGAGGAACAATTGATTGAAGTCATGAATTTTCTCAAAGGAAATATCCATGAATTACAAGAAGATTTGAATTTACCAAAATAAACCCGCAATAGAAAACTGGTGAAAAAGTCCTCGATTTTCTCATAATTTTTTCATCCAGACTTTGCTTTCTCTGGGGCTAAAATTTTACAAAATTCTTATCTGTAGCGTAACAGAGTAATTTTTTAAACCAAAAAATACCCCAACTGCCCAAATTCTAGCCCATGTTTGCCACGTGAAGGGCAATTTTTAGGGTAATTTTGTATTGGCAACCTGGGTTTTTTGGAAAGAAAATCTCTGTAACGCCCTACAGAAGAGGGTTTAAACTTGTATACTGATGTTCT
>Ga0180301_10004566_pt1 | contig 10680 bp, 6 predicted proteins | sample GuaBasSediGuay16_FD_121797 | JGI IMG/M metagenome (GOLD analysis project Ga0180301, IMG submission 121797) | Subseafloor sediment microbial communities from Guaymas Basin, Gulf of California, Mexico - Guay16, Core 4569-2, 12-15 cm | ecosystem: Environmental > Aquatic > Marine > Hydrothermal... | reverse complement strand
ATTTTTATCACCCCTGTTTTTTTAAATTTTAACATAGCTTTTCTCTTAATATCAGATTAAAACAGATAAGTTGTCCTCTCCTCACGGTGGAGTATTAAAAGAGAAACATAAACGGATTAGAAAATAACAAAAGATAACAAAAAAATTATTTTAGACCATTCACTTGAAAATCAAGCTATCTTGTCTCCAAAAAAATACCATTTGAAGACACTTATTTATTTCTGTAACAATTCTTTGAAAATCTTATTGACTAATTGAGGGTTAGCTTTACCTTTGGTTTGTTTCATCATCTGGCCTACAAAAAATCCCAGTAATTTTTCTTTTCCGGCTTTATATTGCTCTACTTCTTTGGGATAAGATTCTATAATTTTTTGGGCAATTTCTTCTAAAACAGCCTGGTCTGTAATCTGGATTAAACTTTTTTCTCTCACAATCTGAGAAGCGGGCTTCCCGCTAGAATACATCTCTTCAAAAACAATCTTAGCAATTTTACCACTAATGGTGCCTTTTTGTATCAATTGTAGTAATTCCGCCAGGTCTTTGGGTGTTATAGGACACGCTGTAATCTCCCGCTTTTCCTGATTTAGCTTCCTTAAAACTTCTGACATCATCCAGTTACTGGCCAACTTGGCATCACTGCCATATTTTACTACCTGTTCAAAGTATTCTGCCAACTCCTTTTCTGAAGTAAGCACCTCAGCATCGTATTCAGGTAGTCTGTATTCCTGCACAAACCTTTGTTTTTTGACATCAGGAAGCTCTGGAAGGGTTTTTTCTATTTTTTCTATCCAATTTTTATCTATCACCACTGGCATTAAATCTGGATCTGGAAAATAACGGTAATCATGAGCTTCTTCCTTTCCTCTCATGGAACGAGTTATATTTTTAGTTTCATCCCATAAGCGGGTTTCCTGAACGATGCTCCCTCCTTGTTCTAAAATACTACGTTGACGCTCAATCTCATAAGTCAATGCCCGCTGAACATGTTTAAAGGAGTTCATATTTTTTAACTCTGTCCTAACACCAAATTTTTCACTCTCTATTGGTCGTAAAGAAATATTAGCATCGCATCTAAAGCTACCTTCTTCCATATTGCCATCGCATATTCCTAAGTAACGCAAAATACTGCGCAATTTTTTCAAGTAAGCTACTCCCTCTTCAGGAGTGCGAATATCTGGCTTACTGACAATCTCAATCAGAGGCACACCTGTGCGATTAAAATCTACATAACTTATGGGTTTATGAAGGTCATGGATCAGTTTACCTGCGTCTTCTTCTATGTGAATTCTAACAATCCCGATTTGTTTTTTTTGACCAGTTACTTCAATCTCCACCCAACCATCTTTAGCTAGGGGATGTTCATATTGAGAAATCTGATAACCCTTGGGCAAATCAGGATAAAAATAGTTCTTTCTGGCAAAAACACTATAGGAATTGATACGACAGTGGGTGGCCAAGGCCATCTTTAAAGCAAATTCTACCACCTTTTTATTTAACACTGGTAATACCCCAGGCATTCCCATACACACTGGACAGACATGAGAATTGGGTAGTGCTCCGAATTTAGTTGAGCAACTGCAAAAAATTTTGCTTTCTGTCAAAAGTTGGGCATGAACTTCAAGTCCGATAACAACTTCATATGGCATAATTACTCCTCATTCTATTTTATCAAACCGCAAAAATTGCATGGTAAATACACCCCGTCCTTGGGTCATAGAACGCAACACAGTAGAATAACCAAACATTTTGGAAAGGGGAATAATAGCTGTAATCACTGTCACCTTTCCTTTTTTTTCAATAAACTCTATCTGCCCTTTACGGCTGTTGATATCTCCTATTACTTCCCCCACATATTCATCTGGTAATACTACCTCCAATTTCATCACCGGCTCAAGCAAGATGGGCGCAGCATTTTTACAGGCTTCTTTCAAGGCTTGAGCAGCAGCAATGCGATATCCCAATTCTGTAGCATGTTCTTCTGTACTCCCTCCACATAACTCTATCTCCATATCTACCATAGGATAACCCGCAATTACTCCTTGATGTAAGATATTTTTCAATGCTTCTTCTATAGCAGGCCAAAACATGGATGGGACTTCTGTTTCAGAAAGAGTGCGTTTAAACTTTATACCAACTCCTCTTTCTAAAGGCTTTACTTTTATTTTAACATGACCAAAATGGATATGTGGTCCCATTTCCTTTTTAAAACGTTTTTCCCCTATCGATTCCTGCGTGACAGTCTCCCGGTAGACCACTTGAGGATTCCCTGTATTTACTTTAGCATGAAACTCTCTTTCTAACCGGGATATGACCACTTCTAAATGTAGCTCTCCCATACCTGAAATAATAGTCTCTCCTGTATCTTCATCTGTTTTTATTTGAAAGGTGGGATCTTCTTCAGCTAATTTTTGTAGACCAAAGGCCGCTTTTTCTGCGTCTTGTTTGGTTTTAGGTTCTAAGGCAATAGAAATTACAGGTTTATAAAGGCTCATAGGTTCAAGAATAATAGGATGGGCTTCTTCACATAAGGTATCACCTGTAGCAGCATGTTTTAATCCGGCAAAGGCTACGATGTCACCTGCCTTTACCTCTTCTAATCTTTCTTTTTTATCCGCATGTAGCCTAAAGATACGTGCAATCCTTTCTCGGATGCCTTTACGGGGATTATACACTATATCACTCACTTTCAGCTTTCCGGAATAAACCCTCACTAAGCTGAGTTTTCTTCCCTGCTCTAGCATGGTTTTAAACACCAAACCACAAAAAGGAGCTTTTTCATCCGGGGATCGGGTTTCTGCCTTGCCTGTATGGGCATTATCTCCTTTTATGGGTGGTATATCCATTGGACTAGGTAAATAATCTACTACTGCATCCAAAAGAGGTTGAACTCCCATATTTTTTAAAGCAGCACCACAGAATATAGGTACCAATTTGAGCTGTAAGGTGGCAGTTCGAATAGTTTGTTTAAGTTTAGACAAAGAAATGGGGTTTTCATTCAAATAAGCATCCATAATTTCTTCATCTATTTCTGCCAGTTTTTCCAAAAAGATTTCTCTATACCTTAAAGCTTCTTTTTGATATTCCCTAGGAATTTCTATCACATCGTAAGTTGCGCCTAAAGTCTCTTGGTGCCATATAATGATTTTCATTTGTAACAAGTCTATTATTCCTCTAAAACTTTGTTCTTTCCCAAGAGGCAGCTGTAAAATTAAAGGATTTACTCCTAGTTTATCTACCATTTGTTTCACAGTACCAAAAAAATCTGCCCCCATTCTGTCCATCTTATTAATAAAGGCCATCTTGGGCACGTGGTATCTATCTGCTTGGTGCCAGACGGTTTCTGACTGCGGTTCCACACCACCCACTGCACAGAATACACCAATCGCCCCATCCAATACCCTTAAAGAACGTTCTACTTCTACAGTAAAATCTACATGGCCTGGAGTATCGATGATGTGGATTTCATGCCCCCGCCAATAACAGGTAGTTACAGCAGAAGTAATGGTGATGCCGCGCTCTTTTTCTTCTGGCATCCAATCCATGACTGCTTCACCATCATGTACTTCACCAATTTTGTATGATTTACCAGTATAATAAAGAATACGTTCTGTAATAGTAGTCTTGCCAGCATCAATATGGGCAATGATGCCAATATTTCGAACTCGTTTGATGTCATAGCCTTGGGATGACATGGGTTCTTTTATAAAGACTTTCTTTATTATGGTCAAGGAGAAAAATAAAAAGGCGGGCTAAAAAGCCCGCCTTTTGAGGTGTTTCTTGTAATTATAAAGCAGGTAAATCTACTTTGGCCTGGATTCCTTTATCTGTGTGCAACACGTGCACCGAACAGGCAATTCAAGGATCAAAAGAACGAATGACCCTTACTACATTCACTGGATTTTTAGTATCAGGTACAGGAGTTCCTATAAGAGCCTGTTCAATAGGACCTGGTGTGCCTGCATCATCTCTAGGAGATACATTCCATGTGGTAGGGGCAATTACTTGATAATGAGCAATTTTTTTATCTTTTATACTAATCCAGTGTCCAACCGAACCCCGTGGTGCCTCTGTACACCCATATCCCATCCCTGTTTCAGGCACATCTGCTTTGACATACACAGGGGCACCAGGCTTCAGCTCTGTAATCCATTTCTTTGCTGCTTGTACTTCTAACCAACCTTCTTCTGCTCTGGCTACTAACCGACCTAATACAGAAAAGGCCCTTTCCCCAAAATCTCTCATCCTTACTTCACCAGTTTTACCCAAAAACTCACTAGCATGTTTGCTTAATATAGGATTAGCTACCCACATCCTAGCCAACGGACCTACTTCGTGAGGCTTACCATCATATCTTGGTGCCTTGGTAAAGGAATAAGCACCTTTTTTTTCAGGATTGGCTACTGGGGTTTTTCCATTCTTGGGATTTAGCCCTGTAACGCGGTTATCATAAAAAGAGTATTTTACATATTCAGTAATCTTTTCTGGGTCAAAAAGTTTGTCTTCACCTTCAGTATACACACCAGGCTTAAGTAAAAATTCAGTATGATCATCATTTAATGGATAAACACCATAAGATAAAAAGTTTTTGCAGCCTGTTCCAAAATTAAACCCCTCAGGATAATACTTGGCCACAGTATAAACAGTAGGAAGGTAAACTTCATCATAGAATTTTTCAACTTCTTTAAGTCTCCATAAATAGCCTACAATGGCATCGGTAGTAGGCACCACCGTAGCACCACCTACTACTAAACCATGTACATGGGGACCTCTTACACCAAAAATAGCCATCATCTCATGGCCAATACGTCTGATTTCCAATGCTTGTAAATAACCTTTTACAGCAAAATCATTCACCTCAGGTGGTAATTTATAAATACCATTTCCCTCATATCTAGGCACAAATGGAGGAACACCTGGACCTTTCACATAATCTAAGGCCACTAAGTGATAAAAATGTAAGATATGGTCCCAAATGTGGTCACCTGCCAAAATCAAATTTCTGACAATCCGGCCATTGGTAGTAGGTTTGACTCCAAAGGCATTGTCTAGACAGTAAACTGAGGCAGTGCCATGAGAAGTTGGGCACACACCACAAATTCTCTGAGTAATCTGTGAAGCATCTCTGGGGTCCCTTCCTTTTAATATAATTTCAAAACCCCTAAACAAACCAGTTGAGCAATGGGCATCAACTACCTTCCCTCCACTTACCTCTACTTCCACCTTCAGGTGACCTTCAATCCGGTTCACCGGATCAATTACAATCTTTTTTGTTTTTGCGCGACGGCCAGCCATTATAAATCCTCCTTATGGTTTATTCATAAAATGGGGCATATTCATCCCAAAACTTTGGTTCAACACAAGCAATGCAAGTTGCTCCTTGCACACACCAATTCGCGCCTCCATTCCACCTTCTCTTCCAAGCATCACAAAAGGCATCTGGCCCTTTACAGCCCAAACCGTAACGACAACCTTCCTTGTCATTAAAGTCTTTACAGAATGTATCATCATCAAAAAAACCACGATAAGGACAATGATCATGTAACAATCTGCCATAAAAGATTTTGGGACGATTTTTACTATCTAATTCAGGAATACCATAAAGAAGTACATGGGCAATAGTGCCTACTTGCCAATCAGGATGAGGAGGACAACCTGGAATGTTAATCACAGGTGTCTTAATACCCTCCATCTTCAGAAACTCAACTGCTCCTGCGGTTTTAGTAGGATTGGGATTGGCTGCTTGAATTCCACCAAAAGCAGCACAAGTACCAATAGCTAACACTGCTGTTGCCTTTGACGCTGTTTCAGCAAAGAGATTAGCAATGGTAATTTCCTTCCCTTTCTTCTCTCCTACCACACAAAACTTCCCATTTGCACCTATAGGAATACCACCTTCAAGGACAACAATATACTTCCCCTCCTTTGTCGTGTTATCAATAGCACTCAATGCTAACTCTCCACATGCTGCCATTATGGTAGGGTGATACCGAACATCAATGATTTTTAACAGAACATCAGCAATCTTAGGATGGGTGGCGTTTAAAAGAGAAACAGAACAACCTGAGCATCCTGCTCCCTGTAACCACAATACAGCTGGTCTGGTCGTTGCTGCCTTTTCCAATGCCTCTACAATCTCAGGAATAAACATTTGGGAAATACTGATTCCAGCCGCCGTTCCCCCACAAAACTTAAGAAAATCACGTCTTGATAAACTCATAGACATCCTCCTTCTTTGAGGATTTACTTCCTTACAAAGGAAGTAATATGTTGTATAAAAAAATAGCATAATTGAATATGGAAGTCAATCCTAAATTACTTGGATATTCCCCAAAATTTAGCCGTTAATCTTTAAAAACATTCCTGCCTGCCCCTGCCCGCAGGCAGGCGGGGGCAGGCAGGGATAAATTAAGGATTTTTGGCGTTCAATAAGTGGAATACCTCTTTTTGTCTAGCTTAAGAAGCAGTGATGGGTTAAAAATGGGGAAACTTCAATTCATTTTTCTCTTGACATCCCATCTGTTCTATGTTATCTGATCTCAAATTATCTGTATCTGGGAACCGAACATAATAATAAATCTTTATGTAAATAATCCAACTGAAGAGTGGTTAAAAAGGAAGTGATTCCACAAGGTAATGGTTATGAAAAAGGCTATTGTTTTCATATTCTTAGTAGTATTCACCTTCCCTTATTATATACTTGCTAAAGTAACAGGACCTTGCGTAAATTGCCATACTATGCATGCCAGTCAGAGCCCTTGGCCATCAGGATGGAGCAGTAAGGATAAACTTCCTAGTCCTTGGCTGTTAGCTATAATGGGCAGCGACCCATGCGTGGGTTGCCATACAAACAGCACAGATGGAAAAACTATCAAAGAAATTGGAGGAGTGCTTCGTATTCCTGTGGTTTATAACAGCAGTGTGGAGCCTAGCAAACCCTTGGCTGGTGGAAATTTTTACTGGATGGTACACAATAATGATGACACACTAGGGCATAATGTATGGGATATATGTTCGCCAGATAGTCATCATAACACAGCCCCTGGGATTACAGGAATAGCTCCAGGTTGCCTCATAAGTGGATGCCATGTCAGTTTAGCTACTGATCCTGATGATCCAAATAATCCTTTAGGTAAAAATGGATGCCAAGGATGTCACGTATATCCATCCCATCATGAAGACAATGGCCATTATCGCTTTCTTACAGGTCATCAGGCCCCAAATTATTACGTAGAGGGAATAGAAGACCCAGATTGGGAACAAAACCCTACCCAGACCAATCATAATATTTATAAAGGCACAACTGCAGGGTATCTCACTGGTGCAGGTCTTTCTTACCATAGTATCAGCGCATTTTGTGCTGGTTGCCACGGTCTATTTCACGATGAAATGGGAGGAAATGGAAGTTCATGGCTAAGACACCCCAGTGATGTCATTTTACCCATTACTGGTGAATATGGAGACTATGATCCTATCAATAACTACTCCAATGATGCACCTGTAGCCTACCTTGACCCAAGTAGTCCGAACAGAACCTCGGCTGTGGTTATGTGCCTCTCCTGCCATAGAGCTCACGGCTCACCCTATTCGGATATGCTTAGGTGGAATTACAATGAGCAAATTGCTGGTGGTGGGGGTGTTACAGGCACAGGTTGTTTCCGCTGTCATACTCAAAAAGACGACTAAGAAATATATTAGAATCAGTATGATTTTTATCCAAAGTTAACAAATTAAAGTTGGAATATGCACAAAAATAAACTTAAGAATTAACATCCTCTTTTTTGATATTTTAATTACCATCGGACTTTGACTTTATAGATAAAATGTGTTACATTATTGTAATAGAAAATATAAAGTTGGGAGATTTTTTCTCCAATGTGGCTTTTAATGGGAAGTGGCATGAATTTTGCTTAAGAAATAGATAAGGAGTATGTTTGTGTTCAAGAGGGTATTGTTATTTACCACAATATTTTTTCTATGGGCTTATATATTTTTGCCATCTATGGCTCTTTCATATCCACCACTTGATGAGGCTCACACTACACATCTTTTTTCTAACAGAGGCCCTAAGTTATTTACCTATACTTATCCCAGGGGCTGTAATAATTGTCATAGAACTGATTATCCTCATCATGATGATCCTATATTTTTAGATGGTAAGACTTTAGATCAAACCCAAGTCTGTAATAACTGCCATAGTACTCTTGGAACCTATGATGGTGTGAATGATTCAGTGATTGGGGCTAAAGCCAATTGGTCTAGTGGGGTGTACACTAATCAGACAACAAGTGATTTACCTGAAGGTGTTGGGATATGTGCTGGTTGTCATGCTGGTATGACCGAAGGGGATCAGTTGTCTTCAGGAAAGGAGAGGTGGTGTGCTACCTGCCATGATCAATCCCAGTGTGGAGTTAATGCAGTGGATGATTTTGAGGGATATACTGATGATGCCAGCCTCCAGGCCAATTGGAAAAGTAGAAAAGACGCTAACAATCCAACATTAAGCACTGGCGGAATAAAGGGCCAGTATATGTCCGTGTATCTTGAATGGACCAAAGACACAGCAGATTATGGTGCGGTGTATAGAGATTTTAATTCTCCCATAGATTTAAGTGGGATGTCTTATTTTAATTTTTACCTAAAGATTGATAAAACAAAGATAAAGGGAATTCAGGTTAGACTGAGAAAAGCAGGGACTACAGATATTTGTAAATATACTTTTTTTATAAGCGACATTGACATAAAAAGCGGGGTGTGGAAAATTATTTCAATACCCAGACAAAGTTTTGATGACTCTAGTTGGGGACTAGTGGATCGTGTTGTATTCCGTATTTATGAAAGAAACTCTAGCGGAACTGATACTACTTATGTCTACTTTGATGAAATCGGTTGTGACTTTACCGGACCCAATGTCATTGGGGATAATGTAAACTGGGGTTATTATATAACAGGACACGGTACCCAGGTTGATTGTATCTCCTGCCATAACCCTACTAGTCAGCATATAGATGGCCACAGATGGCCTGTTCTTGATCATATCAAAACTACTAGCAATCCTACAAACTTTAGATTCTATGATGATCCTACCAAGGGAATGCAACTTCCTTACAATACTTATGACCTAGGACCAGAGGGTGCCTTCGCTCTTTGTTATAGTTGCCATGATGAATCGGTTATCACAGAAGATCTACCTGCGAACCAGCTAAGGACAAATTTTAAAGATGAGGCATGTAGTACCATAGGGATGTATGATAACTTACACTTGATTCATGTGGGAGCAGTATGGAGTATAACCCCATCGGTATATCATGGCACTTGTGTCCTTTGCCACGACCCCCATGGTCAGTCCAGCCCGGCTATGACCCGTAAGGAGATGGGAGATTTTATTTATTTTGATACTGATGGGTGCGAAATTACCAACCGAGCTGACTGGCATAACCCTGCTGTGAATAGAGGTGGAGCACAGAAAGATCACACTTTATATGCGTCCTTATGCGTAGTTTGCCATAACGCTGATGTCCCACCCTATCCTGATTGCGCAACAGGACATGATCGATATGCGGGTTGCGATAGTAAATGTGATGGGTATTATAAAAGGACCTATACGCAAGTTCCCGTTGGAGGATCGGCTGGGTCTGACTCTCTAGAGTTTATCGCTTATTGTCCAGTAGATATTTCAGTCATAGACCCAGAAGCAGATATTATAAGTAAGGAGCTAAATGAAATCCCAGGAGCACGGTATGTTGAAGAGGACTTTAATGGCGATGGTAGTCCTGATGATAAAGTCATTATCCCCTATCGTAAGATAGGTAAATACACTATCTTGGTATCTCCAGAGCCTGGAGCAAAGCCAACAGATACTTATACTCTGAAGGTTATAGATAATGAGGCATTCGTTTTAGCAAAGGATGTACCTGTAGGAGAGCAAAATTATGAGGTCACCATTAGTCAGGAAGGAGTGAAATTTTGTAATCTTCTTAATCCTGAAGACGGAGCAATTTTGTCAGCACCAATCACTTTTAACTGGCAAGGCATAGGTTACAACAAGTTTAAGCTCCAGTTTTGTCCAAATGAGAGTTTTAGCTCCAGTGGGCCATTATTAACCTTACCTCAAGGAGAAGGAAGTCTCTTAAGACGAAGAGGAGGATTTGAAATCCAAGATAGTCAAGAGCAATGGATAGCTGAGCCATATTATATCCCAACTGATAAAGAATGGCAGTTAATTAAAGGAATAGGGCGAGAAAGCAAGGTTATATATTGGAGACTGATGGCCACAGATGCAGAAGGAAATGTGGATTTTAGCGAAAGCAGAAGTTTCTCTTTAGAATCAAAAACTCCTCAGCCTCCAAGACGAAGCGTAGGATGGTTAAGAAATTAATGAAGTAGTTTAATCTATCTTACCAATTTTTATCTAGCATCACACTTTAAAGGCTACTTTAGAGTCATGGGGAAAATTTTTTAAATGAGATATTATTCTATAAATCTTTATAATACACCTCTACATTTAGCCGGTTTCGAAAATATGCCTTTAATTTTTCTCTAAATCTTTTTCTGGTAGGGGGTAAAATAAGTAAAAAACCCAAAGTATCTGTAATAAAACCTGGGGTTAACAGTAATACTCCCCCAATTAGAATAAGAAGGCCTTCTATTAAGGTATTACTGGGAAGTTGGCCTGCATTAAGT
>Ga0180301_10004565_pt1 | contig 10683 bp, 4 predicted proteins | sample GuaBasSediGuay16_FD_121797 | JGI IMG/M metagenome (GOLD analysis project Ga0180301, IMG submission 121797) | Subseafloor sediment microbial communities from Guaymas Basin, Gulf of California, Mexico - Guay16, Core 4569-2, 12-15 cm | ecosystem: Environmental > Aquatic > Marine > Hydrothermal... | reverse complement strand
TTATTGGCTCGGAATTGTATGTAGCATTAACTGTTATGTTGATAATATCGCTTACATTTACTGGTTGTGTCGGGTTTGAAGTGTTTGGGGATATTATATCAATTGTTAAATTAACTATGTTAAGTGTTATTGTGGTGTTTAAACTCTGCGGTGTTGTGCTGTTAAGAGACAGAATTGTAAGATTTGCAACCCATATCCCAGAACTATAAGAGGAAGAGGCGTTATGATAGATGTAGATTTTTTGAGAAGACATGTTTTCTGTTGTGATTAAGGTTTCTGGTATATTCATATATATTGTTCCGTTTCCTGACAAAGAAAGGTTAAAGGTTATGTTGCTCTGAATGTTATTGGTTATTGTTATTGGTGAAAAACTTCCGTTCCCGCTTCCTATACCTATGGTTTTGTTGATTTGTTCAGGGCTTCTCTGCCAGTCAGGATGTGTCACTGTTATATTAAACAGAACAGAGTCCCAGCACTCATTATCAGGGCTGCATAAGGAACCCGTTGCATTCGCTGTTAAATATGCAATATAAACACCTTCTGTGCTGTTTTGAGGAATGGTTATATTTATTAAAACAGATTGGTTTTGGTTTTTCTGTACAAGAGAAATTGTGGACGGTATGATATCTGTCCAGGACGAAATGTTGGAGGCATTATTACCTGACCAGGAAAAGGTTATATCTTTAAGTTCAGTGTTCCCAAACGCTTCGATTGTAATATTTGTTTCTTTATTGCCGCCCACGGGAATACTGGTCGCATACGAAGCCTCGGTTATATTAAGCACCGTGTTGTTTTGAACAAAAACCCAGGTGGTATTGCTTGTATTGCTTTGAGTGGAATCTGCATTAGTCCACACAGCTGTTGCGTTTATGCTCTGGTTTCCAAGCGGTGACAAAGAGGTAACATTTATTTGTGACTCTGTTGCGCAGCTTTGACCAACCTGCAGGGGTTGGCAGGAAACATTTTGATAATATATTCCTGACGGCGCAGACAGGATTATTTCCGGATTATACATATCACTAGAGCCGTTATTCACAAGAGTTATATTAAGGTAAAAAGTATAATTGTTCGTTTTTGTAATATCGCTTGATGTTGTTAAACTTTGCGGAGAAAGAAAAATATCACCTGTGGTATTCCCTGATGTGATTGTGAAATTTGTAGAGGATTGATAAGGCACAGAAGAGTTGTAAAATATATCAGCATCATCGCCTATCAAACAACTTACATTATGAAGACCCTCAACTTCTGTTGAATTTTCCCAGGTATAAACAGCTATTCCTTCGCTGTTTGTATAATTATATCCCAAAGAGTTTCCGTCACCGTAAAAACTTACATTATAGTTCTGAATGCCCTGAGAGGTGTTGGCATCCTCTATTTTACAGAGAATATCCAGTGTGGCGTTTTTTGAGCAGTTAAAGCTTTGGTTGTATACGCAATAAGAAGATGATATGTTTGACCAGTTTATATTGCTCCATCCATATAACTGCAAAGACACGTTTTCTGTTGCAGACCTGTAGTACTGTCCTGATGCATTAACAAGAAGTTTTCTTATCCCGACTGTTTCGTTTGAAGGTATAACCCATACAGTATTATCACCTGTTGCCACGTGTGTTTGTGAAACAATGTTTTTTTGAACTTCAGCTCCTGTCATGAAGTTTATACAAGTGCCATTGGAATCTGCTATGCATATATAATCTATATAAACACAAGACGGCTCAGCTTCGCCTTCATCATGCAGTAAAATTTCCAAACTTGTGGCATTAGAAAAGGAAGAATTTGCACAAACTTGGGTATGCCATACGTTTTGAGAAGTGTTAAGTTCGCATGTCCCGTTGCCTGCTCGAAGCCTTAAATATGAGCCAGAACTGAATTGTCCTCCTGGTTTATACACAATCTTTATATAATCTGTAAGTGTTCCGGAAGAAAAGTTATACATAATAGAAGAAACTGTATTGTTTGAAACGCCCCGTGCAGATAAATATGCAGAGTAATTTCCTGTAGGCTCTGTTCCTTCTTCCGTAATATTGCACTCGCAACAGTTTATAGGTCCTAACATGCAATTGATTCCAGAACAATACCAAGGTTCTAAACTTCCGGATTCAAAACCAGCATTTTCAAGATAGTTTAAATCATATCGGGTTGCATTGGAATCATTGTAATAAACCCAAACCGTAACTGTTTGGTAAGGAGTCAAATTCACAAGGAAAACAAGCTCGGAATAATTGTTCATATATGTTTGGCTTGTGTTTATTTCGGTTTTGCTTTCATTCGTCCATGTTTTTATTTCCACCGGTATGTCTATTCCGTTAATTCTGGCTTTTGTGTGGTTAACAGGCCATTCAGAAAGGTCTATATGTTCAGATTCCAAAACACTTGCATTTATTATTACCGGTTCATTTATTCTGTTAAGACCTGATGTTTCATTGAGAATGATTTTAAGATAGCCTTTCCATTTCAGATACCAATTAACCGAATAACTTTCTTCACAGAGGTAACAGGTATCATTTACTGTTGAGTTCAGTTCTAAAGCCTCGGTTTTATGAACAAGCGAATAAGGAGCTGGATTATCTATAGAAACAACAAGCATATCCTTCATTATAACAGGATTATTATCTTCTGTATCATTCAGAAAATAAAATTCAGAGATGTTTCCCGAAACTGTTACATTAAGAGGAAGATATCCTAAACCTACGCTGCAGTTCGGATTCCATTGATACACACACCATCCGGTTGAGTTGGTTGTTGCATTGCCAATGATGCTGTTATTAAACCAGAAACTACAGTTATATCCTGAAATGTTTACAGAACTTCCATATTCATCTGTGATTTTTGCCTGAAGCAGATTAGTGAAATTTCTATAAAGGGTTTGGTTTGAAACAGGAGATATAAGGTTGATATTGATTTTTCCCATAATAGTTAGTATAAAATCAGTGGAATTCTTATCAGCATAATACGTGTCATTATAGACACCAGCAATCCATGTCTGGTTTCCAGGAGTGTAATTGGCATTAGGTATAAAACTATACATACAATAACCGGATGAATTGGTCTGATTGTAATGACCTGAATCAAATTCTGAGCCGTTAAAAGTTATCCAGAACCAACACCCCACGTTTTCTCCAACCCAGGAACTGTTTACAGTATCATTTATCCTGACGATTAGCTCAACAGATTCGCTTCTGTTTACAGCAGAATTGTTTCCCTTAATATAAACAACAGACACATTATGTTTTTGAACATCAGGACCTTGATAGTTTTGCGTGTAACTGATGGAATGATAAATTTCACTTGTGTTTGAACAATTATAATCCATATAAGAAAAATTATACTGATTTATTCCAACCCAGTTCATATCTGAGGTCAGGTTAAACCATAAAGTTCCATTTCCTGTGACATTTTCATACCCGCCAAGCGCCCAGCCTGTTAAAGGATGATATATCCACAGGCTCACGTTTACGCAATCGCCTTCTGTATCATTAACTTGGACAGAAAAATTAAATCCTTCTCCCCAAAAATCCTGCGAAGGCGTGACATTTGCATCTGTAAGCTCTGGCCTTGCGTTTGTTGAACCGCCTGTTTCATACATAGTACAGCTTGTATGAGGTTGAATCCATTTGAAGAAATCTGTTACGCCGTTTGAGTTTGTGTCCTGTTTACATGAATAAAACGTATCATTTCCGCAGGTTTTAGATTGATAAGACGGTGATGCTGTGTTGCAGGTAGAAGAGGAAGAAGAAGGGGTTATATCGCACCAGCTTCCTTGCCAAAAAACCTTCAGATACTCATCTTCGCGAATTACTGAGTCATCAAGGGTTGTATTAGCTATTACACTATAGAAAACCTCTGATGTTGTGTTCCATATGGTTAGGTTCTTTCTCAAGAAATAATTATCTGTTCCATATGTATACCAAGTTCCAGATTCATTCATAAGAACGGGCTTTCCTGCAGGCATGCTGTCATCCCAAAGCAAGAAAGGACCAGGAAGGTTTCCTGAAACAGGAACAGTGAAATCCGGAACATCACACACCTTTTCACCGTTAACTGTTGTTACAGAGTATCTGCTTCCATTGAAATCACAAACCGTGGCAGAATCATTAACCTTGATATAATGAATTCCCACAGCTACACTTGGGTAAGAAAAGCTTATGTTTATGCTCTGGTTACCGACAGATTCGTTCACTTGGATGTTTCTTGTTCTTGACCACGCGGTTATGGTTTCTGAACAAACCGGACCGGATGCATTGTATTGATATGTTATATTTATCCCGGAAATGTTAAGCTTTCCTGCCCAGTCCGAATGGAAAAGAAACGGAACTTCGCAGTTTCCCTGCGAATCAGGAGAGCAGGAATCCAAAAAACCTTGAACCGCGTTAATAATTTCTGAATTCCCACCTGCCAAAACAGTTGTTCTCAGTTTTCCTGAATAATTCCATTCATAACTTCCATCTGCATCCACATCAATAGAAACATTATCAGGAAAATAATCAAAGTTGAAGGTGTAAATGTAACCGTCTGCTCCGCCTGCTGCTACTTCATTTCCCTCGTCACTTGTTAAATTTCCTATACCAATGGTATTTACATAATCCTCTGCTTTAAACCTCCATATAAGGTTTCCATCTTTATTTAAAGTATACACGTACATATCATTTGATCCAGCAACCACTTCATTTCCATATTCTTGTGAAATAACGTCTCCTGTTTTTACACTGTTAACATATCCACCAGTAGAAAACTGCCAAATAATACTTCCACTAGAATTTGTTACATATATTTTTAAATCAGTAGAACCAGCAATGATTTCATTCCCGGAATCAGATGTTACATTTCCAACATCCACAGAATTTATAGAACCAGAACCTATTACAAAATTATTCACTATACCTCCTGTGGAATTTATAATAAATATTTTTCCTCCACCACACCCAGCAACTATCTCATTGCCCGAATCAGATGTTACATTCCCAACAGCAATACTATAAATTACTGCTCCAAGATTTACTGTCCAGTTTATTTCTCCTGATGCATTTATTACAGAAACATTATTACCTGCACCTGCAACAACGTAATTTTCTTGATTTTCATATATATCACCTATTCTGACTGCGTATACTCGGTTTTCAAGTGATCTGCTCCATATTTCTATTCCATTTGAATTCAAAAGATAAACGTGATCATTGTTAGAACCAACAGCTATTTCATTCCCAGAATCAGATGTTACATTCCCAATGTCAGTTGAATACACGTCGTTATTAGATGAAATAGAAACACTCCAAATAGTTGAACCGTTCAAACCGTAAAGAAGTTTTAAATCACCTTCTGGTGCTGTTCCTACAGAAATCTCATTTACTTCATTGGGTGTAGCATTACCTATAGAAAGCCCCTTTAAGGCATCAGAACTCACCTGAACCTTATAAATAGTTGTTATTTTTCCTGTTAAATTAAAAGTTGCATTTAGAATGGTGGAATTCTTTGGTATTTCTATCCAATATGTGATGTTTCCCTGTCCGGGGAAGTCGTATTCCTTTGAAAACGAACTGTCATTAAACTGGTTTTGCTCATATGCAAAAACAGGAGAATTAATATCAAGGATAAAGGTTTTTTGCACCAGCGCATAGCCGCTGTAAATTCCCAAACCTGTTGCAAAAAGCAAACATGAAAACAAAAAAACTTCCCAGTTTCTAACTTTCATATAATAAATTAATTGTTTATTTGGTTAATATAAATTATAGCAAACGACAGAATTAATTAGAAAATGTCGTTTGCTAATTGTTCCTGATGGTTTATGATTTTTTCAAAATTACGGAATTAAGTTGCTACAACCACAAAATCAAGCCCTCTTTGTTTTTGAGGTTGCTGCTTGTATTATCTCATTGAGTGAAGAAATCTCTCCCTTTAATTCTCTCATAACTCTGCTGAGCTGTATCTCTTCCTCATCAAACCTTTTTGTTATTCTTCTTAATTGCCTGAATTCCAGCTCCAGAATTATCAAATAGATAACAACGACAATTGAAAAGACAACAAGAAGGTCTAACAAAGGAACCTCGATGCCAAAAATATACATTTAACCACCCCCCTGAACTCTTCTAACCTCTTTTAGCCTTTTAAATGAAAAATACACAAGAACACCAGTTATTATAAGAACAGTTAAAATTTGCAAAGCTTCCGGTGTTGATGCACCAGCGCCAAGGACATAAAATTCTCCTGTGGTTGATGCAAGCGTAGCAAAGTTTTGTCTGAATTTGGCAAAAGTTACATATCTTCCTGCTGGCGCATTTGCGGGTATAATAAATTTCTCCGTTAGTTCTGTTTTTTCCAATGGTTCCAAATCTTTCAGTTTTTTAATATCTGAATAAACAACATCCATGCCCGGTGTATAGACCTCAACTTCTACATAAGGATATTTTATTTTCTCACCGCCATTTATAACAAGAACCTCAAGACCAACAGGCGAGGTAAGATCGTATTTATCCCTGTCAGGTGTAATTATTATGGTTGGATAGCTTGCTTTGTATATTACTGTTATGGTTTTCATTCCAAGCGGTTGAATTTCATCTATGATTATTCTTGATGTTTCTTTGCCTCCTGTGAAAGGAAGCTTGTTTCCAAAGGCGTCTCTTACCTCAAATATGTTCTCATAACCTATTGGAAGATTCAGCACAAGGTTTCTGTATTTTTCCTGAGCAAAATTCTTTAAGTATATATCCATCTTGAGTTTTACTTTTTTACCTGGCATTTTTTCCAGAACATCAATATCTCTGTCTATTTCCATCACGGGCGGCGTTAATACCCTGAGTTCATACCTTCTTGTTTCCAGCGGGTTTATTCTTGCCTGCCATTGCGCAATTCTTTTTCCGTCTTTTTCACCGTCCAACTTTATCTTCTCTTCTACTTTGTTTCCATTCTCATCGTAATACTCAGCTGACACATCAATACTGTCCCTGAAGACCAGAGTTTCAAATGCAGAATTTACAATCCTCGCGTTCGGATTATAAACTTCAAAATTCTTTATCCAGAGAGCGGGTTTGCCTATTATGACCTCTTTTGCCTGCTGAAGGTCGGAGTCTGTTATCTGCAGGGGAAGCAAAGGAGAAGGCACGTCAACCCTTATTACACCAAAAGCCCTTGAATAATAATGTTCTCCTGTCGCGGGGTCGAACGCAGCAATTTCTACAGGCAAAATATAAACACCGCTTGTGGTTATATTCATGGCATATTTTACTTCAATGGTCTGATTGTTTTCCAGACTCCATGTCCCGTCTCCTGTGGCGTTAATATATTCATAAGCAGTTACATTTTTCCCGTCGCTAAGTGTTACATTTCCCTGTTGTGTAATATTATAATCAGTCCCTTCTGTCCATGTGGTCCAGCTTGAACCGTCATAAAAGCGCACGACCACATTATTTGTATTGAAATCTGTTCCAAAAGGAACATAATCTGTGAATTTTATTCCGGAAATATTGCTGCCCGATGCTGCATACACAGTTACATCTATTGTAGCGTTTACTATGGTAGGTTCACTTGGATCAAGAATTATCAAATCCTTATAACCCACAAGTCTTTTTTCTGATACAGAAATCTGAGTTGCTGGTTGAGCTTCTGTTAAGGGCGTTCCAGTATCTGTTTTCATTGTTGTGTTTCCTGTGAAGTTATAAGTATCGCCTGTAGTCATGCTTTCATTGCTTATGCAATCATATGTCAATACTATTCTTTCATTAGGATTTAAGCTGTGACCGACTGTTCCTCCTGAAACAAACTGAACCTGTGAAAGGTCATAAATGGTAACATTAACAAGACCATCAGAACTTCCATGGCTGGCAGGGTCTGTAACCTCGTATTTGAAATAAGTGTCGTTTTGCAACTGGTACATTCCGCTTGAATTGGCAAAATAAACCTTTACAGAGGAATCATTTATATCAAAGGCACCGTGGAAATTTCCGGCTGTTGTGTTGACAGGAACGACAGAGAGCATCTGGATATACTTGGCCGCTGCGTTCGAACTTCCTGTATGGGTTGTATTGTCTTGAATAGTGATTACTTGACCGCCGGTGTCAGGGGATATGGAACCAGAAATACTTTTGGTATTACCCATATCAATCTTGTAAAGCACAGGCATGTCAAGGGTTATATTAATATTTCCTTCATAATTTTCGGAGTTTGTGGAATTCCATATAACTTCCCAGTCAAAATAAACCGTGAAATAAGGCTTGGTTGTGCTTCCTGTATTGAACCAGCTTGTGTTTGAAGACCTTGATGAATCAGTTGTATATACAGTTCCATCAGAAGGTGTTAATTGGTTTGAAGTTGCTGTCTGATTAAACGCGCCTGTCTGGTTAGGGTTTGAATAGGGTTCTCCTGTTGATGGATTTATTTGGTATATTCTCCACTCAGAAACATTATAAGTTAGATAATGCTCGCTGCCTCCCGGAGTTTCATTAGCCATGTTTCTTATAAACCCTCTCACGCTCCATTCGTTTGTAATGGGATCCTGAGCAAGGTCTACACCCTGACGGATAGAACAGCGTGTGAATTTTTTGGAGATAGTTATTCCTGTAAGGGTTGATGCAGATTGGGTGTAATTTGCAGTACATCCGTGATCATTGGAATCTGTATCTGTTTGGTTATAGTCGTTTGGGATATTTGTCCCTTCTGTGAGGGTTGCATTGAAAACCAGATAACCTGTAGCTCCGTTTGAGAGGTCACAGCTCGCTGTGATTCTGTCATTGTATCCGTCCGCTCCGTCCCTGCTGTCTATTGTTGGTGTGCCTGTGCATCCTCCCAGCAGCTGTCCTGTTCCAGAAACTATATTCACTGCGTCAGCACCACCATTGGTATCAAGAGCAAAGTCTATTTTAATTTGTATCCCGTTAAGTGTTTTTGAACTTGACGGGTTATGAATGCTCAAATTAAACAGAAGAGTGTTGGTTGACGTGTCCAAATTATCGGCATCAAAAATATCATAACCACCTGCCCAGTTAGAATAATTCAGAGAAAGCCCAATCACAGGAGCCACATCGTTACTGGTTATATTGTAATAAAGACCAGCATCATTCCAGCTTGTATTTACGTATACTGGTTCTCTTGAATTGACAGTTGGATAAGAGGTCAAAACACTTGCAAAAGCAGTTTCATTCTGAAGATTGGTGTTAGTTGATGAAGAAAGTGTTATTTCCACATTTTGCAAAACATCATCATTGTTTGGAACAGAAGCTTCCAGATACCCGTATCTGCAGGGGTTTGAATCGCAATATCCGGAAAGAAAACTCTCTCCTGTGTCATAACTTCCGTCTGTATTGAAATCAGCAACAACTTTTTCTGTTAAAAAAGCCCTTGGACCATAAATCTGAGCAGAAACAGTGGGTATAAAAAAAATACACAACAGCAGGATTATCAAATATTTTTTCATACAATTATATTATTGAAAAGGAAAGTTTATAAGTTTTATTACGTTTGGGAGCGTGTCTAATTATTCATCAACATAACCAACAAACACACACATGAACAACAGTTCTTACCCTTATCAGTATCTTTATTTGGTAGCATAGAATCCTTGCGCAGCTCCTCAAATATGTAGTTAACAGTTTCCTTGTATGCAGCCTGTCCCCTAACCAGTTGGCTAGCGAACCAAACACACTCTCGCCTCTTCCTCTCTGCCTATAGTTTCTCCTGTGCATATCATAGATCTTCCTGGCTTTGCGTCTCCAGTATCTCTCCCTCTTGTTCTTTGCGGGCTAATTAACGGAGTATACCCGCTCCTGTATGTAATCCTGAAGACTCCGTTAACATCATACCATTTATCAGAGCCATGAGGAAGCCATTACCTGAAACAAGCACGTCCATTGTGTTGGGTATGGGATTGTGTGTATCCCTATTTACACTGACGGGATAAACACTTCCTTCATGCACACGGATGAGTATATGAAACCCGGTGTTCTCATTATGCCAGTCTGGGAAAGAGGTTGCATCAATAACAGAGAAACTGTAACCGAGAATCTTTTCCAGTTCTTTACCTGCTTTCATTACTGCATTTTCAATGACCTCTGCAGGAATGTTCTGTTCCCAGTAATGGATAACGGAGTGGTCTATTCTTTTCCCGCGTACGTGTTCTGACCAGTCTGTTTCAGCATCCCTGAGCGATGCCTTTTTGAATTCCTTGAGGATTATCAGAATGAGATAGTCCCTGATGGGATGTTTTGGCGGTTACCCTCTCTTGTTTGGTTTTATCTCAGGGATAATGTCCCTGAGTTTCTGGACAATAAGTTTTATATTTCCTGAAAACGAATACCATCTTGGGAGCAACCCGTTCTTGCTCCCCATGTTATCACCCCTCATTATATTTTGGTTTTGGAAGTATTAATTAGACATGCTCCTCTCAGCGCAGAACCTGCGCAGCTCCTCAAACAGATCTGTTTCCTTGCATGAAGGACTGATCCGCTCTTTATAAACCAATCTGTGATTGTTCTCAAGGAAGAAAACCCGTTTATCCGGTCAGAAAATTGTTCATGCGTTTAACACGGCATTCACAATCTTCTGCACGTCCAAAACGTTCACGCTTCCGTCCCGGTTCACGTCTGCCCTTGCAATGATATCAGGCCTGTTTTCAATCTCCAGGATGACATTGACATTGAGCTGGATGTCCTGAACATTAACATGCCCGTCATCATTGAGGTCTCCGGGAAGTTGGGG
>Ga0180301_10004563_pt1 | contig 10684 bp, 12 predicted proteins | sample GuaBasSediGuay16_FD_121797 | JGI IMG/M metagenome (GOLD analysis project Ga0180301, IMG submission 121797) | Subseafloor sediment microbial communities from Guaymas Basin, Gulf of California, Mexico - Guay16, Core 4569-2, 12-15 cm | ecosystem: Environmental > Aquatic > Marine > Hydrothermal... | reverse complement strand
TTTCTTCAAATTCTTGTTTCTCTTTAAGAATACGTTTTATTAGAGGTTTTTCACTATATTTCTCCTTCTTCACACTACTTTTTATAAGATCTATCATTATTCTTAGTGTTGCCTTTGCATCACTTATTAAAATTACTTCAGTAGGATAGTTGTTTCCTGCCTCCGCCTCGCTTATATCCAGATGAATAATTTTCTTCCCCTCTTCAAATGAGGGTAGAGTCCATTTATCAGTTGCAGCCGAGTCTGTGTTACATCCTATATAGAATATGAGATCAGCTTCTCTTATTATTTTATTTGAAAAGCTAGTTCCACCACGAGCCCCAATAACTCCTATGGATAATGGATGTATTTCTGGAAAACTACCTTTTCCAGTCATTGTTGTACCGACAGGTATACCTAAAAGCTCAGCAAGTTCTATGACCTCATCCGAAGCTTGGGAATACAATACTCCTTGTCCGGTGTTCTACGTGCAGTATATTCTACAAATTCCTTAATTCTTGGAGATTGTGTTGTTAAGAAAGGAATAGAGTTATATCCTATCTTGATACCAAAATATTCAGTAATTAGAAAATTGGAGAAGTTAGTAAAGGATCTTTCGCCCATTGAAACCGATGCCTGGATCAAGTTAGCACAGCCAGAAGATATCTTTAAGGAATTCAGGGTCCAGCAATTATTATATAGACTAACTCCTTCAGAAAAGAAAGTTTTAGCTACAGCTTATGAACTGGGATACTTTGAGTGGCCACGAATACATTCCTCAATTGAGGTAGCAAAATATCTTAATACTACTAATACTACATTCTTAGAACATTTAAGGAGGGCTGAAAAGAAAATTATAGCAACCCTATATAATTATCTATCATAAATTATTTGATTAATTGAATTACCAACATAGAATTGTATGTATTATCATACATGCTTCTTATAATATATAATGTTATGGATGTATTTATAGTAAAAGATCTAGAAGATCTGTTAAAGATTTTATAGTAGCTATAGGCTTGCATTTCCATGGATTGTTTTTCTTTCGAACTATTCTAATAAATTTCACATTTGCATTGTAAGCAGCAATGCAGTCAACTTCCATGTCACCTACATAAAGTGTCTCAAAAGGCTTAACACCTGTCTTTTGTATCGCATAGAGTATTGTATCTGGTCTAGGTTTTCCAAGTACTTTACCTTCAACAACACCCGAAATAACATCAAAGTACTGCACTATTCTAAAATATTCTAAAAACTCCTTAACTCTACTTACAATACTTGATGAAGCTACGCCAAGAATGTATCCTCTATCCTTTAGTCCCTTTAAAGTTGGTATAACATCAGGGAATAATCTTATCCTATTTCTCCATATTTCATTCATTATCCTCCTTCTTATCCTAATATATTCCATCAACTTCTTCTCATCAACATCTTCAATTAAAGATCCTTTAACAACATCCATTATTGGATGCCCAAGAAGATTTCTTAATTTATTAAGATCTACCTTTACACCAGTTAATTCACTGGCTCTCCTAAAACTTTCTATAATAACCTCTTCGCTATCTACCAATGTTCCATCAAGATCAAATAATATTAGTCTCAGTCCTTTTAACGCCATTATAGACACCTTAGACCTAACATAGTGCTTTCGGGACATAAAAATATTAGTGAAAAATAGATCGACATTCTATCATAGAAATATTATGTGTTCTAAGTAATATGGAAAATCTAACTTTAATAAAGATAGACTCTATTATTCCTTAAAAGATCTGAAGAAGATCATTCATGTAACAGCATCGATGATGGGATGAGTACAAATAAAATTAATATTTTGAATAAATTAGAGTAAAGATCTTAAAAGACTAGATATACTTTGTAAGATTATCATAGTTGTAAATTGGTTCTAGATAATACGCTCTTATTTTTTCTCCCTTAGGTATAGTCTTTACTCCAGGCTTAATTATGGTAAAAGCATTAGACTTAATAAAAACAGATACATGATATGAACCTAGTCCGCGAATAATACTAGCTCTATTCTTGTTATAGTCTATTTTAAGAAATCTCAGTCTATAGAATCCGACATATTTATCAAATACATAATCATCATCGATCCTTACATCAATAAATGGCAGCTTTACACTAAATCCATGTCCAGCCATATAATTAATGATAGGTAGTATAATGAATAATGTACCAGATAATGTCGATTGTGGTAAGCCTGGCAAATTTATTATTGGTATTCCTTCAACTAATGTACCGCTTGTCGATCTTCCTGGATGCGCTTTAAGACCTCTAAAAAATATCCTTGGCCTATAGAACTGGTAGATCGTGATCCATGTGAAATCCTTCGGCCCCATTGAAACACCGCCGATGGTTATTATTAGATCTATTCTTTTCCTTAATAGATAATTTATCTTTGAAATAAGATCGTTTGGATCATCTTTTGCTAAGCCCATATATGCTATTCTAGCTCCATAATATTCAAGTATATGTTTTAGGAAAAATGAAGAAGATGCTGTTATCTTAGATGTAGATGGAGTGACTATTTCATCAGTTAATTCACTACCTACACCAATAATAGCTATTCTAGGTCTACAGAATACTTTAACATATTTTATCCCAAGGTCCATTAATGCCTTCTGAATGCTTAGATTTATATAATCTCCTTTCGATGCGATCTTCTCACCTTTCTTAAAATCAGATCCTTTTCTAAAAACATCTAAGCCGCTCTTAATCTCTCTATAAACATAGATCATATCTCCTTTTCTCTTAACGGATTCAACTGGAACTACAGCATCAGCACCAACAGGTAATGGATAAGCTGTCTCAACAAATACAGCCTCTCCTTCCTTAATAGTATATTTATGAGCATTCCTAGGATCTACTCCTTTAACCACCTTCAGCTTAATAGGCTTCATGGAAGATGCACCTTGTGTATCAATACTCCTAATAGCATAGCCATCAACATGAGAAATATCTATGAATGGCCGATCAATTGGAGAATAAATATCCTCGGCTAATACATATCCCAAAGCATATCTTACATCAATTTCACTAATACACGGACTAAGATAAGGCTTAAACATATCAAGAACTGTATTTGGATCGGAATACTTGAATAGCCTAAATAAGCTATCTTCTACACTCAATAAGTATCCCCAAATCAAGTAAAATGACGAGGGCTATAATATATGTATAGCTATTGTTCCGTTTTATAATAGTAGGATTTTTCTAAGTAAATCTATTATATCATCGATAGTTAATCCGATGAAAACTATACGATCTCGAAAACAATTAATAATATCTATTGCATCAGATACATTAACACCCTTTAACATATTTTCTAGCTCTTCTACAGCTTCCATCGGATATGCAAAGAAGTCTCCGCTTATGATTATGTCTTTTATTATACCTGACTCTATCTCTAGATCTATTTTTAGGGTTTTACCGCCTTCCACCCTCTTTAGCCCACTCCTATAAACCAATGTATCATTACCTCTTGAAAATCCATTCTTTCGATCTATATTTCTTAACTAGTTTCCTAGCATACATTATTTCCATAGGAGTTAATTCTCCGCGTTCAAATTCTATATTTAATGCTTTTTTAAAGCCATTGATCAGAGCACTTACAACACGTCTATAGCCAGGATTATACCCTAATTCTAATGAAAGAGTTGTAACCCTCTCTCTAATGCTTTTAATACCATGTGCCAACATTTTTTCCTTCGGTATTTTGATTACATTGGATAATGTATTGAGATCTGTATCATACATTAGTGTGCCATGTTGAAGAAGGCTATGTTTTTTCCTTGCCTGTGCACTACCAGAAATCTTTTTACCATTGACTAATACATCGTTAATAGGTTTATATTCTGCCTTTAAACCAAATTCTTCAATAGCATAAACTATTCCCTGGCAGATAATTTTGTAGCTTTCAAGAATATCCCATGAAATATTATCTATTCTTGCAACAACAGAATATGTTATTTCACCATCCATATCATGGTATACTGCTCCTCCACCAGTAATCCTGCGAGTATAATTCATATTCCTTGATCTAAGGAATTCAAGGTTAATAGCATCATATACCCTCTGGAAATAGCCAAACGTAACACCACTTGGCTTCATAGTATATATCCTGAGAGTATTCGGGATCAACCCTTTTTCATGTAAAACTAGCATTGCCTCATCAACAGCCATATTCCAATAAATACTTCCCTCTCCAATCACTAATCTCCAAATCATTTATAGATCCCTAATATAGTAGCTCATCTAAAATTATAATACCTTGAAAGACAATAAATAATTACCCTTAACATAGTACCAATATTTTAGATAAAATGACTTAGTTGGAGCCTATGTCCCATGGACGCCCATAAACACGTTATTAGAGCGTCTATAGCTACACTCGCAAAACTTGGACTTATAGATTTAAGAATGCATTTTCCAATGGAGACTATATATTTGCTACAATATAGTGAAAATGGCTGTCTAGCTAGCTGTAGATTCTGTCCCCAGAGTACTATCAATGCAGTTGATAAGAAATTTCTAGCAAGAGTTACATGGCACATTATCCCCTTGAATAAATTAGTCAACAGTATATTAACTAATAGATCTTGGATAAAGAGGATATGTATACAGTCAATTATGAAGGAAGGATTTGTACAAGAAATAATCGACATAATAAGGTATTTTCGCAGAAACAACATAGAGATACCCATAAGCGTCGCCATAACTCCCATATCTATAAAATATCTTTATATATTGAAGGAGCTTGGCGTAGATCATATTGGAATAGGATTAGATGCTATATCTCCAAAAGTGTTCATGGAAATGAATAAACCATATACATGGAATGTATATATGGAATTTATAGAAAAATCCATATATGTTTTCGGTAAAAAACATGTATCTGTTCATTTAATTATTGGCTTAGGAGAAACTCCATTAGAAACCATTGATTTAATTCATAGATTAATTAAGATAGGTGCAAACATTGCTTTGTTCTCTTATACTCCGTTAAAAGGATTAAGGCTTCCGGTAAAAAGACCTGATATAAGCTATTATAGAGCTATACAGATCCTTGTACATTATCTCTATAAAGGCTATAGTCCATCAGATATCGTCTATATAGATGATGGGAAGATATTTGTAAAGAAGAAAGTCATTGAAGCTATTTTAGAAAATATTGATGAATACTTAGAAGTATTTTTGACTAAGGGATGTCCATACTGTAATAGACCATATTATAATGAAAATCCTAAAGGACCTTTCTATAATTATTATTCTAAAGATCATGTGAAAAGGCATGTTGTTGATCTAAGACATGAATTATTAAAGATCAAAGGTGATCATTGATTCATGGATAAACCTTTAGTTTTTATACCAGGCAGGAAGTTTCCAAGTATAAGTATTACAGGCTCTCGATGCTGGCTTAATTGTAGTTATTGTATGGGACATTATCTTAAGTCAATGGATCATGTTTTATCTCCAAAGGAATTATATGATTTAGCTAGATATTACTGGAAGAATAAAGCAATAGGTATGCTAATAAGTGGTGGATTCACAAGAGACGGTAGATTACCTATAGAACCATATCTCCCTGTTATCAAAGATATTAAAAATGATTTTAAACTAATCATAAACCTACATATAGGAATAGTTGATCGTAAACTAGCTTCAAATATTCGATACTCAAAGATAGATATAGTAGACTATGAATTCATTCTTGACAATAGAGTAATTAAAGACATTAAACACCTTGACAGGGACGTTGACGACTACATTAGAGGATATGAGGCTCTAGTCAATTATGGTCCAGACTACATAGTTCCACATATACCATTAGGCCTAAAATATGGAACTATAAACTGGGAGTACATGGCTATTGGTATCCTAAGTGATTACGATCCATACTTAACTGTTTTTCTAATATTTACGCCTACAAAGAATACTCCCATGTCCCATGTAAAGCCTCCAAAAACTAGTGATATACTTGATGTTATATACTATGGTAAGAAAAGATTGAATGGAGAAATAGCTCTAGGATGTATGAGGCCCTGGGCCTTAAGATATGTCATTGATGAAATCTTGATCAAGAATAAAGTAGTTAATAGAATCGTTAATCCTCCAAGAAAATTAATTAATAAATATGATCTAAGAGTCATAGAGGCATGTTGTTCAGTTCCGCAATCAATTCTTTCTGCTATAGGATATCGTATTGATTGAAAATCTAAATACTATATTTATTATCAGATATCGAGAGAAAATAGTATTAGGTATTAAAGCAGGTGTATAGAGATTGAGCGTAGGAATATTCATTGGATTCATGTTCCTAGGACTAGGGCTTGGCATGCTATATGGAAATACTGGAGCTGGCTTATTAATAGGTATGGGTATTGGTTTTATAGTATCATCACTATTGTCTAAAGGCAAACGGATATTTATTGAAGCTGGAGTTACCCATCGTAGTATATTGATTACTTCATTAATAATAGGTGGAATATTTATATTCTTTGGATTATGGGTTTTAGGCATTATCACTATATCGTGGAATGTAATTGCAGGGTTCTTATTGTTATTATTAGGTATAGCGTTTATTGTATGGGGAGCACTATCTTATATCAAGCATTAAATCATTCCATGACAGGAGACGATGATTATGGATTATATGCAGGGAATGCATGATCTATTATCAAGAATTTCTTCTGCCGACATAATAGTTATAGGAGGTAGTTACGCTGGATTAATGGCTACCTATGAGGCATCTAGAAGAGGATTTAAAACTATTCTTATTAAGAAGAGCCTTGTATTTCGCCATATATTTATTATGGTGGTATTTGGGGTTATGTTATTATTTCTAAGAATTTACATGATCTATTAATTAAGGATCTCGGGTTAAGGATGATTAAGAAAGTTGATGAAGTATATCTTGTTGATAGTAATGAGTTCTATACAAAGCTTTTATCAAGAATATATGACTTAGGAGGCTGCGTTTTAACTGGATTCTCTATAGAGCCCTATTATAATGTTGATGAAGAAGGTAATCTAGAGCTTGTGGGCGTATTAATAAAAAGATCAGATGAAAACAGTATAAGTGACTACATGGCCATAAAAGCTAGATATATTATCGATTCCTCGGGTTTAGAAGCATTGTTTTCGCAGTATATTATTCAGCGGATAAAGCCTCCAATAATACCCGCAGGACCTGGCCCAATTATTCCTGGCTCTAATGAAGTTATTGAGAGAACTTACTGGCTTGTTGAAGATAATGTTGTTAATGCTGGACTAGCTGCTGCATTAATTCTTGGTGCCGCTATACCTTATCCCGATGTTACGACATTGATTTTAAGTGGTAAAAGGGCTATTGAATTAATTATAGAATCAATGGAGAAGATAAGTGAAAGAAAGGCTCATGAGGATAAATATATTCCTGGCATAATATAATTTCTTGATGATATCTATATTAGGGATTTCAATTTAATTTTAATTTATAATGGTTTAATACGTATAGTTTAGGAGATGTGATATAATGTTTAGGAAATACATGTTAATAGCTACTTTAGTTCTAGTGATAATGATCATGTGTATTCCAGTAAGTGTTAGCGAGAGTATATTTGAGGAATCCAGAGTTCCTATACCAGATAATCTTCCATGGTATCCTATAGTAGTGTTTGGAGATAATAGGCCTCCTAATGTACAGGATCTGTATTCTCCTCCTGTTTACTACGATATTATTAATGAGACCAAGGTAATCAATCCTATAGCTGTTATAGGTACAGGCGATCATACTGGTGTAGGTAAAGAGGAACAAATAGATATATTTGCAGAGTCGTTAAAGGGCTTGGAGAATGCATGGATGGCTCTCGGAAACCATGATTTAAACTATAGGAAACTAGGTTATTGGAAAAACGTTATTGGTCCAGAATACTATTATATCGATGACATACCTGGTTGGAGGATCTCGATCGTTAATAGCGATAGATATCCGAAGGATAGGTTTCTTGAACAAGTAAACTATGTTTTAAACACTACAGATAGATCCATAGTATTTGTGTTCCATAGGCCTCTGTATCCATATGTCGGGCATAACATTAATGAAGCGGGAGACGGTAGAGAGCATGATCTTGAGGCAATCATTAATAACAAGTCTAATATAAAAATTGTATTACAAGGCCATTGGCATGGTTACGCTGTTGCAAAGAAAGGACATGTTGAATACATTGTAACAGGCGGTGCAGGAGCACCATTATATGATTGGCCAGCTGTTGTAGAAAATGCAACAGATTTTGTCCTAGGTAAGTATCACTATATAGTACTAATCCTTTATCCAAGCGGTACTTACGAATATTATCCGGTATCTGTCTCTGGTGAAATAGTTGTTAAGAAACTAAATGAAACCGCCTCCATTATATTAAATAATAAGACCGATATACATGGTGATCCAGTAAATATTCCTATTAGACTTAAGTACGAAATTAATGATAAAATATACTATATAGTGTTAATGGCGAATAATGGAGCTACTATTGTAAACTATAAAATTATCCAGAATACAGTATTGTTCTATACAAACTCTACAAAATGGTACGTCTATTGCCCAACTACAGACCCAGAGGTAGCTGAGGTTTACACGGATACTGAAATGCTTGAGCTATGGAGGAGCCTATTAACAACTACTACAGAAACAAGTCCAACAACTACATCACCAACAAGTACTACACCAAGTGAAACATTAACTACAACACCAGTCTCAGATAATACAATGATTATTATTGGAGCATTGATTTCAGTTATAGTAATGATTTCAATATCTATAGTATTGATTAAGAAGAGAGGAAAATAATTTACATAGACTATTTTCTTTCAACATAATATTTTATTGTCCTTTTTAATCCTTCTTCAAAGTTTGTATCTGGCTTCCAACCTAATAATTGGGCGGCCTTACTTATATCTGCAAGACTATATCTAATATCGCCTATTCTGGGCTTATCATAGACTATTTCTAGATCATTTCTCCCCATAAGCCCTAAGATCTTATATGCTAAGTCCTTAATTGATATATCATTTCCACTACCAATATTATATGATCCAGTAACATTAGACTCTAATGCCAATAAATTGGCCTCAGCTACATCTTCCACGTATATAAAATCCCTTGTCTGTAGTCCATCGCCATATATTGTTAATGGCTTATTATGTATTACATTATGTATAAAAATATATATTACTCCTGCATAAGGCCCTGGTTTCATCCTAGGACCATATACATTAAAATATCTTAAAGAAATAGTTGATAAACCATAATTAATTGAATAGCTATTTACAAGTACTTCACCAGCTAATTTTGTAGCTCCATAGAGACTTTTAGGATATAGTGGATGATCCTCGCTTATGGGTAGAGATAGTGGATCTCCGTAAACAGCTGCACTTGATGCATATACGAATCTCTCTACATCATACTTCCTACTCATTTCAAGTAGATTAAATGTTCCATAAACATTAATACTATATCCTTCATAAGGCTTTTGAGATACTTCATTAACACTTACGAGAGCTGCTAAATGTATTACGCCATAAAATCTATATTTTTTAAATAATTTATCAAGAAGTTCACTATCTCTTATATCCCCATTAATAAAGACTATATCGTCTAGAACCTTTGATAGATTGTCAATAGATCCGTATGCTAAATTATCTAGAATAACTACTTTATATTCTCTAGAAATTAGTTTTTCAACTGTCCAACTACCAATAAATCCAGCCCCGCCTGTCACTAATATGTAACCTCTATTAGCGTTCATGATATAACACCCTATTCTATGGAGTAAGCATATGTATCCAGTATGGTATCAATAATGTAACTATTAGTGTATTAGCTATTAAACCATATAGGAAGCCATATAATACGAGATCCCTCATCCTAACTCTACCAGTTGCATATACTATTGCCGATGGCGGAGACGATATTGGTAAAGCCACTGCATTATTTAATGAAACAACTGCTGCAATAGTTGCTACAGCTGCACCAGTCTCAACAGGTAATCCGAGAGATGTAGCTAGTAACATGCCCAATGGTATGGTTAGTGGTGCTACAAAAGCTGAAGCACTTGTATGGCTTGATATAAATGTACCTACAATATAAGCGGTGAATGCTATTATAAACAATGCAATATAGCCTAGTTCTCGTATTCCACTCAATTGCGAGAGTATATAGTTTGCCCATCCAGTAGCCATTAATGCCTTGCCAAGAGTTAATCCAGCGCCAAATAATACCATTAAATCCCATGCTAGTCTTTTCCAGTGTCTCTGTACATCAAGTGCTCTCGTAGCAAAGAAGGCTAGTAAGCCTATAACACTTGCAAGGCCAGTACTTAATCCATGGATCCTTCCAGTCATCCATAATCCTATAAGAAACAATATATTTGCCATAGCAAGTAGTTCTCTCTTACTCCATTTCCTTGCCTCACTAGTCTTCACCTTGCCTAATGCATCTCTTATTCTATCAAATTCATGTCCAGCAACAAGTTTTGCATACAGTATTGCTAAAATAACTGCAATACCATAGCCAATAGCCCACGCAGGAAAACCTATGTATAGCCATCTTGTAAAATCAATATATTCCATTCCACCATAAATGAGGTCATTGAGGAAACCAGCTGCAATTATATTTGGAGGTGTACCTATTAATGTCGCAGTACCA
>Ga0180301_10004562_pt1 | contig 10685 bp, 8 predicted proteins | sample GuaBasSediGuay16_FD_121797 | JGI IMG/M metagenome (GOLD analysis project Ga0180301, IMG submission 121797) | Subseafloor sediment microbial communities from Guaymas Basin, Gulf of California, Mexico - Guay16, Core 4569-2, 12-15 cm | ecosystem: Environmental > Aquatic > Marine > Hydrothermal... | reverse complement strand
CGGGTGAGTCGCCCAGTCATAGTAGTAAAAGTTATTTCCCTTGTTGATGGTACCATCGGCGTTGGCGACAAAGTTTTCAACAACCGCAAACTTTAGCATTTGATCCATATCCACGCGCAGCGGCGTCTGAGTAAGCCAGTCTGCGGGAGTTGGGTCTTCTGCTATATACTGAGGATGGTCAAACGGGTACCAGTTGAACTCAAACGGATTGGTCTCAGCCTCTCGTGTCTTTTGTACATCGCCGTTATATTCGGTTAGTTTATACAGGAAACCGTACTCGTGCCTGTCCGGCATGTGGTCTTCAAGGTACTCCTTGTCAACCTGTTCTACATTGACAAACAGACCCTTATACTCATAGCTTGAACCCCAGTCAGTACTTATATATACTTTCATCCAGTTGGCCCGGCCGGCGACCATCCCGGTTTCCCTGTATGCGGCCCAGGCCAGACCCTCTTTAATCAGGGCATTGTCACTGCCGCATTCGAGGCTGAGTTTCTTTTTGCCGCCAAACCGCTGATTAGGCGGCGTAAAACCTTGACGGTTGATATCTATCTTTAAGGAAAACTTATCAGGGTCTGACTCATCTGGTAACGCGTGGTCGCTCTTGCGACGGATAGCAACGTTGATAAAGTCCCCACCCGGATCATCGGCAATATATGCCTGCCAATATGTGTGTTCATAGACGCCAGGTTCAATCTCGGTTGGGTAAACCGACCCTTCCGGCTCACCCGGGTCGTCGCCGGCGGAAAAACGCATATCTTCATAGGCGTTCGAATCCGACATGTCCATTATTATATAAAGCGAATGGACCGTGCCAATGTCGAACAGATTTTCCGATGTTATCGCCGCTTGTGCCGGCAAGTCAAACATCGCAACAGCCGACAGAACAACTCCCGCCAACACCATCTTTGTTAATAAACTTTTAGTCTTCATCATTATCACTCCTCGAAAGGTTTTAAGTATGGCTTTTATCATGTTTTTTCGCCCGAAAACAATTCGGGCGCCGTTTTATTGTTAAAATATATTATTGCTGTTGTAATTCATATTTACATGCCACATCCTGTCAGCCAGTCTTCAAGCAATCTGTTCAGGTCTGCAAAGTCGATTTCGTCGAACGGCGAACTGATGTCGCAATCGGCGTCCCAGGCCGGCCCGGGGTTAGTGGAAAGCCACGCCGCGGCCATTCTGCCAAAGTCTGCAATATCAATACAACCGTTTGCAGTAATATCCGCGGGATTTGTCGAAACAGATATTGCCGACGGATAAGATGAACTTGCCGGGTCGCCATTATTATCAGTATGACCGACTTTTACACCTTCGGGGGTGCTGGCGGCGAACTTCGCCATGGCGGCGGATGTAACACTAACATCCGCCGACCCGCCGCCGATAACACTGAGCGTTATTTTATACATATCGTCCGGGGCCGACAGTCCCTCGGTAAAGCTGGTGGTATATCCGTTGATGGTATCCATTCCCAAATCGCCGTCTGTTCCCTGCTTTTGCTGCAGCGAAGCGCGGGTTGTATTAAATGAGCCTAAAGGCTCAACCGAGATAACCTTTACAACATCCGGGGTGTCAATTATTACATCATGAATGTATTGCATAATGCCGTTTTCTTCGTCTGTTGTGGAATTTGCCCCAGCGGTTAATTGACCTTTGACCGTTATTTCAACGGTATCTCCGACGAGCAGCGTTGAAAGCGTCCTTCCGCCCGGTATATTAACAGATGTGCTTATGGTGCATACCACAGCGCTGTTTGTATTGAGCACCACTCCGCTTGAAGCAGGTGTCGAACCGTAATATTCTCTTCCCACGATTTGGCCGGTGGCATCGCCCTGGAAATTAAGCACCCACTGCATATCGCTTGCTTCGATGCCGTTATCCCCCGTACCGTCAACGTCCCAGGGTTTGGTTTGAGTGTTAGGGTCGCCCCTGTCTGTCTCGGGAGCTTCCGGAAAGCTGTTGCTGAATATCCAGTCGTCGTCTCCGAATACCGCGGCGATTTTTGCAATGTCATCATCGTCGCAGTCGCCGTCGCGGTCCGTATCGCCCGGAATAAACGGGATCGCAAGAGGATTTATCCAACCTGCAATAATCTCGTATGTCTGACTCGTTGAAAAATCATACTCGGCGCCGATGCCATCATCAAGCCACAGCGGAACATTGGTTTTATAATTCTGGAGAGAGGGAGTGTTATCTGCATTGTCATAATAGTAGCTCGGTGGAAAACCAAAAGGCCCGACACTATCACCTCGGATCCATTGTTCGGTGGCCATGTCCTGCCAGTTGTTGCCGTTGCCCATCTCGCCGGCGCCGCCTCCCGCCGGCGCCCAGCCGGCGCCTTTGGTGCGGTAATCTACACGAGAAATCGCATCCGGATTGAATCCTTCGGGGTCGTCAAGAGCATGAACATGCCTGTGAGGGAGGTATGGATGGGTGCTGTCTTCATCAACGTGCCTGCCGTCGGTATCATATTCCCAGCCGGCATTATGTTCGTAGCTGAGTTCGTCGACTATCTCAAGGTCATCACTAAGATCGCCTGTTGTAGTCAAGCCGCTAAGGTCAAGACAGTAGCCGCCTAATCCATCAGGCTCACCTTTGTCTATGTTTCCATCACCCCATTGATCGAGAAAATCGGGGTCAACCCAGACTGGTGTATCCAGAAAGACATCGTGTTTGATCTCTTTTGCCCAAAGCAGTCCGGCCGGATTGGTTGGATCTGCTTCGGTGATTCCGGGCCGATTGCGTATCAATAAAAAAGTCAGTGAGCCATTATTGTCGATAGTGCCCGCAGCTTTCAGGCCCCCGTTCCAAAGGCCGTCCCAGTTTGCCCAATTAGCGTCTGAAGAGGCGGAGTTGAGTTCAGGAAAACGAGAAAAGGTCGGATCCGTTATCACAAGCGCCAGGATGCCATTGTCGCCGAGAGTCAGGCCGTCAAGACTAAAAAACTGGTCGATCTCCGGACCGGGATCAGGAAGATTATCAGGTAGATAAATACTGTCAAGCGGATAGTACTTTTGTTCCGTGCCGTTAAAAACCACTACCGCATAACCATCAAGTTTCATGCCGGGCGTTCCCATCAACTCAATGAACTCGCGTATCAAGTCGCCTACGGGTGGGTCAACTTGATTGCCGGGCGGATTGATAAATACTTCGTTAATAAACACCATCGCTTGAGCGGCCGGCGAGACAATCAGCGTGCATATAACAAGCACTGCTGTTGATATCCTTACCAATATCTTTTCCACTTTCCATTTCCTCCAATTATCGCATTTCGTATACAAAAATCCTCTCGCCGCGTGCATACAATGCGCAAAACTTAAGCCTGCCTCCCTGCGTGAGAATCCATGCCGGATTGTGCCGTTTTTGCAATTTTTATCCGGCAATTATCGTCCGTGAATGTTAAAACGAAAAACCAGAGCCGTTGCCGGCTTTGGGTTTGATTTGCTTTGATTGAAGGATGGGAAAAGTTGGGCTGCTCAGCTTACAAGCTGAAACTGTGTCTTTCTCCCCACGACAAGCGGGAGAATTCAAGCGTATGCAGTCTGCCTTATTCACCACACCTTCCTCTAAGAATTATAACGTCTCAAGATGGTAGTTTGTCTAAGTATCGCAACACACCATATTGTCATAATTGTGCTACAAAGTCAAGTGTTTTTTTTTATTTTATTCCAACTTGCCCAGTTTACCAGAGGAAGTCGTGCAGATTGTCCTGTTTTTGCAATGGGCCTTCAAATTCGTCGATTTGGTCTGCAATAGCCTGGAAGTTGTGGTCTGTCATGGGGGCTCGCCCCGCCCCGTCTGCAAGTGCTTTATTTGCAAGGAGTTGCGTAATGGGCGATGAGGGATTCGAACCCGCGACCCGCTGATTAAGAGTCAGCTGCTCTGCCAACTGAGCTAATCGCCCGACTTTTCCCGGTTCACACAAGGCCCGCCACAGCCCGATACGGTCGGGCATTTTGTGTGTTCGGGGCCTGACTTTACAATGTATTGGGGGGTATTTCAAGGCTTTTTCCTCATTTTGTTCAAGAAAACGTCGCTCGTGGCGGTTTTGGCTTGCTATTTGTGCGTGGATGTTGATAATAAGATATTCGTGGACCGCGATAAACAGAAATGGTTGTTGGCAAATGACGACGAAATCCAAATCCCGATCATCGGCTCGTCTGCGCAGTGAGGCGGACGGATCCGGCATGGTCACGTTGGGTTATGCCGGCCGGCTGGACTCGGCGAACGTCGGAGCGCTTTGGCGGCAGACTGCCGATATCCTCAAACACGCCAGGCCGTCGCGGGTGATCGTGCTTTGCGAAGAGATTGAGTATTGCGACGGTTCCGGTGCGGGGTTGCTGTTTTATCTGCGGCTCAAGGGGCTCAAACAAGGCTTTGCGGTGGAATTTAAGGGTTTGCGGCCGGAGCCGGCTGAGATGTTAGACCGGTTTGACGCAGATCGGTTCGCCGAGTACGGCAAGGAAAAGCGACATATCCATCCCGCCGAGGAGATAGGCCATTTCGCGTGGCAGTTGTTTGTGGACGTTCAGGAGCAGTTGGCTTTCATTGGCGAGCTGCACGTTGCGATGGTCCGTTGTCTTGTGCGTCGCAGGCAACTGAGGTGGAAGGAAGTGTTTATAACCGCAGAACGCGCCGGGGCCAACGCCGTGGGGATTGTGTCGTTGATCGGTTTTCTTTTCGGTTTGATCATGGCTTTCAGTTTCGCGATGCCGATGCGTCAGTTCGGCGTGGACATATATGTAGCCGATCTTGTGGCCGTGGGGCTGGTCCGGGTGCTCGGACCGTTCATTACGGCGATCATATTAGCCGGTCGAAGCGGTTCGGCTTATGCGGCGGAATTAGGGACGATGAAGATAAACGATGAAATTGACGCGCTGACGACGATGAGCCTTGACCCGGTGCGGTTCCTGGTCGCACCAAAAGTGTTGGCGACGATATTTATAACCCCCCTGCTGACGGTAGTGGCGAATGTTTTCGGTTTGATCGGCTGTGGTGTTGTTATGCTGTCTTTGGGTTTTCCGCTGGTCACCTACACCAACCACGTCGAGTCGGCGATTGATTCGGGGGACGTTGCTGTGGGACTGTTCAAGGCGGTGGTATTCGGAGGTCTTGTTGCCGGCGTGGGGTGCCTTCGCGGGCTGCAGACGAAAACAGGCCCAAGCGCCGTCGGCATTTCAACGACGCGTGCGGTTGTAAGCGCAATTGTCCTGATCGTATTGGCTGAAGGGGTTTTTGCTGTTCTGTTTCATTATATGGGCATTTAGATAAGATGAGCAACGAAATCGAGCCTGTCATTCGAGTTGAGGGCCTCTCGGCCGGGTACGGAGATGAGGTGATCCTCGACGACATCTCTTTTGAAGTCTATCCCGGCGAGGTTTTTGTCATCGCGGGCGGCTCGGGCTGCGGCAAGACCACGCTGCTGAAGAACATGATCGGGCTGCTGGAACCGGATGCCGGCAGGATTCTGATCGACGGAGACGATATTGTCGGCGCCTCCGGGCGGTCGCGCCACAGTATTCTGCGTAAGATCGGCGTGATGTTCCAGACCGGCGCGTTGTTCGGTTCGATGACGCTGTTGGAGAATGTTCGTCTTGAATTAGACGAGTTCACCGACCTGCCGCGTGATGCGGCGAATCTGATCGCGGCGATGAAGCTTGACCTTGTCGGTCTGGGCGGTTATGGTGATTATATGCCCGCCGAGCTGAGCGGCGGGATGCAGAAACGTGCGGCAATCGCACGCGCGATGGTGCTGGATCCGCAGATTCTGTTTCTCGACGAGCCGTCGGCGGGTCTGGACCCGGTTACGTCGGCTGGTCTTGACGGGCTGATACGGCGTCTGGCTGAGAGTCTGGCGATCACGTTTGTCGTCGTGAGCCATGAATTAGCAAGTATATACGCGGTAGCCGACAGGGTGATCATGCTGGAAAAGGAGTTGAAGAAGATTGTGGCCGTCGGCCCGCCCGATCAGTTGCGCGACAGCACAGATAATGCATGGGTGCGGCGGTTTTTCCACCGTCAGGCGGAGTAATTAAGAATGGATAGTGAAGAATGAATAATGAGTAGGGAGCGTTGCTCAAATCCGAAATCCTAATATCGAAATCCGAAACAAATTCGAAATAATAATGACCAAAATCCAAAACCTCATTTTGGTGCGATCAGAGTTGTTTAAGCATTTGAATTTTGGGATTTAGTGCTTCGTATTTGGGCAACAAGCCCAGTAGTGTATGGTTTGTGGGCGACTGTGCCTCTACGAACTACAAACTATGAGCTACGAACTGCATTGTTCAAGAAGGTTGATATCGCCATGAGCACAAGAGCAAACTATTTCAAGATAGGCGTTTTCATAATCGTGGTGTTTGCAATCCTTGCCGTCGGCATAATCGTCCTGAGCGCCGGCGCCCTGACAAGAGATCCGCTTCTTCTGGAAACGTACATAGACGAGTCGGTGCAGGGGCTCAGCGTGGGGTCGTCGGTGTATCACCGCGGCGTTCGGCTCGGCACAGTCAAACAAATCACATTTCTTCCCACGGGCTACCCCGACAAGATGAGGTACGGCTCCAGGGCCTATGAGAAATACAGCCAATACGTCCTGGTCATCATGGCGGTGGACCGGTCGAATTTTGCCCAGGATGCCGACGACGAGGTCATCTGGAGAATCATCGACGGGTGGGTCGCCAAGGGCCTGAGGCTGAAGATTTCTTATCAGGGCATCACGGGGATCAGTTATATCGAAGCCGACTATATCGACATTGATCACCCCCCGGAAAAGGAACTTCAGATCACATGGGAGCCTAAGAACATTTATATTCCTGCGACGCGCAGCCTGTACAAGAACATCACCGATTCGGTTGTTTCCATCCTTGGGACACTTAACACGATTGATTTCAAGGGCATTGCCGCATCACTGACAACGACGCTTGACACCCTCGATAAGGCTGTCAGCGATGCTCAAGTCCCCAGGATACGAGCCGATCTGGCCGGGCTTGTCGCCGACCTGCGTGCAACCAACGAGTTTGTCATGGGCATGTTGGACAAGTCCAGGAGCCCCGACGGCGTGAACATCCCCGAGACAATCGCACAACTCGATATAACATTGAGGCGTCTGGACAAGTTCGTGGCGTCTCAGCAATCGGAGGTGGAGGGTATCATGAGCAACATCAGGCAGACCACCGCAAACCTGCGGGATTTCACGGACAAGCTCAAGAAGTACCCCGGGCTTGTCATTGGAGGCCCGCCACCGGAGGTATCCAAATGATTACGATTCGTGTCCTTAAACTGTCGGCGGCGGCATCCTGTCTCGCTATGGCTGTCCTTGCGTATGTTGGCGGGTGCACCCAGAATTCAAGAATAGTCCAGGACCAGTATAGACTCGATGTAGCTCGCGTCTCCAACGATCGGCAGACCCGGGGCCAAGGCGTGCTTAAGGTTCGGCGTTTTGTCATCTCAAGCCCGTTCGAGACACACGAATTTGTTTACCGCAAGGCCGAATCGAGGTACGTTTCCGACTTCTACAACAGGTTTCTTTCTCCGCCTGCCGGCTTGATCACGGAGGAGGTGCGCCAGTGGCTCTCGGAAAGCGGCGTCTTTGCAAATGTTGTCGGCGCGTTCAGCGGTGTCGACTATGACTACATGCTCGAAGGCGATATTCTGGCTGTTTACGGCGACCACCGCGGTGAAACGGAGTCTAATGCGGTAATGGAAATTGAGTTTATGCTTATAGATGAGCACCTGAAAAAGGACATCATTATTTTCAACAGGAAATACCGTTCCGTCCAGCCGACAGATGATAAAAGCGCCTCGTCGCTGGCGGAAGGGCTCAATGCCTGTCTGGTAGAGATTCTCACAAATCTGGAAGCCGATCTTCGTCGGCTGCCTCGAAAGGTCCAGTAGCAGGCCCAGTCGTCCAGGCGCCACAATCCTTTTCTGCATCCTGATCGGAAAAATTGGGCGGATTTTGCTGTTATCCGGCGATTTGGGCGATATAATGTTGGTTCCTGATGGTTGGGATGATCGCTGCTTGATAAAGGTGTTACTTAATCCGGGATCAGGGTTATGGGTATAGGCATAGAGATATCGAGTGAAATGATCGAGGCGTTTTGTCGGCGCAATCATATACGGAGTTTTTCGTTCTTTGGATCGGTGCTGCGCCGGGACTTCGGGGCGGACAGCGATGTGGATGTGCTGGTTGAGTTTGAGGGAAGCTATTGCCCCGATCTTCTGGAAATTGTTCGAATGGAAAATGCCTTGACGGAGATGTTTGGCCGCAGGGCCGATCTCGTCGAGCGCGAGTCTGTGGTGGCAAGCAAAAACTACATTCGAAGACGACGCATTCTGGAGTCAGCGGAGACGGTTTATGTGGCGTGATGATGCCTATCTTTTGGATATGCTGCTTGCAGCACGAAAGGTGCTGGAGTTTACAGAAGACGTGTCCGCTGATATGTTTCTCTCCGATGAGCTTGTGCAGAATGCCGTCATGCGTCAGATTCAGATCATCGGCGAGGCTGCGGCGAAGGTTTCGGATGAATTTCAGGCGGATCACGCCAACATACCATGGAGAGAGATCGTTGGTATGCGAAACCGTCTTGTTCACGAGTATTTTCATATAATCCCCGAACGGATATGGGGTGTGGTGGAAAGTGATATTCCCGATTTGATCAGACTGATCGAACCACTTGTCCCGCCGGATAGCCCGGAGGATCCCGGCGAGTAGAACGTGTCGAACGTCCAATGATTGATATCGCATATTGAAGTTTTTTTGACGAAGGTGATTGTAATGGCGAAGGCTGAGAAGGTTGTGTTGGCTTACAGCGGCGGGCTTGATACGAGTGTTATTTTGCCGTGGCTGAAAGAGACCTACGGTTATGATGTTATTGCGTTTGCGGCGGAGTTGGGGCAGGGCGATGAGCTTGTGGGGATTAAGAAGAAGGCTCTTGCGACGGGGGCGGTGAAGTGTGTGGTTAAGGATTTGCGTAAGGAGTTTGTTGAAGACTATATATGGCCTATGCTCAAGGCCGGGGCGATATACGAGAATGACTACCTTTTGGGGACGAGTGTCGCGCGGCCTTTGATCGCCAAGCACCAGGTGGATGTCGCCGGCGCCGAAGGGGCGACGGCCGTTGCGCACGGGGCGACGGGCAAGGGCAACGATCAGGTGCGGTTTGAGTTGACGTTTATGGCGCTTGATCCGGGTTTGAAGATTATTGCGCCGTGGAAGGACCCGAATTTCACGCTGACGTCGCGCGAGGCGGCGGTTGATTACGCCAGGAAGCATAAGATACCGATCGAGCAGAGCAAGAGGAAGATTTATTCGCGGGACAGGAACCTGTGGCACATCAGCCACGAAGGGGCGGATCTCGAGGATCCGTGGAATGAGCCGAAGGACGATCTTTTTGTGATGAGTCGGCCTGTATCGAAGGCGCCGAATAAAGCGGATTATGTTGAGATCGGTTTTAAGGAGGGTGTGCCGACTCGGCTCAACGGCAAGGCTGTCGGCGGCGTGAAAATAATCGAGACGCTCAATACGATCGGCGGCAAACATGCGGTTGGTCAGGATGACCTTGTGGAGAATCGTCTTGTTGGGATGAAGTCTCGCGGCGTGTATGAGACGCCGGGTGGTACGATTTTGACTACGGCGCACAGGGCGATCGAGAGTATTACGCTGGATCGCGAGACGATGCATTACAAGCAGCAGGTTGCGCTGAAGTATGCCGAGATGGTTTACTACGGCCAGTGGTTCTGTCGGCTGCGCGAGGCGCTGGATGCGTTTGTCGATGCGACGCAGAAGAATGTTACGGGCACGGTTCGCCTGAAGCTGTATAAGGGCAGGTGTACGATCGCCGGCGTCAAAAGCCCCAGGAGCCTGTATCGAACGGACCTTGCCGGCTTCAAGATGGGCGCAGAATATGACCCGACGGACGCCAATGGCTTTATCCGCCTGTACGGTCTGCCCATGAAGGTGGCGGGGATTGTTGACGGAAAAAACCGAAAGGGCGGGAAAGGCGGGAAGTGATTGGACTGTTTGGTCGGCCACCGGCCGCGGCGGCAGGCGTAAGTTGAGTACAGGACGGCCGGGTGGCATCCCTTCCAGCCGCAGGCTGAAGGGATGGAAAAGACATGAGCCGAGCCATCCCTTTCGGCTGCGCCGAGAAGGGATGCCACCCAACGTTGCAGAAGCCTTAACTCACAAACGAAGGGAGTATGTGTGTCGCCTGAATGGATTTGGTTGATTTTTCTGTTTGCTTTCGGAAGTTGTATCGGCAGCTTTTTGAATGTCGTCATCTATCGCCTGCCGCGCGACAAGTCGATTGTGGCTCCGCCTTCGTCGTGTCCGTCCTGCGAAAAGCGAATTCAGTTCTACGACAACATACCGCTTGTTTCGTGGCTAATGCTGCGGGGCAGATGCCGGTATTGCAAGGGTAAGATATCGCCCCGCTATTTTATCGTTGAACTTTCTACGGCGGTGATGTTTGTGGGCGTGTATGCGTTGTTCTTCATCGTCGGTCTTCGCAGGTTCGACGGGAGCGCGCCAACCTGGAACAGCTTTCTTGCCGGTGAGTGGTTGTTCTATCTGGTGTGTATGGTTTTGCTGTCGGCGTTTCTGGCGGCCTCTGCGATCGACCTTGAGTTGTGGGTGATCCCGATTTCTCTGTGCTGGTTTGTGGCGATTGTCGGGATAGCCG
>Ga0180301_10004560_pt1 | contig 10686 bp, 8 predicted proteins | sample GuaBasSediGuay16_FD_121797 | JGI IMG/M metagenome (GOLD analysis project Ga0180301, IMG submission 121797) | Subseafloor sediment microbial communities from Guaymas Basin, Gulf of California, Mexico - Guay16, Core 4569-2, 12-15 cm | ecosystem: Environmental > Aquatic > Marine > Hydrothermal... | reverse complement strand
GACACGTTATAGGCATGAATTCGGCCGTTGAAAGAATGTTAATGGAAAGGTGGGAATTCGTTTGCTCTGCAATTTTCCTAGGCAGCCTATGTCCCTCGGAAAATTAGGAAGGAAAACGGGATTTTAATTGCCTTTTTTCTGAAGGCGGCCTCTGGCTAAAAGTGCTTTGTTAGCTGCGTTTATTATTGCTTGGACGCTTGCCTTCACGATATCGCCGTCTGCTGCTTTAGCGGTGTAAATTAAACCGTCCTTGTCTCTCAATTTAACGGTGACAAATCCTAGGGCATCCGTTCCGCCTGTTATGGCTTCTAAGTTATATTCGATAAGGCTCATCTCCTTAAAGGCTTTAACAGCGTTCTGGAGGGCGTTGCAAGCCGCATCAACCGGGCCTACCCCTATTGCTGAAGCGATCTTTTCGTTGTTGCCTACGCGTATTTTGACCGTGGCCGTCGGTGTTATACCTTTCCCTGTAACCACGGTTAATTCCTCAAGTCTGAGTATCCTCTCCTTCTCTGAAACTTGCCCGACGATGTCCTCTGCTATGGCTAGTAGGTCTACGTCTGTGACTTTCTTACCCTTATCACCCAGTTCCTTTATACGTGATAGGATTTCCCTCAGTTGCTCTTCATTGCATGTTATTCCCATCTCCTGTAACTTCGCTCTGAGAGAATGACCTCCAGCATGTTTACCTATGACTATAGCGTCCTCCACTATGCTCTCTCTTATACGTCCTATCAGCTCGGGCTTTATAGGCTCATAGGTTAACGGGTTCTCTAGAACGGCATGTGCGTGGATCCCGCTCTCGTGTTTAAAGGCGTTATCCCCTATTATCGGCTTGTTAGGGGGGAGCCTAACCCCACTTATACGTTCGACCAGCTTTGAAGTTTCGAAGATGCGCGTTGTATCTACGTTTACCTTTATCCCGTAAAGCGCCACGGCTGACACAACGACTTCTTCCAGGGAGGCATTTCCAGCCCGCTCCCCTATACCGTTAACGGTCACGTGGACTTGCTGTGCACCTTTCTCTATTGCTGCAAGAGCGTTCGCCGTAGCTAACCCAAAGTCATTATGTGTGTGAACAGACACGACCGTACCACGAGTTAAAACCTTCTTGATTTCCTCGACGAGGTAGGCGTACGCACTTGGAGTGGCGGCGCCGACCGTGTCCGGAATATTTATAACCTCTGCTCCTGCATCCACGACGCCACTATAAATCCTTTTAAGGAAGTCTACGTTGCTTCTCGTGGCATCCTCAGCTGAAAACTCCACCTTTACACCGTGGCTCTTCGCATACTCCACACTTTCTACGGCTTTCTGAAAAACTTCCTCCGGGGAAAGCTTAAGCTTATACTTCATGTGAAGGTCTGACGTCGCTATGAATAGGTGTATTCTGTCCACGTCGCATTCGAGCGCCACGTCTACGTCTTCGCGGCTAGCGCGCGCTAATGCACAAACCTCCGAGTTTAACCCTAATTTTGCTATTTCTTTAACGGCATTTCTCTCTCCTTCTGAAACGACGGGCATTCCTGCCTCTATTACGTCAACCCCTAACTTAGCTAACTGCTCAGCGATTATCTTCTTCTCACCCGGCGTAAAGGCAACACCGGGCATCTGCTCTCCGTCTCTGAGAGTAGTATCGAAAATGTAGAGCCTTTGCGGGAGACTGGCGGATCTTACCACAGACTTTATAAGGTGACTCACACTAGCGACGAACATCGTCCCTCCGCACGATCTAACCTCCTTTTTTCCCAAGGGCTGTTCGGATTATATTCATCTTATCATTTCACGGTGAAACTTTGGGAATCTTCCTGTCAAGACGGGCTTTTAACTTTTTCAGTTAGTTAAGTTCCTTGAAAAAGCCAAATTTAACTGTTTCTTAAACGATGGAAGATGAAAGCAGGGTTTACCGTCTGCTTCGCCCTCAATGCATCTATACAATATAATCTATTTCATCTTTTTGGAGTGGAAATAGAGGGGGGTTTTATGAATGATAAATTTAAAGATTAAAGAAAGGCTTAAATTTGCTCCATTACCTTAATTCTTAGATTGAGGGCTCCAAAAGGGGAAGTGTGCTTCATAATTACCTAGCTATTCCCCCGGAAAACTGACCGTTAAAAACAAGCTTAACCCCCTATTTCAGGAGGAGTTAATGGTTGGGTGCTGCGGAAATGAAGGTGAGTAAACTTCTAGTCTTCACCCAAGAAAATTGTCCTAACTGTCCGGTAGCGAAGAAAGCTGCCATGATGGTTGGGGATGAATTAAAGATACCAGTAGAAGTAGTGGATGTTAATGAAGTTCCTGACGATTTAGAGTTCGAACTACTTCAAAATCAAATTTACGTGGCTGCCACGCCAACCATAGTTGCCGTTGAGGATGGCAGGATGAAGCCTCTAGCGTTAGGAGACCCCATCTCTTACGAGGAATTGAAGGAGAAGGTTTTAAAGGGTGAGTGAAAATGGCTGGTCCAGTTGCAAACCATAGAGAGTATCCTCTTCCTCAGGAAGAGGAGGAGCATGAGTTTTGGAACTCGATACTTCCCCCTGTCAGAACGAATAGAGGTATGATAGAGAAGTTCGACGTGAGAAAAATTATAGATAGCCTTGTGAGGGAAGCTGAAGTTAGCAGGGATGTCGCCACAGAAGTGGCTAAGAACGTGGTTAAAAGGATAATTTCTTCGAACATACGCTGGCTCTCTGGCCCGATGATAAGGGAGATGTGCTGTTCTGTTCTTGCAGAAATGGGGCTTGTAGAGGCTAGGAAGAAGTATACTCGAATTGGGATTCCTATTTATGACCTTAACGAGATGATCATTAACCCATTAAGGCACACTTGGAATGCCAATCTTCAAGTTAACCCAGAAACTATCGCAAAAGTGGTTTATGACCGTGTGATGACGGAGCACACATTCTTGACGCTGCCGGGACACTTAGAGGTAACTGTACCTACGGGAAAGAGGCTTGTTTTTGATACGAACATTGCTGATGCCCATTTGATGGGGGACAACTACCATAAGGATCGAGAGTACACGAGTATAAGGGACTACTGTGCGTCATGGGATCCACGCCTATTCATAATTTTGGGTTTGGAGCCTGATGGGTTGAATGGCATGCACTCGTCTAGTGCGGGACCGCCTAAACATTTGACGGTGTTCGTCAACCATGCCGCGATATGGCTTGCATCATGGCAAAGCAACATGTCAGGTGGGCAAGGATTTCACAATTGGATGGAGGGGATAGCATGGTACCTCCGCGGCCTTAAGCAGGAGGAGTTGCTTAAGAGCGCAAGCCTTCTAGTCTCTGAAATGAACCAGCCTGCTTTAGGGTTAACAGACGAGCTTTACAGGAAGTTCCAGCAGGTTCCAAGGGATATTGTTGATGCCATTGTAAAGTATGTTCTAAGACGGGTGGCTGAAAGGGAAATAGAGCAGGCATGCCAGCATACCCCGTTTATTGCGACTCAGCAATATGTTGCTAGAGGAGGGCAAGTTCCCTTCACATCCATAGATATAGGCCCGGGGATAAAAAAGGAGTTTATGAACGAACCTGTTATTCTTCCTGGAGGAAAAACAAGTGAAAAATATGTCTACGGGGACTTCGTTGACGAGGTGAAAAGATACTTTATAGAGTTCATGAAGGTTATGTACTATGGCGATAGATATGGGAAATTGTTCAACTACCCGAAGCTGAACATAGAGCTTAGGGAGGAGTGGATGAAACCCGAGTTTGAAGAAGCATACATTTGGGCTGCTAGGCTGGTGGCTAAATATGGTTTACCATACTTTGTGAATTACCTGAACTGGCGAAAACAGATAATCGGCGGGTGTGTCTCCTGCTGCTCCCACACCTGGGCTGCGAGGAACCCGGAGCAAGTTGAAGAATACATCTCCGGTAATGCGGTTTACGGTGCAATCCAGATGGATACGCCTAACCCTGTTGCTTCAGCTGCTAGAACTATGGGGCAAGACGAGGATGCCTTCTTCGAAGACTTTGGAAGGATAATAGAGGAAGTAACCATTCCAAGCCTACTCCATAGGTACGAGGTTGTAAAGAGAGTTAAGCGTCTTGGCTTGGCGCCGCTCTACAACGTAAAGCGACCTAATGGGAAAGATATGATTGTTCCGGAAGAAAGGGAGCTCCTAATAGGGACTATAGGGTTTGCTGAAATGGTTGAGATCGTCACGGGGTACCCGCTCTGGCATGAAGAAGGGTTAAAATTTGCTGTTAAAGTCCTTAAATTTATGAATAAGATAGCTCAGGAGTGGAGCAACGAGACAGGGCTCTCGTTCCAAGTTACGCGCACTCCGGCAGAGACAGCAGCGGGTAAACTTGCAAGAATACTTTATGAGAGGTATCCAGAAGTAAGACCGTACCTCAGAGGGAAATACCCGGACGTTTACCTTACAAACTCCGTCCATCAACCTGTGGATGCCGACATACCTCTAGCGGAGCGAATAAAGAAGGAGGCGATGTTTGCCCCACTTCTTGGAGGAGGCTTCTTACAACACATATTCCTAAACGACGTTTACCCTGACCCTTACGCAATATGGAAGTTTATCTTAAAGATTGCCCGTAACACTCTTACAGCATACTTTGACTTCACGATTGACATATGGGTTTGCCCAGACTGCCGGGCGCAGGGAACGTTCGACTGGAGGAATCAACACTTCGACTCTCCAGCAGAGCTAGTCGAGTTTAAGTGTCCAAAGTGTGGAAGTCAAAGAGTTGAAATATACTCCCGTATAACCGGATACTTGCAAGGTATAAAGGCAACATGGAATGACCCAAAGAAGCAAGAATTTCTTGACAGACGTAGATACAATCTTAACGTATAAATTATGGTGATGGGGAAGCGGGAATCCCCAGCCTTTTCTCTATTTCCTCAGCTAGCTTAATCGCACTCCCGCCACGTGCATTATCTGTTATTACGTGTTCAGGGTCGCATTTCGCTGCATATTCTATTAGTTGGTTAAAGTCCGAGTGGCCACTGTAAGAAATAACATACTCGTTTTTGCTTCTTTCAACGTAGGGCTTGCCAAAGAGCCATCCTGTAAGCTCCATCCGAGTAAACTCGCCCTTTAGGTATGTTCTTTCAAACGGAGAGAAAAATGCTATGTATAAGTCATCCTTAAGAATTTTTCTCCCCACCACCCCCTCCGAGGAATAATATTCTCCAAGCGTGAAACCATACTTCTCGTAAACCCTTGAAACCCTGTACATTCTAGGCGACGTTACGAAAGGAACGGTGATTCCTTTCCGCCTAAGAAAAGACATGACCTCCTGCACTTTCCCTATGAAACCGAAGACATGTACGGGTTTCCCCGTCTTAAGGCTGTTCTCAACCAAGGTAATAAGGGCTTCGTGAACAGCATCTATCGATGGCCTAACGTTAGATGGTGCACCGTATGTTGCGTCAAGGACGAGGACGTCACACTTAACGGTTGGGGTGCCATCTAGTCTGAAGTCGCTGCTGTAAAGACATCGTAACCCGTCGCTCCGCTCGACGAGGACCTGCGCGGAACCTAATATGTGATTTGCGGGTATTAACGTAACTTTCTCGTCTCGAATTTTTATAGTTTGATTGTAGTGTACGGGGACGATCATGCTGGTTCTGCATCTGCGGGTAGCTGACAGTAAGTCCTTTGTCTCTCTAGTTGAGACGACAAGGTCACATTTCCTAGTGCTATTACGTAAGCCATAAAGATGGTCTGCATGGGCATGTGTCACTACCCTCAAAGTGTAGCCGTCTTCATGTCCGTCGCATACCGTCCTGTTACCTAGCACTACGGCTTTAGAAAGGGATACGAAGACGCCGTGGTTAAAGTGAGCCATACTCCGCACCGTCATTAAAGTAGGAATGCTAAACTATTAAAAGATGCGTTCTCGTTTTATCACTTAGAAGTGTTGTTCCGATTTGAAAGGTTAAAAATGGTTTTTATAACTGCTCCCTTATTTTGAGGTGTTTTTAATGGGTGAAAGCAAAGTTAGATTACTGGAGGAGTATATTGAATTACGTAGGAAAGGGAGAGATGAAGGTAAAGCAGTGAGCCTCTACGTTGATGTTATTAAGCATGTCGGGGAACTGTTGAGCAAAGCCTTTTACATGAAAGCGAGGGGGAAGTACCAGGAGAGCGCCTTTCTTTTCACGCTTTGCTCCTCCATCCTTGAGGTGGAGGGGCTACACGAGCGAGCGGCAATTTTACTGTTAAAAGCTGGTGACTGTTTATTTGCTAAGGGATGCGTAAGAGAAGCATTTGAATGTTTTCTTAGGGGGTACAAGGAGGCGGTCTCGGCTAAACCATCTAAACTATCTAGGTTCGCTGCTTCGCTTAGCCTTCTTCTGATGCTCTTTACAGCGTTAAAAATGCATGGATTAGTGTCTTACAAGGAAGCCCTTAAGAAAGCGAGGGAAATTGCCGGTAGACGGCTCTGGCGCTCCATAAGAAGAACAAAATATTACAGGCTTGCCCGGGATATAATGCTGCGGGCTAATGGTGTACAGCCACCAAACATGCCTCACGATAGAATGGTGCTGGAGGAATTAGCAGAATTTAGGATCGGGGATGAAATAAAAAGTTGGTTTCAATTGAAGTAAAGGCACATAGGTAACGGTGGTTTAATGATCGAGATAATGCGCCATGATGGACCCGGAAGAGTATCCCGTTTAAGAATTAACGGGAAAGTGGTGGGAACGCCGAACCTAGTGTTTCCACTACTCAACGGCCCTTTTAGCCTACCGGTTCAAGCCGAAATAATGGTAGTTGTAGCGTCAAGTAGTGGTGCTCTAGTAAATGCAACTTTCAGGGAGAAGGTTCGAATTGTAGGCACCATAGGACCATTACTTCTTGATTTAGAGGAAGCCTTAAACATGGAGTTAAAGTCAGGTGGCGACATCCTAATGGTTCCCAGTACGCCAGTTATCGGGCCTCGGGAGGTAGCCCAGCAGCTAATGCTTGAAGTAATAGAAAATACTAGGGTTTTCAGGAAGCTGGCTGGGGGATCACCTATAGCAGCCCCGATATATTACATACCTTACAAGGATCTTTGGGAAGAATATCTTTCAGGGATCAATGCTGCCGGCGCTGAAATGTACGTTTTGAAGGGGCTAAACCATATTATCCATAACCCAAGGGAGCTGGCTGCTTTTATGACGGCTGTTAACAAGTTTATTAGCCCTAATGCTGTGGTTTACGCTGTAGGGGTTCCACCATCACACTACCTTCACCTAACATACTTGGGTGTTGACCTATTCGACGCGGCAAACCTAATCGGCGCATCGCTAAATGGGCTTTACCTTTTTGAGGGGAAATGGTACCAGTTGAAGGACTTTAAGAGTTTACCATGCTTCTGTGATGCGTGTGTAAAACTGCCAAGCGTGCTAAGTGAGGATGAAAGATTTCAGCTTCTTTTTAAGCATAACGTCCTTTCGGCGTTGGGAATCCTAAGAAAAGCGGAGTTACTCATAAGAAGCACGCAGCTCCGTGAAGGCGTGGAGGCGGCGGCACACTGTTCAACGGAGTTAACTGCTCTCCTTCGAATACTGGACCGGGATGCGCAGCGGCTCCTAGAAAAATACACCCCTATTTCGGGTAAAGGCAAGGTACATTGCGTAGGACCCGAGTCTTATTATCGTCCATCCTTAGAGCGGTTCAGAGGAAGGGTAGCTGAAAGGTATACGCCACCCAAGTGGGCTACTGCCGTCCTCCTCCTACCTTGCTCCGCTAGAAAACCATACTCTCAGTCACCGTCACATAAGCTTTTCAGAAGGGTGGTGGAGGAGGCAGGAGTCAAGAGCATCTGTGAGGGGATAGTGACTTCCCCGTTGGGGCTGGTGCCAAGGGAGCTTGAGGAGGTTTATCCTGCAGCACACTACGACGTACCGGTAACAGGGGACTGGGATGCTGAAGAGATAGAAATAGCTGCTAAATGCATTTCAAAATACATAGAGAAGTTTCCTGATGACTGTGCTATAGTAGCCCATCTTGATGGAGGATACCTTAAAGCATGCAAGAAGGCGAGTGAAATAGCAGGTAAAGACATAATTTACACGGAAATAGAGGGAAACCCGACTAGTTCGTCTTCACTACTTTCCCTAAGGGAGACATTAGAAAGAGTTCCATCGGAGGAAGTCGGCTGGTTTGAAAGGGTTAAAGAAGCCTTTAGAAGCGTTGCAGATTACCAGTTCGGTGTTGGAGCAGGAGACCTACTGGTTAAACAGGGTACACACGTAAAGGTAGAGAGGAAGGGGGTTAAGAGACTTTATCGCGGGGACGTGTTGCTAGCTGCTTCATCGCCTTCAACGGGGTTGATCGTTCCAACGATGAATGGGGGAGAAATATTAGCTAAGCGCAGCCACTGGGTTTTATTTAGGGGAGAGATGTTTAGGGGCTCGTCCATAATGGCTCCGGGAGTTGAAGATGCTGATCCTAACATAAGACCTGGAGACGTGGTTTTCGTCATAAATAGTCTTGGGAGGTTGATTGGGGTAGGGGAGGCTAACCTCAGCGGGGAGGAAATGGTGGAGGTTAGCCGTGGGGTAGCTGTTAAGATTAAACATGCAAGGAGGGGTGGAAGTTGACGTTTAGTAGGGTTCTTTCGAAGGCTATCTTGGAGCTGAGAAAGGAGTACCTCGGTCTCAGGAGGGTGGAGGGAGGGCGGCCGGTGAGAGCTTGGATCGAAGAAGATAGGGTTTTAGGTGAAAGGGGGAGGGCACTCGTTGTTGTTTTAGCTACTAGGGGGTGTAGTTGGGCACTATCCGAGCATGGTGGTTGTTCGATGTGCGGATATATTTATGAAGGCGTTAAGGGTGACGTGTCCTCCGAGCAAATCGTTAACCAGTTTAAGGGTGCATACAGAAAGGCTTCCTCAGCTAAGCCTCCTATGGCTGTGAAAATATTTACTTCAGGTAGCTTCCTCGACGAAAACGAGGTTCCTGAAGACGCGCAAAATGAAATCCTATGGTTCATATCGAAAGACCCCAGGGTGAAAGAGGTCGTCCTCGAAACACGTCCTAGCTTTGTGACGGTCGAGAACGTTAGCAGGTGCGTTCAGGCTCTCAAAGGAAAGCAGTTAACCATAGCCGTCGGGCTCGAAACGGTAAACGATAAAGTTAGGAAAGTTATAAATAAAGGGTTCACGTTCATGGAGTTCAAGAAGGCAATGGACGTGGCAAAGGCTCTCGGAGCAAGGGTTAAAGTGTACCTCCTGGTTAAGCCGCCTTTTTTAAGAGAGGAGGAGGCCATCATCGACACCGAGAACTCTATTATAACTCTATCTGAAATGGGTGTAGACGTTATCTCACTGAATCCCTGCACGGTTCACAAGGGCACCTTCGTTGAGCTACTATGGAAGAAGGGTGATTATAGACCTCCGTGGCTCTGGAGTCTAGTGAAAATAATTCAAGACGTGTATCGAGAAATTGATACGACGTTGATCTGCGTCCCTGTAGCCTCAGGAAGCCCAAGGGGCCCTCACAACTGCGGCGTATGCGATAAGAGAGTTGACGGAGCTCTGAGGAAGTTTTCGCTAAGCCAAAACGTAAGTGAAATCGAAAAACTCAGCTGCAGTTGCAAGCCAGAGTGGGAAAGCTACCGTTACGAAGAAATGATATCGATGTGAAAAACATGAAAGATAAAGGCTTTAAAACCAAAAATAAGATATAAGTTCAAGCTATGAAGTGCTCGGCAAAGCCCCCTGTTTTATGGAGGAGTGGGAAATGCCTATTCTAGAGTTTCAAGGCAAGCAACCTAGAATTGATAAAAACGCCTTTGTCAGCCCTCAAGCTACTATAATAGGGGACGTTGAAATAGGGGAGTTTTCAAGTATATGGCCCGGCTGCGTGATAAGAGGAGACTTTGGGAAGGTTCAGATCGGCAGCTACACAAACATACAGGATGGAACAATAATTCACGCCCACTCGGAAAGCGCTCCAGTTATAATAGGAAATTTCGTTTCCGTGGGAAGTAACGTTGTAATGCATGGATGCTACTGTGGAGATGTAGCTGTCATAGGAGACGGGGCAATTATCTTTGAAGGGGCAACAATAGGGGAGGGAGCACTCGTTGCTCCAGGATCGATAGTTGCACAGAACACGGTGGTACCGCCTAGGACTAGCGTTGCAGGGGCACCGGCAGCCCAGGTTAGAGTATTATCCAGAGAAGACATAACACGGTTTAAAGAAAACGCGGAGTTGATTGCAAGAGTGTTCAACAAGCTTAAAAAATGGACAACGTAATAGAGCGCTACTCCACTTAGGAGAACTGAAATAGTTAGTTTAAAAAATGCCCCCGTCAAGAATTACAAACGGATGGATTTCTTCCAAGCACTAAAGTTGTTGCATGCCTCGACGAGAATGCTAGAGCTCAAATGCATCTTCAATTTCGCCTTTTACGAAGTGGAACACTTTAGGTTTGAGGTCGAAGAACAAGACATGAACTTCAGGATGCTCTATGCTCAGTAGCTGGGCAACTTTTTTCATTCCGTGTTTCTCCGTGTCGTAATGGCTGACACTAACAACGTTCACCCCTTCTTCTTCCCCTGTTAAAGCCAGACTGTAAGAGAACTCGCCTGTCAGGTAAGTGTCTGCACCCTTCTTCTTGGAATAAACGAGAAGGCTGGGGGATGCGTTCCGCCCGCAGGCGACGGCAACCTTTTCTATAGGTTTTTCCCTCGCCTTAACGTACTGGACGAG
>Ga0180301_10004558_pt1 | contig 10688 bp, 9 predicted proteins | sample GuaBasSediGuay16_FD_121797 | JGI IMG/M metagenome (GOLD analysis project Ga0180301, IMG submission 121797) | Subseafloor sediment microbial communities from Guaymas Basin, Gulf of California, Mexico - Guay16, Core 4569-2, 12-15 cm | ecosystem: Environmental > Aquatic > Marine > Hydrothermal... | reverse complement strand
GGTTCAAATTTGCCATATACCAGTTTCGCCGGTGTTATATCTGCTCTTCTGGCTTCACCAAGCAGTTTTGCCAGGTTATCTCTGTAGATTAACCCTATGTATCCTCTGCCCAACCACCTAAATTCTCAGCAATATTATACATACATTCGACGAAGAAGAGAATACCTCGTGCTGGCTGTTGTCAAGACTCTGATGTATTAACCCTTTATCCCCCTCAATCACATACCGCTTGTATATCCGCCGGCCCTGCCGGTAACTTATCCCCATCACTTCTGCTGCCTCCTTGATCGCCATTGTCTTCTCTCTCACCCTGATTATCACAACCAGGCGAGATCACTCCTTCTGACTCAGGACTAATGACCCTCCTTCCATTCAGTCTCCTCCTTATAAGATGTCTGCTCTTTACCATCTTTCTCACAAAGAGGACATTTCTATCGAGTCCTAAAGAAGACATTATCATGGAGTTTCGACATACCCTGTACTCGTTCAGTACCTTGGTGAAATTTTTTCGTCAGTGCGAACGCAGTATTGCAGAGACATTTATTAATGTCTGCTATACTATAGTTTGTTACAGCTGTAAGGAGGCAAATTGTATCCAATTAGAGTTGGAATAGCTCAGATTAATTCCACTGTAGGTGACCTCAATGGCAATACCAAAAAGATAATGCAATCCATTGACCAAGCAAAATCGCTAGGAGTTAACCTGCTCACCTTCCCTGAATTGGCCATAACCGGCTATCCACCCGAAGATTTGCTGCTTAAATCACAATTCATTAAACAAAATACAGAAAGCCTTAACAAAATAATAGAGTATAGCTCAGATATAGCAGTAGTTGTGGGTTTCGTTGACAGCGATGGCGATATATACAATGCTGCCGCTGTAATCTATAACAGAAAATTAATGGGGGTTTACCACAAATTATATTTACCGAACTATGGCGTGTTTGATGAAAATAGGTATTTTCAGGCAGGGGCAGGATACCCCGTTTTCATCATTTGTGGCATCGGCATAGGTATAACTATTTGCGAAGATATGTGGTATGAAGCTGGGCCCGCAATTATCCAAGCTCATGCCAGAGCAGGGGTGTTGCTTAATATAAGCGCCTCCCCATATCATGCAGGAAAAGGACTCTTTAGAGAAAGGATGCTTGCTACCAGAGCATCAGACAGTATAGCTTTTGTTGTCCACAATAATTTGGTGGGAGGACAAGATGAGCTTGTATTCGATGGCAATAGCTTGATTATTAATGAAAAAGGAGAACTCATAGCCCGGGGGAAGCAGTTTGAAGAGGACTTTGTAGTGGCTGATTTGGATGTAGAGTCAGTATTCCGCTCTCAGTTGCATGATCCTCGACGAAGGAAAGAGATGCCTTGGCTTAAGGAGAAACTGGAAGAAGTTACCAAGATAGAGGTGTCATGTGAGTATCCGTCAATTGTCAGGCCTCCTTTGCAGCCGAGGCGAATTGACAGGCTGGATGGCCTCGCCGAAATTTACCAGGCTCTCGTTCTCGGAACCAGAGATTACGTACATAAAAACGGTTTTGAGAAAGTAGTCATCGGTTTATCCGGCGGGATTGATTCAAGCTTGGTAGCAGCCATAGCAGTAGATGCCCTCGGTGCTGAAAATGTCATAGGTGTTTCTATGCCTTCTCGCTACTCATCGCCCAGCAGCAAATCAGACGCTGAAGCTTTGGCAAGAAATCTGGGAATAGAGTTCAAATTAATACCTATTGATAAAACGTTCAGCTCTTATTTAGAAACGCTGGCTGAATCCTTTAAGGATACTCAACCAGATGTCACCGAGGAGAACATCCAGGCAAGAATCAGAGGCAATATTCTCTTTGCTCTGTCTAATAAGTTCGGCTGGTTGGTGCTTGCTTGCAGCAATAAAAGCGAGACAGCCACGGGTTATACTACTCTTTATGGAGATATGGCCGGGGGCTTTATTCCGCTGAAAGATGTTCCTAAAACAATGGTCGTCGAATTAGCCAGATATAAGAATCGCCAGGCAGGCAAAGAAGTGATACCATCCTCCGTCCTAACCAAAGCACCATCTGCTGAATTAAGGCCAGACCAAAAAGATACCGATACTATACCTCCATACGATATACTGGATCCCATTCTAAAGGCTTATGTGGAAGACGACTTGACGATTGATCAGATTACGGATATGGGTTTTGATCGTGACATAGTTATAAAGGTAACTCGCATGGTAGACGGGAGCGAATATAAGCGTCGCCAAACTGCCCCAGGCATCAAAATAACTCCCAGAGACTTCGGCCGTGATAGGAGACTTCCCATCACGAACCAATTCAAAGGATAAATAATCCGTCTATAAGTCCATTACATCAACGGTAATACGGCAGTCGCTGAAATAGTAACTTATAGACAGTGATAAGAATAGCATGAAATCGGCTACTTATGACGTAGTTAAGGAGGATTACCTTGCTATATAGAGTGGAGATTTGGTTGAAGAATAATCTGCAGGATGTTAGAGGACTTAGTTTAGTCAAAGATATATATGACCTGGGCATAACAACAATTTCTAATTCTCGAGTGGCGGATATATACTGGCTAGACGCAGATTTAGAGCCTCATGATTTGGCCCTAATTTGCCACAGTCTTCTGGCTGATCCGGTGGCTCAGGAAGTACGGTGTGGGACAACTTCCGGAGATAAAGGAAAGATCGGGCTCAATTGTCACATCGTCGAAGTGGCCTACAATGCTGGTGTCACCGACCCAGTGGAAGACACTATTAAGAAAGCGGTGCTGGATTTAGGTATAAGAAAGGTCAAAGGAGTCAAAACGGCGAGACGCTACCTTATTGAAGGGCAGTTAGACGAATATCAGCTAGAGACAATATGCAATAGATTGCTGGTGAACCCAATCATCCAGCACCGAGTTACTGTAGAACCAAAAATTTTTCCCGTAAGTCCCCAATATGAATTCAAGCTAAAGAATATAAGCATATTAGATGCAGACGAAGTTGGACTTGCGGAAATCGGAAGACGATTTGGATTTACCAATGATGAGCTTCGAGCAATCACTAATTACTTTAGCTGCCAAGGGCGTAATCCCACCGATGCCGAACTTGAAACGCTAGCTCAAACCTGGTCTGAGCACTGCGTCCACAAAACATTCAAGAGCAGAATCAAGTTTGGTGATATGGCTATAGATAATTTACTCGAGAGTACTATCATGAAAGCAACTGAGGAGTTGAATAAGCCGTGGTGTCTCTCTGTTTTTAAAGACAATGCTGGTGTGATTGATTTCGATGGTCGGTGGGCTCTTTGTTTTAAGGTCGAGACTCATAATCACCCCTCGGCGATCGAACCTTACGGAGGGGCTTCAACTGGTATAGGAGGCGCTGTGCGCGATGTCCTAGGCACCGGACTAGGTGCCAAGCCCATCTTAAACACTGATGTCTTTTGTTTCGGTCCTCCTGATTTCTCGTATGATAAGTTGCCACGCGGGGTCTTACATCCGCGTCGTGTTTTTAAGGGTGTGCGGGCTGGGGTGGCCGATTATGCTAACCGCCTTGGAATTCCTACTCTTAACGGCGCCATACTCTTTGATGAGCAATATATAGCTAATCCGCTTGTTTTCTGTGGAACATTAGGTTTGTTGCCGAAAGACCTATCACAGAGAGGGCAGCAAAAACCTGGCGACCTAGTAGTGTTAGCAGGAGGCAGAACTGGGCGTGATGGAGTACATGGCGTAACTTTTGCCTCAGAACCACTTACTGCGGAGTCGGTTACAGTTTCCTATAGCGCGGTCCAGATTGGCAATCCCATTGTGGAGAAGAGGCTCATCGATGTCATCCTTCAAGCCAGAGAACGTGGGCTATATTCCAGGATAACTGATTGCGGAGGTGGGGGGCTATCGTCAGCAGTAGGTGAAATGGCTGCCGAGACTGGAGTACGTGTTTATCTGGATAGAGTTCCTTTGAAATATGCCGGGCTATCTTATACCGAGATATGGATATCTGAATCTCAAGAGCGAATGATATTGGCTGTCCCAACAGATAACATCGAGGAACTATTAACCCTTTTTGCTGCCGAAGGTGTTGAAGCAACGGTCATCGGTGAGTTTACCAACGACCGAAGGCTCCAGCTTTTTTATCAAGGAAATTTAGTCTGTGACCTGAGCATGGAATTTCTGCATAAGGGTCGGCCAGAGATAGAGAAAGAAGCAGTATGGAAACAACCACAATATACTGAGCCTGAGTTTGCTCAGCCACAGGATCTAGGTAAAGATTTACTTCAAATTCTTGCCTCATGGAACGTATGTAGCAAGGAATGGGTAATACGCCAGTATGACCACGAGGTGCAAGGAACTAGTGTGCTCAAACCTCTGGTTGGGGAAAATAACGATGGGCCGGGAGATGCTGCTATTATTAAACCAATCTTGGATTCAGATATGGGTGTAATCGTATCTAATGGCATAAACCACAAATATGGAAAGATATCCCCCTATTGGATGGCAGCGTCAGCCGTTGATGAAGCCTTGAGACAAATCATAGCTGTTGGAGGTAATCTAAAGAAGGTAGCTCTGCTGGATAACTTCAGCTGGGGTGATACTAACCAACCTGATATTTTGGGAGCTTTGGCTCTGGCAGCTCAGGCTTGCTACGATATGGCGATTATATACGGAACACCGTTCATCTCGGGCAAGGATAGCCTCAATAATGAATTTGAGCTTGAAGGCAAGATTATCTCCATCCCCCATACTTTACTTATCTCGGCTATTGGCGTCATGGAAGATGTAAATCGAGCGATTTCGATGGATTTTAAGCAAGCAGGCGACCTAATTTACATTGTTGGCACTACACAGAATGAACTAGGAGGGTCGGAGTACTTTAAAACGCATGGCTTTATAGGTAATAGGGTGCCTAAGGTAAATCCGCAGCTAGCGAAAGAGATGATGGATAAGCTCAGTAAGGCTACAGAGAAAGGTTTGGTGAGAGCCTGCCATGATTTAAGTGAGGGTGGCCTCGGAGTCGCCTTGGCTGAAATGGCCTTTGCTGGTGGATTAGGTGCTACAGTCTATCTAGAACATATCCCACTTGGCGAGCCTATAAAGAGAGATGACTTTATACTCTTTTCGGAATCAAACAGCCGCTTCTTGGTTGAAGTGATGCCAGAAAACAAAACTGAGTTTGAGGAGATAATAAACACTGCTAACTCAGCCACTATTGGTCAAGTTACCGACGCTAAAATGTTGGAGATATACGGCATGAATGGCAGAAAGGTTATGGCTGAATCCATTGGCGAATTAAAGCGAGCCTGGCAGAAACCACTATGCTGGTAAAGAAACAATGAGCAAGATAAAAACATTAATACTACGCGCCCCGGGGACAAATTGTGACGTTGAAACTGCTTTCGCCTTCCAACAAGCTGGGGCGACAACTTCCTTGGTTCATATTGGTAAATTGATTTGTCATGAAGAACAGCTCTGCGATTATCAGATAATGGTCATTCCTGGTGGATTTACCTATGGTGATGATATATCTGCAGGCAAGGTATTGGCTAATGAGCTTAGGTTAAAACTGGGTGAAGATATAGAAAAATTTATGGATAGGGGGGGGCTGATTTTAGGTATTTGTAATGGCTTCCAGGTGCTGGTAAAGGCTGGGATTCTGCCCGGATCATTACAAACTGGCCAGCCAATGCTAACCTTGATGACAAATGATTCTGGTAAGTTTGAGTGCCGCTGGGTATATCTGAGTGTAAGCAAGGAAAGCCCATGCGTGTTCACCAAAGGCATAGAGCTAATGTATCTTCCCGTAGCTCATGCCGAGGGAAAAGTCGTAGCTGACCCTGCGATACTGCCCAAGTTGAATGTAGTTTTGTATTACACCGACGAAAGTGGAAACAGGAAAGTTGGCTACCCTTATAACCCAAATGGCTCTATAGCGAATATTGCTGGTATTTGTGATGCTTCGGGTCGTGTTTTTGCCTTAATGCCACATCCTGAGCGGTGTATCAGAGATACTCAACATCCCCAGTGGACGAGACAAAAACCCGGGAAATATGAAAATGGCTTCCAGATTTTCTTGAATGCGGTGAGGTGGGCACAGTCTCTATGAATAATCAAGCGGTTGCTGTAATTGATTATGGTGCTGGAAATTTACGTAGTGTACTTAATGCTATCGCGAAGCTAGGTTACCAAACGATGGTAACGAATAACCCTGATGACCTGTTTAATGCTGCTGCAGTTATTCTTCCCGGTGTAGGTGCCGCAGGGGACACTATGCATAGCTTGGAGAAATTAAGGATATCTAATGTTCTTCTCCAACTGATTGATGAGAAGCGACCGTTTTTTGCTGTCTGCGTTGGCTTGCAAGTCTTGTTCTCAGGCACTGAAGAAAGCGGATGGCACAAATGTCTGGACGTGATTCCTGGAATTGTAAAAAGACTGCCCTTGGGGCTCAAGATACCCCATATGGGTTGGAACCAAGTAAAACAGATGATTGCCCACCCTCTTTTTGATGGTATACCTGATGAAGCTAATTTTTACTTTGTCCACAGCTATTATTCTGAACCCCAAGACACGTCAGTTATAGCGGGTACGACAGACTATGGGAAATCTATATGTAGTGTGGTGATTAGGGATAATTTAGTAGCAACTCAGTTTCACCCTGAAAAAAGTGGCTACTATGGATTGAAACTATACTCCAACTTCTTGGAGAGGGCGCTAAGTGGGAGATGAACATATGCCGTTGAATAACCAATTTGTGATAGAGCAGTAGGGTGATGAGCAACAAGAAGATCGGTGTCCTTTCTTTGCAAGGTGCTTTTATTGAGCATATGGCTAGTCTACAAAAATTGGGAGTAGAAGCATTAGATATACGCCTGCCTCGAGATCTTGAAACCATAGACGGGCTCATTATCCCTGGAGGAGAATCTACCGTTATTAGTCAATTGATGCGGAGCTATGGTCTGATGGAGATTATAAGAGACTTAGCTCGAGATGGTTTTCCTATGTTTGGAACTTGTGCTGGCATGATTCTAATGGCAAAAAGCGCTCTCGATTTAGATATAGAGCCTATTGGAGCTATGGATATTAAAGTTAAGCGCAATGCCTTTGGCAGACAGGTCGATAGTTTCGAGACATCCTTGGCGATTCCAGCTTTAGGTGAAACTCCTTTCCCTGCTGTATTTATCAGGGCTCCTATTATTGTCGAGACAGCTCCTGGGGTGGAAATCCTGGCCAGCCTTCCGGATGGCACTCCTGTTGCCGCCAGGCAAGGAAATTTGTTAGCTGCAGCTTTTCATCCTGAACTAACTCCAGATCTAAGATTTCATAGCTATTTCCTGAATATCGTTGCGCGAAGAGCTTATGGCCATTGAAAAACTTGCTCGAGTTGAATAATTGTTTCCTCTGACGGAAAGAGCCTGCTGACTTTTGGCTAAAATGTTAACTAAAAGAATTATCCCTTGCTTGGATGTTACCCAAGGACGTGTAGTCAAGGGATTGAGCTTTGCTCGCCTGAGCGATGCCGGTGACCCTGTAGAGCTTGCGGCTCGTTATTACCGAGAAGGAGCTGATGAACTTGTCTTCCTGGACATCGGTGCTACTCCTGAAGGACGTGATACTATGGTGGATGTGGTTGAACGTGTATCAGAACAAATTTTTATCCCACTCACCGTTGGTGGCGGGATGCGCAGCATTGATGACATACGGCGCATCTTAGGAGCAGGAGCTGACAAGATAGCTATCAATACCGCCGCTGTGCTCAACCCAGAGATTATCAACCAAGGAGCACAAAAATTCGGCTCCCAATGCATTGTGATCGCTATTGACGCCAGGAGAACAAATAGCGTAAATCATCCCAAATGGGAAGTTTGTATCTACGGCGGACGAAAGCCCACGGGTATTGACGCTATTAAATGGGCTAAACAGGTTGTTGCTCTCGGTGCTGGAGAATTGCTAATTACCAGCTGGGATGCTGATGGTCAACGGGCTGGGTATGATTTAGAATTGACCCGTGCCATCAGCGAGTCGGTATCGGTGCCTGTAATCGCCAGCGGTGGCGCAGGTAACCTGGAGCACCTCTATGAGGCTCTCGTCATAGGCAAAGCCGATGCTGTCCTGGCTGCCAGTATCTTTCATTACCGTATTTACTCAATTCACCAGGCAAAGGACTATCTAGCAGAAAGAGGAATTCCTGTAAGAAGACAAAAATGAAGGCATAATCGGAGACTTTATACTTATTAGAATATTGATTTTGTAATTATGAAGTTCAATGTGAGTAATGGTAAGGAAAGCAGTTTTAATTTCGGAAGATGTATGATCACTTGACCATAAGCATTTTCACTACTATACTGATGGGGAAAGGAAGCGAATTGAGAAAAATAGGTGGCATTTTACTAGCAGTGGGCCTCGGCATTCTAATAGGGTGGGGTCTTTATCTGCTCTTCAGTTTAGCTTTCCCATGGCTGCCCTTGCTAGTCAAGATTGCCTTCGCTGCCATAGCTATAGGCCTTATCTTGCTCTTAGCATCGCTAAGTCGAGAGAGATATCGAGCATCCAGGGAGGAAAAAGAGAAATTCAAGGAGGTGGAAAAATGATTGTGGTTACCACAGAGCAAATAGAGGGTAAAAGGATAACAGAAACATTGGGCTTGGTTAGAGGCAGTACTATCAGAGCCAGGCACATGGGGCATGATATTATAGCCGGTTTGCGTAACATCGTTGGTGGAGAGGTCAAAGATTATACCGTAATGTTGGCACAAGCTCGAGAAGAGGCAATGCAGAGGATGATTGAGCAAGCTGAGAAGATGGGTGCTAATGCCATAGTAGGCACTAGGCTTGTAACCTCGATGGTGATGTCCGGGGCTGCTGAGATGGTAATGTATGGGACAGCAGTGAAAGTGGTCTGAGTTTAAATTGGCTGATGTCTAGATTTTCATAATCGCCCCGATTCCATCGGTGCTTGGCTCTTCGATAAGGCTTCAGTGTGAGCTTAGTCGAACAGTATGCTTGCCTGATAAATCGAATTTGTGGGCGGGCAACCCTGTGTTTAGTCAGAAACCGTCATCTTCCCTTCCTCTTCTGGTGTCAACTCACCAACTCTGTCCAATCTTTCTCTTGCAATTGGTGGAAGACCCTTCTGCCAATCGCAGCTTGTCATTGCTTCCTACCTTCCATTTTCGAAGCTGTTTAATAAAATTCACATAAATACTTTTCCAGTGATAAGAAAATGAACAGTGTAACTAGTATATAATAATGCACTCGGAGGAAATCGATGGGGATCAGCCTGTGTAAGGAGCCAAATCTTGAAAACCCAATTCTGGTAGCCAGTTGGCCAGGAATAGGAAACATCGGGATAATTGCTGTTGATACTTTGAGAGGGATGTTAGGGGCAGAGGAGTTTGGAGAAATTGAGCCATGGGATTTCTTTTATCCCAGGCGGGTCTTAATCAAGAATGGAATTTTGGAATACCTGGAATTTCCCAGCAGCAAATTTTATTTCAAGAGAGCGGCGGGAAAAGATATAATATTTTTTATCGGAGAAGAACAGCCTACTGAAGGGAACAGGATATATGCTGAGGGAAAGAAAGCCTACCACATGGCTAACCTTGTAATAAATGTAGCCGAGAAATTTAAATGTCGAAAAATTTATACTTCGGGTGCAGCTGTATCTTTGATCCATCATACCATGAAGCCAAGAGTTTGGGCTGTACCCAATAGTGAGAGACTAATACAGGAAATAAGAAGATACGAAAACGCCGTGCTCATGTCTGACATTGAAGGAAGAGGTAAGCAGGGAAATATCACCGGCTTGAATGGACTCTTACTAGGAGTTGCTAAGAAGAGAGGTTTTGAAGCTATTTGCCTGATGGGTGAGATACCAGTATATCTCCAAGGATTGCCTCTGTCCTACCCCAAAGCTTCGAAGTCTGTCCTGGAAGTTCTCACTCGTAGCCTAAAAATAGAGGTTAACCTAGATAAATTGGATGAATTAGACCAAAGGGTACAACGAAGAATTGAAGAATTTTACCAACAAATTCCTTTAGCAATAAGAGAGCAACTTGATAGGTTAAGGCACGTGGTTTATGACAAACCAGTCGGTCCTGGGCCAATTACCGAGGAAGAAAAGAAAAAAATCGTGGACGATGTTGAAAAGTTCTTTAAAAAGCGAGGCGAAGGGGAATGAGCCAGGGATATCCTATAAAAATCTACAGTGAGCCAGATCTTAGTCAATCCTCTTTGGTGCTGGGCTGGAGTGAAGACGCCGGAAATTTAGGGCGAAAAGTCACGGATTACTTGAATCGGAAACTGAAAGGGCAAAAATTTGCTGAGATTGAACTAGAAGATTTCTTTCCCCTCGGTGGAGTCACCATAGAAGGTAATCTGGCCCAATTTCCTGAAAGCAAGTTCTATGCCTGCCAAGAACTTGAGTTGGTGGTTTTCCAGAGCAATCCTCCAGGAACTGAATGGTATAAATTTCTAAACTCAATTTTGGATGTAGCAGAGCATCATTGCCAGGTAAAAGAACTATATATCATTGGGGCAATGGTTAGTTTTAGTGCTCATACTTCTCCCCGCCAGTTATTTACCGTAGTCAATTCGGCAGAAATTAAAGAAGCATTGAATCAATACGATCTGGTCGGAGACATGAATTATCAAACGCCAGCGGGTGAGAGACCAACTTTGAATTCTTTTCTGTTGTGGATAGCTAAG
>Ga0180301_10004557_pt1 | contig 10689 bp, 15 predicted proteins | sample GuaBasSediGuay16_FD_121797 | JGI IMG/M metagenome (GOLD analysis project Ga0180301, IMG submission 121797) | Subseafloor sediment microbial communities from Guaymas Basin, Gulf of California, Mexico - Guay16, Core 4569-2, 12-15 cm | ecosystem: Environmental > Aquatic > Marine > Hydrothermal... | reverse complement strand
GTAACAGGCTTAGAGTTACATCATCCGGTAAACTAAAACCTTGTCTAATGAGACCTAACAACTATGTGGATTTTGTTTCTCTTCTTCGTAAAAACGCTTCAGAAGAAGAGTTACACAAGGCTTTCGTGGAAGCTGTAATGCGTAGAGAACCGTATTTCAGGAAGTGAAACTTTTTTACTTGGACGTCTTCAATTTAGAAACTTTTTCCCCCGTTTTTGACATCAAAATTATTTTTTCGCCTAGAAAACCCAAGTTTAATGTAAGTCCACTCACGGTCATAAGAACAAAAATTTTCTGAACCAAAGATAAAGATGTCAAGTACAAAAAAACAACACTCGCACCTTCTAAAAATCCGGTAAGAATCCTTATCCTGTTGTTACTTTCTCTAAGCTTCCATGTCTGAGTAACCCAATCAATGATAACTGGTAAAGCCAATCCTACACAAAAACACAACTGATACAGTACATTTAATGTTTGGAAAAATTTGAACTCAACAAGGGTTGTCAACGTGAGAAACGTGGAAAAACCAATTACAACTCCAAAACATCTTGCACAAACCTTAAGTTTTCTTCCACAAAAATTTATGGTTATCCAATGGTTATGAGCAATCAAAATTTCCCAGTTAAGGTTCATGTTCCTTCAACCTTTAACCTTTGACCACAATAAGGACAAACAACAAAATCAGGTAAAATTGGTTTACCACAAGAAGGACATGATTGCCATCCTGTCAAAATTTTTGCTGGAAATTGAGCCTTAAACGTTTGAACCCGTTGTTTTGCCGGAGGACTAAAAGAAACTTTTACAGAAGTACCATCACCTTCGATTTCCATTAACTCAAATACAATTTCTCCTTCCCTTGTATCAGTTACCCTAAGAAGTCTTGGTGGGATAGATTGAGAAACAATAAATCTTTCTTCCCTTTTTTCTTCCTTCTTCCCAAAGGGGAATACAGTCTTTCGTTCGGGTAGAATTTCTTTCTTCCAATTTTCAACTTCCCTAACAATGTTATTAAAAACTTCTTCTATTTGTTGAGGAGTAATCCAGCTATCTGCTTCCCTAGTTATCTCGGTAGGTCGTTGTCCCGGTCCCCTGAAAAGAAACGGTAACAAACAACATATCAACAAGAGAGGCAACATATAAAAAATCGAATATTCAGCTTGAGCCAAATTTTTACTTCACCAGTATATTATACGTTAGCATCATGCATTAAAGTTTGGTTTTTTATCCGTCCAACAGAAAGTTAAGAAGAACTTTTCTTAGTTTTAGACTCAACTTTAAGAGACAAAATCTCCGTTGCAGGGTACTGTCCTTCTTCATCTTTCTCGTATTGCTTAACCATATCAAAAATCGTCAGTAAAGCCGTTGCTGTGGCTGTTAATGCTTCCATTTCCACACCTGTTTTTGCTTCAGTCTTCACTGTTGTAAATACTTCAATTTTTTCTGTGTCTACTATTCTTGTTTGAATATCCACATGAGTTAATGGAATCGGATGACATAAAGGTATAATTTGACTTGTGTTTTTTGCAGCTAAGATCCCAGCTATTTTTGCGGTTTCAAACGGGTTTCCCTTTTTAATCTTTCCTTCTCTTATTAGGTTTATGGTTTGAGGTTTAAGCTTTATCAACCCTCTAACAGAAGCTTCCCTGTAAACTGGAGGTTTTGAAGTGATATCAACCATTGAAACTTCTTCTTCAACCATCTTTACTTTTCCACCTAAAGCTCTAGAAAGATATTTTGTAGTGAGAATGTTATAACGGTTGTGAAAAAGTTTAACCCAAAGGTATATAACTTTCAAAAACCATAGTAACCCAAAGGTTGAGAGTTTAAAATGGGAGAAAATGTTCAAGTTCAAGTTTCAGGTATTGCCCAGATAAATACACCTTATGGTCCAGCACCAGCACTTTTACTTGAAGATGCAAAAGAAAGAATCTTGGTTGTGGTCATAGGTCATGCTGAAGCATCTTCCATCGCAACTGCACTTCAGGGAGTAAAACTTCCAATACCTAACACCCATGATTTTATGGTAAACATACTTGATGAACTACAAGCAAAAATTAAACATGGAGAAGTTTATGACATTCAAGCAAACAGGTTTCTTGCAAAACTTACTTTAGAAGTTTCTGGTGAAGAAAAAATAATCGAAGGAAGACCAAGTGACATTATAGCTTTAACTGTAAGAACCGGAGCCGTTATGTATGTTTCAGAAGAAGTTATGGAAAAAGCATCCATCGAAAAATCAGTCCTATTAAAAAGTGAAATCGACGAAGAAGAACCTGAACCTGAAGAGTAAAGGCTTGTAGGTTATCAACAACAGAAATTCAAAACTCGGAAATTATAATCAATCTAGGTAGTTATGGAAAGGCTTATTTCTTACAAACAAGAAACTCTGACTTTAGTATAAAGGGGAATAAAAATGTAAAGGTTGGTGAACAACATGTCACTGAAAAACAGTTTTTTTGATGATGGAAACATAAAATTGGGTAAATCTGAGAAAATGCTTACTGTTGCAAAAGCTGAATTCAGAGGTTTAACCGATATGCAACCAGACTTCTCTGTAGAATCAACTGGAGAGATAAGGATAATCAGTTTTCGTTACATTAAACATCCATTTATGCTTGCACATCATGTCATTGGAACCAAAAACCTACTCATAATAAAAGGTGTAGAAGTACAATCAAACATGGAGTTCAACCTGTCAATAAATAAATATAGAAACAGGAAAAATCGAAAGACTTGGAAGATTGTTACGGCTAAAACAAGAAGAAGAATTAAAAGTTGAAAAAACAGGTCTTTAGGTTCTCAGCTTAACTGTCTGTTGGTCTTTGTAAATCAAAGGTGAATTTTTGGAAAAGAAAAAGCTTGGATTTGTGCTGATCTCCTTAGCTGGTGTTTGTTGGGGTTCAGCTGGAGTTTTAAGTAAGCTACTTATGAACATCGGTCTATTCCCAGAAATAATTGCAATGTACAGAGTTTCTCTTGGTTTTCTTCTTCTAGTTTCAGTTTTTCTATTTTTAAAACCAAGCTCATTAAAAGTCAGTTTGGAGAAGTTGTTTCCTCTTTTGTTTGGTGGAGTTGTTGGTGTTGCTTTGGGTATTCTTGCCTATTTCTACACCATTAAGCTTATGTCAGCTTCTGTTGCTGTCATACTACTTTACACTTATCCTATCTTTGCATTAATCATAGCTAGGTTTTTTGTTGGTGAAAAAATAACCTTCATTAAAACTGTTGCTGTGTTGTTTGTTTTATTTGGATGTTTTCTTGTTGTTAAAGGATACAGTCTAACCTATCTAAGGCTTACAGGTTGGGGTGTTTTAATAGGTCTTACTTCAGGTTTATCCTTTGCAATTTACGTAGTTTTTGGTAGAGTTATGTTAAAGGATGTTGATGGGTTGGCTGTCATTGTTTATACGTTGGGTTTTGGTGCTTTATGTTTAATGGTAATAAACTTACTTTTTCACCCCTTAAACTTACTGGTTTATGGAATGAATGTTTGGATTCTGTTGGTGTTGTTGGCTGTTATACCCACTTTTTTAGCTTTCACGTTTTTTATAACAGGTCTTCAATATTTGGAAGCAAGTAAAGCAAGTATATGCACAACCTTTGAAATTGTTTCTGCTCTTTTGTTTGCCTTCATCTTTCTTGGTGAAAGGTTGGAACCTCTTCAAATAGTTGGAGCATTGATGGTTATTTTCAGCATTTTCTTAGTTTACTGGAAATAGATTAAAACTATTTAGGGTTATTCTACACCAGTATCTGAAAGCTTAAAGTAACAAAAAATCTTAGAAAAACTTCTACCCCCAAACTTCTCAAGAGATGCCATTCTCACGTTTGGTTTTGGATTTAACCATAAACGTACAATGTTTGGTGACCAGTAGCTTATGGTTCTCATAGCTACAGGTTCGATTTTTTGGTTTTCTTCCAAAACACTATGAACTTGACTTGTTATCAGAACTGGTAGATAATATGTTTTTGCAAAATGACTTAGATAGGCTAATTGTCTGTTTAATTCTTTATTTAACGTAAAGTTTGTGTCTGGGTCTTTCAATGCAAGCCTGTAAAGATTGTTTATACTATCAAAAACTAAAAGACCAACATTCTGCTTAAGATAGTCATCTAGATTTTCCACTAGAACTGTTTGTTCAAAAAAATTTTTTGGAGTAAAGATACCTATATGTTGAGCTATTTTTTCAAAGTCATCAGTCATCTGTCTTAATCTTTCAATGGGAAAGGTTCCATCAGCATCTACATATATAACTTTAAACCCTTGTCTAACACAAACAATCGAGCATTGGAGAGCAATCGTTGTTTTTCCTGTAGCTGCTTCCCCATAAAACACTAGAAGTTGACCTGCAGGTATACCTCCGTGGAGTAATCTGTCAAGACATCTACAACCAGTTGGTAGTATCTTTGGTTTGGTTGAAGAAATCTTTACATTCATTTTTTTATTCAGACCTTATCGAAGTGATAACATCTATTTTTGTGATTATTCCAACAAGTTTCCCCTTATCAACAACTAATACAGCTGGTTTTTCATGGGTAAATAAGGTTAAAACTTCATCTATACTTGTACTTGGGGCAACCATGGTAAAAGGTTCTTCCATTACTTCCCCAACTTTTAAACGAAAAATTTTTTCAGGGTTCTTACTTTGTAAAAGTTTTCTAATTATTGTTCCTTCTTGGACACTTCCAACGATCATTCCATCGTCAACAACTGGAAGCTGAGATATACCATGTTTCTCCATAAGGTCCACAGCTTTCTTAACAGAATCCTTTACCCTAACAGAAACAACCGGACTATGCATTACACTCATAGCAGTTTTCTTTACCTTTATACTCATGATGGAATTAAGGATTTTTTTTAAAGTTGAGAGTCTAGGGTCAACCTTTCCAGCTTCTATTCTTGCCACCAAAGACTGACTTACACCAGCTTTTTTAGCAACTTCCTTTTGGGTCAACCCATGAGATACCCTTAGTCTTCTGAGGTCTTCTCCACTTATAACACTTAAAGACAAATTTTAACCCTCAAAATACCGTTTCACAAAATATCCTTTACCAAACAAAAATTTAAACAAAAATTTTGTATTAACCAACTTTAAACCCTAAACCAAATCCGGCGAGAAAACTTCCTAAAAATGGTATGTTTGCCGTTAAAAATACTGGCAAACTAAATCCCCCACCCAACATATTCATAAAACTTCTTAAGAAACCTTCCGTTGAAGCCATAATTTTTTCATAATGTATTTCAATAAACCCTATATACGATAGATAGAGTAATGCAGCAAAGAAAACTCCGATTGAGACTATAAGCAATTTCAAAAGCTTTTTTGAAGCATATCCCACAAAAAATCCAAGTAGCCCTCCAAAACTAAGTTGACCAAAAAGTGGGTAGAAAGCTTCAGGTATAAACTGCATTTCTTGTCACCATTTTTTGGTTAAACTAACCTTATTTTTTCTCAAACCATAAAATAAGCCTTTCCAAAACATGAAAAGTTAAACGTATAAAAACAACGTAAAGCTATTTTCTTTTCGTGGAGGATTTTCCATTGGAGAAATCCGCAAACCTTGTTAAAGAAGCTAAAACAGCAACTTCTTCTATGCTTATTAAACTTGTAGATGAAGTTAGTCAAAGATTAGAAGAAGAACGAAAAATTGGAAGCTTAACAAACTATGATGTTGAAGGTGGTTTGGTTAATCTAAAAGTCAAAGGTAACCTTGTGGTTGTAGGAGATATCCATGGTGACCTAGAAAGTCTGGTGTACATATTGGATAACTGTGGCTTTTTACGGAAAGTAGCATCAGAAAAAGATTTTATGCTTCTATTTCTTGGTGACTATGGTGACAGGGGTGAACATTCTCCTGAAGTGTATTATATAGTGCTTTGGCTAAAAACTTCTTTTCCTGATAATGTTGTGTTGTTACGTGGAAACCATGAAGGTCCACAAGACCTTCTAGCTATCCCTCATGATTTACCGTATCAGTTTAGAAAAAAGTTTGGTGCTGACTGGGAAAAGGTTTATCAGGCATTTATCAATTTTTTTGATAAACTTCCTCAGGCAGCTATACTAAAACCAAAGTTTCTGTTTCTTCATGGAGGAATTCCTTCTAAAGCTGAATCACTTAAGGACTTGGCTTATGCTGATAAATATCATCCGGCTAAGAGTTTTTTGGAAGAGATTCTTTGGAATGACCCTGAAGAAAGACTAAAGGGAACTTATCCTTCACCTAGAGGAGCTGGTAACCTTTTTGGTGAAGATGTAACAAGAGTTTTTCTTGAAAAAATTGGGGTTAAGATTCTTATACGTGGTCATGAACCCTGTGATGAAGGTATAAAGGTAAACCATACCGGAAAAGTTCTAACTGTTTTCTCTAGGAAAGGTGAACCATACTTTAACTCTCAAGCAGCCTACCTAAACATCGATACAAAAAAGGACGTGTCTAATGCATATGAACTGGTATCTTCGGTTGTAGTCTTTTAAAACAGTAATGTTCGAAGTAATCCCGTATTACCTTAAAAATTAAAAAATTATTTTTAGCTAAAACTGTTCATGGATTTTGGGGTAATCTTTAAGTTGGTGTGCTTATCAATTGGAAGAAGAAGTTTTTGTTAGGGCTGTCAGGGGTACAGGAGTCTTAAGTGGTCAAAGTGTTATCAACACGTTTCTTGACTTAGCTTTGTTTATGTTTTTTGCCAGAATCGTAAGTAGGTATGAGATGGGTGTTTATGGTGCAGTGTTACTAGTTTACATGGTCTTGGCTATCTTGGGAAGTTTAGGGTTAAGTTTTGCCGCTTCACATTTTCTACCTCACTTTTACGGAAAAAATGAATACAGAAAAGTAAAGTCCACGGTTGAACGAATACTCACCATAACATTGGTTTCAGCATTTATTTTTTGTCTTGTTCAGATAGTTTTTGCAAGTTTTCTTTCTGATTTGTTGTTTGGTACTTCTGTTCATGCTCATCTTTTTTGGCTTACTGGTTTGGGTACGTTTGCAGCGATTTTGGGTACAGTTTCATGTGGGTTTGTTAGTGGTTTACAAAAATTTGGAAGTTTGGCTTTGTTTAGATTTTTATCTCAAGTTGTTAGGGTTAGCATTACAGTTTGGCTTCTTCTTCTTGGGTTTGGTGTTGCATCTATATTTTTAGGATGGATTGTTTTTTTCTCAGCTTTAGCTGGTTTGGCTTTATTTCTCACAATAAGGGAAGTTCTTGGAGTTAGAATGGAAGGAGACCTAAATTTAAACAATGGTTCACTTCAGTTTAAGGTTCTTCTTGGTTTTTCTTTACCCATGTTGGTTTATCAATTTGTTAGTTTTCTTTCTGATTCTGTGGACCGTTTTATCGTGCTTGGTTTTTTGGGAACTGCACCTTTAGGTGTTTATACTGTTGCGTTAACAGTTACAAACAGTATCATCATGATTTTTGGTTACCCTCTCCTGATAACTCTGGTTCCAGGAATGAGTGAAGCTGAAGCCAAAATTGGTGTGGAAAGTGTTTCAAACTCATTTAGACTTGTAAGTCGTTATGTATCCCTAATTTTTATCCCTATCTGTTTTGGGATTGCTGTTTTATCTCCATTAGTTGTTAATGTACTTGCAGGTTTAAAGTATGTTGAAGCAGCGTTTCCTCTATCCATTGTATGTTTTGGTTTAAGCATCTACGGCTTTTCTGTTGGGTTAATTTCAGTCTTGACAGCTTTGGGTAAGACTTTAAGAGTTGCAGTGGCAGTCCTTCTAGCATCTTCAATCGGTCTTTCCCTCAGTCTCCTATTTGTACCTGTTTTTGGAGTGTTAGGAGCAGCTATAAGTAGAGCTGTAATGTACATTTCCATGTTTGGTTTACTTTTCTATCTTGCATCAAGGATAATTCATCCATCGTTTGATAAACAGGCTATTTGGAAAAGCTGTGTAGCTTCGGTTGTGATGGTTTTTACAGTTTTTTATTTAGCCTACCTTACTGGTTATGTTTTAACTCTACTACCCTTATACCTGTTTGTAAGCTTAACTGTCTATGGAATTATGTTGATGGTTTTAAGATTCCCAACAGCCCAGGATGCTCGTTTCCTCGTAAAAATAATTCCCCAAAGTGAAAAATTGGTGGATAAGATTAAAAAATTCATCAAAAGTCACGTTTAGTTTTAAAATTTTAGTTGGATTCTGAAGATGATGGATGACTTAGGAACAAGATCTGTTAGGTTGTTTGTCCTTAGGATTACATCGTCTACATAAAGTTTTACTTCATTTTTGCTACAACCATTGTAGTTGTTGACCCGGCTTCCGGAATCAACCGTAATACATCATAAATAAACATCGTTAACTCTTTAAAATTGGAAAAATTAACTTTTATCAGAAGGTCGTATTCTCCGTAGGTTGTTACGGCTTCTTTAACGATGGGTAAATTTTCAACCTTGTTAAGCACGTTAATGCTGCTTTTGTTTGGTCTTACCTTCACAAGTATGTATGCAGACCTCACCCTAACTTCTCTCTCCTTAACAAAAGTTTAAATGAAGTTAACGTATGTAAAGCCATAGCATCAAACAGTTCTTTATCCGTTATAATTCCCTTTAAAATGTCATCTTCCATGACGGGTAACCGTTTTATCTTATTCTTCTTCAAAACTTTAATTGCTTTAAGTATGGATGTGTTTACATCTACACTTAACAATGGTTTACTCATAACTTCACCAAGCTTTACTTTTGTTGGGTCAAGTCTTAACAAAACAACTTTTTTGAGTATGTCTCTTCCCGTCACGATCCCGACAGGCTTCTTATTCTCAGTCACGACAATGGAACCTATATGTTTCTCAGTCATAACTCTGGAAGCTTCAAACACAGAATCGTTTACCTCTAACGTAATAACAGGAGTAACCATTATATCTCCAACGGTTAAAGGAATTTTTCTACTTGGTAACGTCTGTTTCTTCCCCCAAAATTTCTGAAGTAAGTAAAGTTGTCGTTTTCTCGATGCCTGCTATCTTTCTTAACGTGTTAAAAACAAAGTCATCCAAATCATCTAATGTTTCAATATCAACCTTTACTATTAAGTCATATTCTCCATAAACAGTTTCAGCTTCTTTTACTTGTGTTAGTTCACTAAGCTCCTGTAGAACTTTTCTATCGTAACCTGGTTTAACTTTTAAGAGAACGTAAGATAATATCTTTCTTCACCATACCATCATGATGCTTCTATTTCTTTAAAGTGTGGCATTATTTCTTCTTTAACTAACTGAATCGATTTACGTATGTTAGGACCAACAGGTGAACCAATAACAACCTGAGAAACTCCAAGTTTTACCAAACGCCTAATTTTCTCTATACATTCATCTGGTGTACCGGAGATGGAGAAAGCTTCAACCATTTCAGGTGTAACAAGCGAGAAAGCTTCCTTCAAATTTTCATGTACTATTGCTTCCCTAATCTTATTTGCAGTTTCCATGTCAATTCCATGTGCTTGTAAAACTACTTCAGGAGAACCAGCAACTATGTAGGCTACGACTGGAATTACCGCCTTCACAGCTTTTTTACCATCCCTTGCAACGGAAAAGGAAGTATAAGCAGTTACTTCTAAATCTTCAAATTTTTTTCCAGCTTTCTCAATTCCATTTTTGATAAACCTAAGAGCATTTTCAATGTCTTTTGGATGGGAGGCATTAATTAGCACACCATCTCCAATTTCAGCTGCTAAAGCCAGCATTTTTGGTCCTTGTGCACCTACAAAGATAGGGATATGTCCTCTAACTCGAAAATTAAGTTTAGCTCCGGATACCTTAAAAATTTCACCTTTAAATTCAACACTCTTACAGGAGACTATTTCTCGTATGATTTTTACACATTCCCTTATTGTAGAAAGTGGTTTTGTTTGGTTTATGTTTAAAATTGTAAGAGTTGTTTTATCTCCAAAACCAATTCCACAAACAACTCTGTCGGGTGCTGTTTCATATAAAGATGCAACTGCTTGAGCTGTCAAAACCGGATGAGCTGTATACGGGTTTGTAACACCCGGCCCGAATTTGATTTTATCCGTGTAGGCTGAAATTATTGCTAGGGAAACATACACATTCCGATTGTTAAAGTGGTCTGTAATCCATAGATAATCAAACCCTGCTTTTTCAGCTTGTATTGCATAATAAGTAGTTTTCCAGTAAAGTTCTCTTGGTACAAACTCAATACCAAAATTAACCAAAAATTTCCATTCCCCCTTTGCATTAAAAAATAGTAAGGTTGTTGGGTGGACGTTAAGCAAACTTAAGTTTTCATACTTTCTACTATGGTTGCTATAACTTCACCTAATCCAAGTTCGTTCATTAAAGCTATAGTTTTTTCTGGTTCAATTTTAATGGAAGCTTCTAAAAGCTTTTGTAATCCAGCTTCAGAAGCAAGTTGGTCCCTTTGCCAGTAAAATAAAATGGTTTTTGCAAGACCACTTGGTAATTGTTCAGCATTTGAAGAATTAAGAATAACATCAATAAGTTTCTCGGATAATACTTCCCATAAAGCTATCGGAATTTTACCTACAATTTTTTCCATTTTTCCCATTCACCAAACGTTTAAAGTCATCTATTAAATATATACTTTTTCCAGCAAGAATATATCAAAAAATAACAAATTTAAGTAAGAAAGGGATAAATTATCTACTCTTTTTTAACGTTTTTGTAACATTTTTTACTCATTTATGAACGAAAAAGAAATATAT
>Ga0180301_10004556_pt1 | contig 10690 bp, 12 predicted proteins | sample GuaBasSediGuay16_FD_121797 | JGI IMG/M metagenome (GOLD analysis project Ga0180301, IMG submission 121797) | Subseafloor sediment microbial communities from Guaymas Basin, Gulf of California, Mexico - Guay16, Core 4569-2, 12-15 cm | ecosystem: Environmental > Aquatic > Marine > Hydrothermal... | reverse complement strand
AGTAGAGGGAACTGTAAGCGAGCATGACCGCATATTTGATATGATTCATGCCGAGATACGCGATGTAAAGGTATCAGTGGATAACAGGATAGATGACTTTAGAGAAGATATGAATAGAAGATTTGACGATGCAAAGGAGGAAACGAACAGAAGGTTTGGCGACATGAACAAGAGGTTTGACGAGATGAACAAGAGGTTTGACGAGACGAACAAGAGGATAGATAGCCTGGATGGTAGCATAGATGAAACGAATAAGCGAATAGCAGAAATGGATTCAAGACTTACAAGCAGAATGGACTCAACCTTGAAATGGATTGTTGCTATTCAGATACCAACCTGGATGATGATTATCACGATGTGGGTAACAATAATACTGCGGATTGGATAACTCTCGATGACGCCATGCTAAAAAATAGGAACAATGGGCGAAAGCGAAACAAAAACGATTATGATTGTGGATGACGAACCCGACGTTTTGCTCTCGGTTGCGCAAATCCTGGAAGCCAATAATTATAGAACCATCACAGCAAAGGACGGGTATGAGTGTCTGGAGAAATTAAAGGAAGAAATCCCTGATGTTCTTCTGCTGGATATAATGATGCCAGGCTTAACTTCCAAGGAAATATTGAGGGAGATAGAGAAAGACAGTAGATTCGCGGAGATGAAAATTATTTTTCTTACCGCGGTTCATATGCTGGAAGCAGAGGAAGAGGATTTGCTTTCTTTGAAACAGGTTGTTGATTTCATTGGCAAACCGTTTACCGTGAGAGAGCTGCTTGATTCGATTGAAAAAAGCGATTAGTTAAAATAATAAATAAAGTATGGAAAACAGACACCTTTTACCGCGTGAGAAGATAAAATCTCTTATTCTATTTATCGCAATCCTGACTTGTGTCATTTTAGATGTCTACATCACGTTCATCATGGGTAAAAAAATTGTGTACTCACATTTTTTTTATATTCCCCTTATTCTGGCTGGGGTATGGTACCATACGAGAGCTATTTATGTTGCAATATTCCTCGGAGCGATTCATGTTCTCACCACTTTCATTCACATGGACCACGGCTTTAGCATCGTAACGCTTGAGGCGATACAAAGAGCCCTTGTTTTTATTGCTGTCGCTTATTTTGTCGGATTTGTGAGCAGAGAACACGCTAAATCTCTGGTACTGGAGGAAAAAAGAAGAGTGGAAGAGGTAAGAAAGAGCGAGGGAAAGTATCGCTCTCTTGTGGAGTCCACCGAAGATTCTATATATCTGGTGGACAGGAATTGCAAGTATCTGTTCATGAGCGAAAAACATCTATCAAGGTTGGGACTGTCAAAAGGGCAATTTTTGGGACTCTCTTACGGCGACTTCCACTCGGCAGAAGAAACGAAAGAGTTTGCTGAAAAAGTCGAGCGTGTATTCGAAACTGGCGTTTCGCTACAGCTCGAATACAAGAGCAGCGAGGGAAAATGCTACCTTAAAACATTGAGTCCGGTTAAAGATTCCGAAACCGGTATTGTAACGGCGGTAACAGTTGTTTCAAAGGACATCACCAGGCTGAAACGAGTAGAGAACGCATTACGAGCATCGGGCAAGAAATTGAAAGAAACACGAGATTATTTGAATAATATTATTGCGAGTTCCGCGGACACGATTACCGTGGTGGACATGAAAGGAATTGTGCGAGACTGGAATAAGGGTGCAGAGGGAATCATGGGTTATCGCGCGGATGAGGTGGTAGGGACGTCCAACAGGAAATTCTTTGCAGACCCTAAAGAAGCGGATAGAATAATGGAACTGGTGCAGAGGGAAGGAGAGATTAAAGACTATCGGACAGTGGTGTTGAGGAAAGATGGGAAGCCCATTCATATCAGTATGTCAGCAGCAGTGCTAAAAGACAAAAAAGGCGTGCCGATTGGTACTGTCCGTGTGAGTCGAGATATAACAAAAGTAGTGGAGTTGGAAGCGAGGATAAAGGCAGAGCGGGACAACCTGAATTTGATTTTTGAAAGCATGGTTGATGGCGTGTATGTCGTTTCAAAGGACTACAAAGTAGAGTTTATGAACAAGGTTTTACGTCATGAGTTTGGAAATCGGGTGGGGGATATTTGCTATAAAGTGTTTCATAATCGCGAGAAGCCCTGTCCACTGTGCAAACTCCAGGAGGTGATGAAGGGAAAGACGGCGAGATGGGAATGGAACTCTCGCAGGATGAATAAAACTTATGACCTCATTGAGACGCCTTTGAAGAATGCTGATGGAACTGTATCGAAATTAACGATATTTAGAGACATCACGGAACGAAAAAAAGCGGAGGAGGAGATTCAAAAGCTCAACCGCGAACTGGAGTTAAAAGTGGTGGATTTAGAGGAGGTAACACGGATGAAATCTGACTTTCTGTCCCTAACATCACATGAACTGAGAACCCCTCTGACACCCATGCAAGCGCAACTACAAATGCTGCAAGAAGGATATATGGGAAGGCTGAACGAGAAACAAGAGGATAGCATAGAAGTCATTCTCAGAAATCTGACGAGATTGGATAAACTGATTAACGACATCCTGGATATTTCAAGAATAGAAGCAGGGAGAATCAAGATGTCTTTCGCGTCCATGAGCCTCAATGACACGGTAATGGAGGCAATAAAAATGCAGGAACCTTTTGCAAAGAAAAAAGACCTTAAGATAAGTGCGAGATTAGCCGAATTGCCGAATATAATCGGAGATGCCGAACGATTAAGACAGGTAGTAAGTAATTTATTAAATAACGCGATAAAATTTTCTGAAAAATCCGCAGAGGTAGTTGTTGAAACTAAGCAAGTTGGGGATGATGTTCTGTTTTGTATAACAGATTATGGTATTGGGATTTCAAAAACAGACATCGGGAAATTGTTCAAACCATTCTCTCAGATTGACGGTTCTATGGGAAGGGAACATGGAGGGTCTGGTTTAGGATTGGCTATCGCTAAGGGAATCATACAAGCGCATAGTGGTAAGATATGGGTGGAAAGCGAGTCAGGGAGAGGTTCGACATTCTATTTCTCTATACCCATAAAACAAAAAATTACAGAAAAAGAAGTACCTTATATAGGCTAAATCTCTTCTCTTCCGTGGTATAAACTCTAAGCACTACGTATGAAAAAAAATCCCCAAACTGCGGTAGAATCATCGGAACTGGCTAACAACCAAAAGCCGATGATATCCATTCACCAGCATAATGTGTCATAATTATAACTACCAATGCAATAACCAGGTGTTCTATGACCACTTTCCAGGGGTTTACTTTTTGCCCTTTAGCAATATAAAAGCTAAAAAAACCTAACAGGGACAAACCCCACACTACGCTTACAATAATCGCAGTTGTGAGTTGAAACAACAGAACAGGAACGATAAACGCTAATGCAAAAACAAATTTGGATAAAAAAGTAGCGATTGTGGATTCCCATATCTCCTTTGTAGTGTGCTTATTCTCTGACTCTTCAGAAATATGAATACCAAATGCGTCCGAGAATGCGTCTGCTATTGCTATTGTCAATACACCACCAATAACCACAAGTTTTGAATGAGTACCAGAATGTAAACCGACCATAAGCCCAAGTGTTGTGATTATTCCCGAGGTTAAGCCAAAACTAAATCCTACTATTAATGAGTGTTTCATTTCTTGCCATCTACTCCATGGATAGGCACCCCTCCTCTACATATATATAATACCTATGATACAATACAAATGTACAAACAAACAAATGGAAAAATTTATAAGGATTGAATACAGCGATAAAATTAGAATAAAACAAAGAGTCGATGGAAAAAGCTATTATGACTGGATACCTGCTGTCAGGTTCTTTTGATAAGCCTCTTCTTTCTAAGAAAAGGTTTATAGAACAAATAGGCGAGATAGGATTGATTGAAAAAATAAGTAAAAAGTTTCTCGTGGACAAACAAATTGTACCGGTGGGTGCGGGAGAAGACGATTGCGCCGTTATAGACGTAGACAAAGCAAAAGGCGGACATAAGTATCTTGTGGCAACCACGGATACGGTGCAAGAATCAACGCATTTTCCGGCGGGCATCTCTCCTTTTCAAATAGGCTGGACTTCAGTAGCTGTAAATTTAAGCGATATCGCCGCGATGGGTGGTCATCCATTTGCATTTATAGTTGCGATGGGCATCCCCGCGCACACAGAGACAGCGTTTGTGGCTGACGTAGTGGAAGGAATAGAAAAATGTGCTTCTGCATATAATACCGCGGTAGTCGGCGGCGACATAACAAAGAGCAAAGAGCTTAGCTTAACCGGGACTTGTTTAGGGTTTGCAGACAAAACTGTGAGGAGAGCAGGTGCCAAAGTTGGTGACCTGGTATGCGTGACAGGCTCGCTTGGGAATGCCGCGCTTGGGATGAAACTAATAAAAAAGGAGATAGAAGCACCGAAAAGTGTTGAAGAAGCAGCAAAAATGGCTCTATTTCAACCGATGCCGCGAGTAAAAGAAGGCATCATGCTCGCGTATTCCGGGTTAGTAACCTCGATGATTGACATAAGTGATGGTCTCGCTCTTTCTTTAGCAGAACTCAAAAAAAGTAGCGGGGTGGGATTTGAGATTGACGAGGATAAAGTGCCAGTACTGAGTGAGGAGATAAGGAGTACAGGAGTTTTTGATCGATCAATGCTTGGCCTCCGGGAGCTTGCGTTTTTTTTTGGTGGTGATTACGAATTGCTTTTTACAGTTGATGCATCAGAAAACGAAGAATTGCTGAAAATGCTGAAAAGGAAAGTAAAAATGAGTGTTATAGGTAAAGTAGTGTCGGCAGAAGAAGGGATTTATTTTAAAACAGATGAAGGGAAAAAGGAAATGATGGAAATAAAAGGGTACCGGCACTTTTAATAGATTACTGATTACTCCAAATACTCCACAATTCTCTTCACCTTTTCCGCTACTTCCACTGCGGTGTTACCAAAAATTCGCACCATAGGTTCTTTTCCAACCGCACCGAGGTCGAAGATCACATCAGGCAAGACCTTCTCCGCTGCTTCACTCACACCCCAATCCATTGTTTTCTCGCCTGCTGGTTCTTTTTCTCGTTCAAATGAGGAAATTATAAACCCCGCTTTTTTACACGCTTCTACGATTTCCGCGGAATATTTTACGTTAATAGCGCTTCTTTTCGCTCTGTCGTGCTTCATCATTGCTAATATCAGCCTTGCAACATGCCCACTTACGCCAAAATCTACTCTTCCTGCATGTATCCCTTCCTTCGTAAGGACCATCCTACCGTCCACCGCGGCGACATCGTACTCGCTTTCTGCATCCTCTATTGCCATACCTATGTTTGTCCCGACCTCAGGAATAAGAAATCCGAAATTTTTTGTGCTTTTCAGCATCCTGAGAGCTTCCTTTACGTTTTCCTGCACGCGATACCTATCTGCGTCTTTCCGCAATTTATACACCTGGTTTACCACTATCAAATCAGACAATTCCTCACCACCTGAAATAGCACCGTGGACAAACTTTTTTGCCGATAGAGCGGCGTCTCGCAAATTCTTACCTTTTACGAGTTCAGCAGTCAAAGCAGCGGAAAACGAACATCCTGCTCCGTGCACTATTTTTAAATTTTCTCTTTTTATATACGCGCTACTTATTTCATCGAATGTTCCATCGTATATCAAATCCATTGCTTTACCGGCTGCTATTTCATGTTCCAAATGTCCTCCTTTTATGATTACCGCAGAAGCGCCCATTTTGTGTATTCTTTTAGCCGCTTCCTTTGCATCCTCTTTATCCCTTATTTCCAGACCAGAAATAAGGCATGCTTCGGGAACATTTGGCGTTACAACCTCGCAAATAGGTATGAGGAGCTCGATAAGTGTACTTAAGGCATTATCTTCTAATAAAGTTCCTCCTGAACCTGCTTTCGTTACAGGGTCCAGCACAAAAGGGATTTTATGTTTCTTAAGCTGCTTCGCTACCTCTTCTATCATTGCCGATGAGTACAGCATACCAGTTTTTGTATAATCCACAGCAAATCCTTCGTCGTTCATAATAGATTCTATCTGTGCCTTCACGAGTTCAACAGGCACTTCCTGTTTCATTTGTACGCCATAAGAATTTTGTGCTGTAATAGCGGTGAGTACCGATGTACCATAAACACCCAGCGCAGAAAAGGTTTTTATATCTGCCTGTATTCCTGCGCCACCACTGCAATCCGAACCTCCGATGGTCATTACCCTTTTCATCTCAGCTCATTTTATAAACACAATGAAAAAATAATTGAAGACGGCAATTTTTATTTTACCCTTATCACGCTGTACTTCTTGCGCATCTCCTTTGTGATAAAACCAATTCCGCATCTATTCCCTACTAACTCTATTACTATCAGCTTATCCGGGTTCTTAAGGTTTACCTTTGGTTTTCTACCATATATTTTCTCTACCAGATCGTAAAAGTACCCGCCAACCTCTCTTTCTACCGCCTGACTTGAAATATCCTCTTTCATCCCCCTTCTCTCAACTCTGAATCCGAAGGTATCCTCAGGTTCGATTTCATCTATATATCGCTCTATTCTCCTCTTCAGTATCTCTATCAGGTTCTCCGGCGACACAAAGAACGCTTCATCAATGGGAATAACCCTGTTTAAATGAGTGTATTTTTTATTCTCTACATCCTCAAGGAACTCCACTATGTCCGCTACTCTCCCTACCAATACACCTTTGAATCCGGAACGCTCAAACTCGCCATCTTCTCTCAATTCCTTCAATGACTCCGTTTCTTTATTCCTCTCCACTATTGCCAGCACGTTCCAATTCTCCAACATTTTTCATCCATAATTTTTTAAGGCATAAGATAAGATAAATTTTGTCTATAAGCGAGGCGAGGTAAACTATGAACAAATCAAATAGAGGAACGCGTGGAGATGATTGCGAAACTTATCTTGAACTGGCGAATGTGGTTCAAGAAATGTGCGATCTGGTAGATGCAGTTGTGGTTGAGGGCATCCATGATAAGGAAGCGTTGAAAGGAATGGGCATAAAGAAGGAAATAGTGATGTATTCTTCAGGGTCCTCTTTTGTTGGCTTCGTTGATTATCTGCGGCGCAGACACAAGCGCGTTGTTATTCTCACCGACTATGACCGTGCAGGGAAGAGAATCAACAAAAAATTGTCTGCGGGGCTGGAACGCGCTGGTATAAAGGTGGAGTGGAGATATAGGAAAGAAATAGGCAGGATATTAGGCACCAGGGGGCTGAAGTGCATAGAATCAATAAATTCGTTTAGAAATAAAGTTTTTGTCCTGCAAGAAATCAATCGCAGGATTTAGGATTTCTTCCCTTCCATTCCCTTCTTTTTACCATCACGCATACATCATGCACTACTTTTATGTTGTTCTGCCGGCAAAAATTTATTGCGTGCTCAGACTCGGAACCTGGCTGCATCCAGACTCGTTCTATTCCCAATTCCCTGCATTCCTCAACTATCTTCTCCGTTACCTTTGGCGGGACTACGGTATCAACAACGTCGGGTTTTTCGGGCAGTTCACTCAACGAAGGATAGCAGGGGTCGCCCAGGACTTCGTCAATATTGGGGTTCACGGGGTAAACCACATAACCTGCTTCTTTCAGATCTTTATATACCTGATGCCCATACTTCGCAGGGCTTCTCGAAACGCCGATAACTGCAAAAACGTTCCCTTTCCTTATAAAGTCCTTTATCAGGTTCGTGTTCATTTTATACGTTTTATATTATTTATATTATACATTACATTTTGTTTTGTTTTTTTCTTTTTAAGTTTAAAGAATAAGTGAGATAAGAATGGATCAATAAATACGAATGAACGACCTAATGCTTTCAGGAACAATTGTATATGGCGATGAATTTGAAGAGAAGGAAGGACATGTAGTAATTGAGCAAGGGAAGATAAAAGAGATTGGCGATGAGAAGATAGAAGCAGCCGTAAAAGGCATTATAATTCCCTCTTTCGTCAATGCACATACACATATTGGCGATTCCGTAGCAAAAGAACCTGATTTCATGCCCATAGAGAAGTTAGTGGGTCCTGGAGGACTCAAGCATAAAATATTGGCTGAAACGCCATATGATAACGTTGTTTCCGCCATGAAAGCTACCATTGAAGATATTTTTGCCGCTGGTACACAACTATTTGCGGATTTCAGAGAGGGTGGTGTATTTGGCGTGAGAGCTTTGAAAGAAGCTTTTGGTTCGGCAGGTGGGAACGAGGGGATAAACATGAAGATGAAAATATTTGGCAGACCAGCAGCCGGAGCTGAGACTGAAGATATTTACCGGCTTTTTGAATCTGTGGATGGAATAGGCATGAGCAGTGTCGCGGACCATCCGCAGGACGAGTTGACACTTCTCGCTGAAGCAGCAAAAAGAGAGGGGAAAATATTCGCACTTCACGCCGGTGAAAGGAATACTGCCGATATAAAGGGTGCGATAGAACTTGAGCCGGATTTCATCGTCCACCTTATAAAAGCACTACCACGAGATTTCAGGCAAATGCGTGACAAGAACATATCAGCGGTGGTTTGCATTCGGTCTAACCTGGTGACAGGAGTAGGATTGCCCCCTGTGTCTCAAATGCTAGAATCGGGCTTAACTGTCGGTGTTGGCACCGATAACGTAATGCTTACCTCACCAGATATATTCTCTGAGATGGAATTCATCTCGAAGATTTTTCGACTTGAAGCTCGTGAAGTGCTAAAGATGTGCACGCTGAATTCCGCGAAGGTGCTAAAGGAAGCGCAATCCATTGGCACAATAGAAGAGGGTAAAAAGGCGAATTTACTGGTGATTAGAACCGACACCGCGAATATGAGACACGTGAGGAACCCAATAAGAGGAGTGGTGAGAAGAGCTACACGTAATGACCTCGCGGCGATAATATATGAAGGAGAGGTTCTTTATCCTCGTGGAACGTCATCCATGCTTCTTTAACTCATCCGCAACCATCTTCGCTATTCTTACCTTACTGTAAATGGATTCAACTGTATCTGTCGCGATTATATCTTTAACGCCAGCGCGAAGCATTCGAGTGATTGCATTTTGCACAAACACGCCGTGTATGCAGGCGACATAAATATCGTTTGCACCTTGCGCTTTTAACATGGATGTCGCTTCTGAAATGGTACCACCAGTGGAGATAATATCGTCAACGATAACGGCATTTCTTCCTTCCACGCTTAACCCTTTTGGCTTTATCTCTACGTCTTCACTGCTTATCCTCCTCTTCTCGAGCACATCATAATCGAAGCCATATGGAGTTGCAACTGCTTTTGCTAACTCTCTCGCTCCTTTATCAGGTCCTATTATCACCGGATGCGCAATCTTCTTTTTCACTACATAATCACCGATTAAAGGAGAAGCATCCAGCTCCGTCGTATCTATCCCGAAATACTTCAAGACACCTCTATTATGCACATTAACTACATAAATCTTATCAATTGTGCCCGCAGCGCATATACTTCTTGCAATTGCTCTTATGGATATAGCTTCGCCGGGTTCGAACTTTTTATCCTGTCTTGCATACCCCAGGTACGGGATAACAACTTTTGTTTTGTATGCTTCTTCCACCGCGTCTATTAATTGCAATAAGCATATAAGGTCGGAATCTGTCCTTATACTCTGCACAATGACTATTTCTTCATCTTTTATTTCTTCTGCGACTCGCGTGTATAGTTCACCGTCCGGAAAACGCTTGAATTCGCATAATGAAACGTTACACCCCTGTGCCGTTGCTATCCTTGCAGCCATGAGCTGCGACGACAGTCCAGGTATTATCTTCATGTGTATCTATGAAATCCCGGTTTTAATCCCTAAGCAATCCGCCAATACTAAACGGTGAACTGCTCTTTCCAGATGTTTCCGATGGCATAAACGGTCTGAGCGCTGCTGCTAAATTCGCTACTGTCATAGATTGCAGAATCACGTGTCCGGGACCACGCAAGGTAGTCAAGAAGATGCCTTCACCTCCGAACAGCATGCTCTTCACGTTTCCCGCCAGCGTGATGTCGTAGCTCACAGTGTTATCGAATCCCACGACAGAGCCAGTGTCCACCTTTACAACTTCCCCCTGCGCGAGGTCCATCTCAACAAAATCACCACAGGCATGGATAAACGCGGTCCCATTTCCACTCAATCTTTCCAATATAAATCCTTCTCCACCAAAAATGCCCGCTCCTAACTTCTTCGTGAATGCTATGTCGAGGTCAACGCTATCATGAGCGCACAAAAAAGCATCCTTCTGTGCAAGGAATTCGTTGCCCCTAAGCTCTATTGCTTTTACTCTCCCGGGTACATTACCCGCAAAAGCGACGTATCCATCACCATCCGCCTTGAATTCGGTCATAAAAAATGTCTCACCGGTAAATTTTCGCTTAATTCCCTTTAAAAAGCCACCTTTTGCCTTTGCATTCATCTGCATGTTGTCGCTCATATAGATCATCGCACCTGCTTCCCCATACACACACTCTCCAGAAGATAATTTCGTAACCACCATCTGGAGATTATCCCCTATTATTTCGTATTCCATATTTACTTGACCCCCCTTACATCATATATGGTGTATTATTTGTATCCTTTTCAAATTAAAAGGTAACTCAAAAATGCAATTATACTGAATCATCGAAAATGCCATCATTGTTGAGTGATGCTAAGCAAAACCGAAAGTTTTATATTACCCTTCTCTCTATT
>Ga0180301_10004554_pt1 | contig 10693 bp, 4 predicted proteins | sample GuaBasSediGuay16_FD_121797 | JGI IMG/M metagenome (GOLD analysis project Ga0180301, IMG submission 121797) | Subseafloor sediment microbial communities from Guaymas Basin, Gulf of California, Mexico - Guay16, Core 4569-2, 12-15 cm | ecosystem: Environmental > Aquatic > Marine > Hydrothermal... | reverse complement strand
TTCAGCATGTATCTCCTCTTCATCTCCAAGGGATTCGCCGGAGACACGCTTGTTCTGCTGAGTCAGGTAATCCATGGCGAAATGGATCCCCTTGAGTTCCCTGCCCGGCAGGTCAAGGTCGCGGGGCCGCCTTGCGCCGCAGGCCAGACAAACGGCGTCGAAACGTTTTCTCAAAAAGGCATAGGAGATGTCTTCCCCCACCCGGATTTCCGTTTCAAAACGCACGCCCTGACCCTCCATGAGCCTTATCCTGCGCTCCACGACCCATTTTTCGAGCTTGAAATCCGGGATCCCGTACCGGAGGATGCCCCCGGGGTGCTTGGCCTCATCCATTACCGTCACACGGTAGCCGGCACGGTTCAGGGTATCGGCCACCGCCAGGCCCGCGGGGCCTGAACCCACCACGCACACCCGCTCCGGGTGTCGGGGGCGGGGCGGACTGTCCTCCATATAGTCGTTTTCGAATGCTTTTTCAATAATGGCTTGCTCCACCTGGCGGATGGACACCGGGTCCGTTGACAGTCCGGCCACGCAGGCCGCCTCGCAGGGCGCGGGGCAGATACGACCCGTGAATTCGGGGAAGTTGTTGGCCGCGAGCAGGAGAGAGAGGGCCTGTCTCCAATTGCCCCGGTACACGTATTCATTGAATTCGGGAATGATGTTGGCAACCGGGCACCCGTAGGCGTGGCAAAAGGGGGTCCCGCAATCCATGCAGCGGGAAGCCTGCTCCTGGACCTCTCCTTGGCTCAAGGTCCGCTCCACGTTGCGGTAATCGGCCACCCGCTCGTCCACGGGCCGATACCCGGGATCTTTTCTTTTGATTTCCAGGAACGCCCTGGGCCTACCCATGTTGCACCTCTTGTCTCTCGGTGGCCTCGTCCTCCCGCATCATCTTGCCGAGAACCCTGCGGTATTCCATGGGAAAGACCTTAACGAAGAAGGGCAGTTCGGCCTCCCAGTTTCGGAGGATACGGCCGGCCTTTTCGCTTCCCGTATATTTTCCGTGTCTCCGGATCATCTCCCTCAGTTCTTCGATGTCCTCGGCCTCGGTCACCAGTTCAAGGTCCACCATGTCGAGATTGCATCGGGCGTCAAATACCCTGCCCGGATCATAGACATAGGCAATACCGCCGCTCATGCCGGCCGCAAAATTTATGCCCGCCTCACCCAGGATGACCACCCTGCCGCCGGTCATGTATTCACAACCGTGGTCACCGACGCCTTCCACCACCGCGCAGGCGCCGCTGTTTCGGATGGCGAACCGTTCTCCCACCCGGCCGTTGATGTACATCTCACCGGCAGTGGCCCCGTAGAGAATCACGTTTCCGGCAATGATGTTCTCAGATGGATCGTAGCGGGTACCCGGAGGCGGCTTCAGGATGACCTTTGCACCGGCAAGCCCCTTGCACACGTAGTCATTGGCGTCGCCTTCCAGGATCACCGTGAGGCCCCTGGCGCCAAAGGCCGCGAAGCTCTGCCCGGCAGAACCCCGGAAACGGATCGTGATGGTATCCTCGGGCAGCCCCTGGTGCCCGTACCGCTTGGCGATCTCGCCCGAAAGCATGGTGCAGACGGTGCGGTTCCTGTTCCGGATGGGCCTTTCGATCACCACCTTTTTGCCCGTCTCCAAGGCTGCCCCGGCCTCCCGGATCAATTCACGGTCCAGGACGTTTGCGATTTCGTGCCTCTGGGGCGAAACGCATCGCGGTGCCACGCCTGGGGGCGCGGCGGGCCGGTGTAGAATCCGTGAGAGATCCATTCCCTTGGCTTTCCAGAAATCGATGGCCGGGTTCATGTCCAGGAGGTCGGAACGCCCGACCATCTCGTCCAGCTTCCGGAAGCCCAGCCGGGCCATGTACTCCCGCACCTCTTCGGCCACCATGTGAAAATAGTTCTGGAGGTGCTCGGGTTTTCCGCTGAAGAATTTGCGCAGTTCCGGGTCTTGGGTGGCAATTCCCACGGGGCAGGTGTTGGCCTGGCACTTGCGCATCATCACGCAGCCCATGACCACCAGCGCCATGGTGCCGAAGCCGAACTCCTCGGCCCCCAGCAGGGCCCCCACCACCACGTCGCGGCCCGTCTTCATCTGGCCGTCCACCTGAAGCCTCACACGGTCCCGCAGGCGATTCAAGACCAGGGTCTGCTGGGTCTCGGAAAGCCCCAGTTCCCAGGGTGCGCCTGCGTGCCGGATGGAAGAAAGGGGCGAGGCCCCCGTGCCGCCGTCGAATCCGCTGATGAGGATCATGTCCGCCTTGCCCTTGGCCACACCCGCGGCCACGGTCCCCACGCCCACCTCGCTCACCAATTTGACGGAAATCCTAGCGGCGGGGTTGGCGTTCTTGAGGTCGAAGATCAACTGGGCCAGATCCTCGATGGAGTAGATGTCATGATGTGGCGGGGGGGAAATGAGGGTCACGCCGGGGGTGGAGTGCCGCACCCTGGCTATCTCTTCATTCACCTTATGGCCGGGCAGTTGCCCCCCCTCGCCGGGCTTTGCGCCCTGCGCGATCTTGATCTGGAGTTCCCGGGCGTTGACCAGATATTCGGCCGTCACGCCGAAGCGGCCGCTGGCCACCTGCTTGACGGCGCTGCACCGGTTGTCCCCGTTGGGCAGGGGCTTGTAGCGCTCAGGATCCTCGCCTCCCTCCCCGCTGTTGCTCATGGCACCCATGCGGTTCATGGCGATGGCCATGCACTCGTGGGCCTCCCTGCTGATGGAACCAAAAGACATGGCCGAGGTGGCGAAGCGCCTGATGATCTCCTCGGCAGGCTCCACCTCTTCCAGGGGGACGGAGGCCGTCTCCTTGAAACGAAACATCCCGCGCAGAGTTGAAATCCTTCGGTTCTGTTCATTGATCAGGGCCGCATACCTGCGGTAGAGTTGCGGGTCGTTTTCCCTAACGGCCCGCTGTACGAGGGTGATGGTCTCCGGGTTCAGTTGATGCCTTTCGCCGTCCCTGCGGAGGCGGTAAAAGCCCCCCGAAGGCAGGATCCCCGCTGCACCGGGGTCGTTTCGGTGGGCGGCCTCGTAGCGGTCGTTGGCCTCCTTGGCAATCTCCTCCAGCCCGATGCCTTCGATCCTGGACCCCGTGCCCCTGAAATAGGTTTCCACCACGTCCGAGTTCAGCCCCACGGCCTCGAACACCTGGGCGCTCCTGTAGCTGCGGAGTGTGGAAATCCCCATCTTGGACATGATCTTCAACAGTCCCTTGCAGATGGCCTTGATGTAGTTTTCCAGGGCAACGCCCACACCCAAGGGTTTTCCCAGCTCATTCCGGATTGCCATGGCCGCAATGGTTTCAAAGGCCAGGTATGGATTGACCGCCGTGGCGCCGTAACCCAGGAGAAGCGCGATGTGCATGACCTCCCGCGCCTCCCCTGTCTCCAGGATCAGCCCTGCGGAAGTCCGCAAGCCCTTGTCCGCCAGCCTTTGGTTCATGGCGGAGACGGCCAGCAATGCGGGGACGGGAACGGTGTCTTCGGCCAAATCCCTGTCGCTCAGAATCAGGAGAGAGAACCCTTCCCGGATCGCCGTTTCACACTGCTGCTCCAACTTCTCCAGGGCCGACTTCAGGGCCCGGCCACCGCCACCCTTGGGAAAGCCCATGGGAAGTGTCTTGGCTCGAAAACCCACAACGTCCAGGCTCCTCAGGCGCACCAGGTCGTCGTTGGACAGGATCGGGTGTTTCAGCTTGACGAGGCGGCTGTTCTGGGGCACCTCGGTGAGGATGTTCCCGGGATTTCCGATGAACGTCATCAGGGACATCACCAGCTCTTCGCGAACCGGGTCGATGGCCGGGTTGGTCACCTGGGCGAACAACTGCTTGAAGTAATTGTAGAGCAGTTGGTTTCTCTCCGAGAGCACGGCCAGGGGAGGGTCCGCGCCCATGGAGCCCACGGGTTCCTGCCCGTTGGTGGTCATGGGCTCCAGGATCATCTGCAGGTCTTCGCGCGTGTACCCGAAGAGTTTTTGCCGTACAAGGAGTTTCTCCATGTCCGGTTCCACAGAGGACACGATCCCGTAAAACCCTCGCGGTGTAACCCGGTTTTCCTCCACCCACCGCCGGTAAGGCTGCCTTCGTGCGCACAGGGTCTTGATCTCCCCGTTTCGCAGGACCCTCCTTTTTGCCAAGTCCACCAGGATCATCTGCCCGGGACGCAAGGCCCCCTTTTCCGCCACCTCCTCCGGATCCAGATCCAGGACTCCCGTCTCCGAGGCATAGACCATGAACCCGTCCCGCATAATGGTATAGCGGGCCGGTCGGAGCCCGTTCCTATCCAGCATGGCCCCCACCTTGATGCCGTCGGTAAACGCCACCGCAGCCGGACCGTCCCAGGGTTCCATGAGGCCTGCGTGATATTCGAAAAAACCCCGCTGGTCCGGCCCCATGGGATACTTGTCCCCCCATGCCTCCGGGATCAGCATGAGCATGGCATGATCGATACTCCGACCGCCGTTGACAAGCAGTTCCAGGGCATTGTCCAGGCAGGCCGAATCGCTCCCGCGCTCATCGATGACCGGGCGGATTTTTTCCACATCACTCCCCAGGAGATCAGACTTGAGGTTCGGCTCCCGGGCGCGGATCAGGTTCAGGTTGCCGCGCAGGGTGTTGATCTCCCCATTGTGGGCCAGGTATCGAAAGGGCTGTGCCAACTGCCAGGAAGGAAACGTGTTCGTGCTGTAGCGCTGGTGCACCACGGCCAGTGCGGTGACCAATTCCGGGTCCGCCAGCTCCAGATAGAAGGCCGCAAGCTGGGGCGCCGTGAAAAGCCCCTTGTAGGCGATGGTCCTGCAGGACAGACTGGGAACGTAAAGAGGGTCTTCCTCTCCCACAGACTCCCGGGCCATGCGCTCGATCTCTCTGCGAATGACGTAGAGCTTCCTCTCCAGGGCATCGCCGCCGAGACCGTGACCATCCACGAAGCACTGGGCAATAAAGGGCTGCTCTTCCCTGGCCTGTCCCTCGATGGCCTCGGCGTTTACTGGCACCTGGCGCCAACCGAGGAATTTCAGGCCCTCCGAAGAAACCACTTTTTCCACGAGGCGTGTGCAGGTTGCCCGGGCCTCCTCGGAGCGGGGCAGGAAAAGCATGCCCGCGCCATAGCCGCCCTCTTTGGGAAGGTTAAAACCCAACGCCCTGGATTCTTTCAAAAAGAAACGGTGAGGCACCTGGAAAAGGATCCCCGCGCCGTCTCCCGTCTTCTGATCGCCTCCGATAGCCCCGCGGTGGAGCAGGTTCTTCAGGACTTCAACACCCTTTTCGATAATCTCGTGGCTCCTGGTGCCGTCCGTGTTTGCTACGAATCCCACCCCGCAGGCATCGTGCTCCAGCCGTGGATGATAGAGGCCCTGGGGGGCCGGGAACTTTCCATAAGGTTTTCTTACCGTGCTGTCCATGTTACTTCTCGTCCTGCGCGCGCCCCTGCCGCGGGCCGCGAAGCCGAAAGACTCGCTCCCGGCTCGCCCCGTTCATGGGAAATGACGGATCTTGGTGGGTGGCTCGTCGTGAAGGGCCCTGAATTTTCCAGAGATTTTAAGGCCCCCCGGGAAAGGGGCGGTGTGGCCCCTCCCGGAAGGCCCAAGAATGTTTCCATTTTAGGAGATTCTTCCTCTTTTGTCAAAAGCCGAGAGTCCCCAAGACTGGCCCCCCGCGCTTTATATCAGAGAATGGAAAGATACCTTTCGAGTTCAAAGCCGCTCACGTGGGTGCGGTAGGCGTCCCACTCGATCTTTTTGTTCTCGATGAACTTGTGAAACACGTGGTCCCCCAGCACCTTTTGGACCACTTCGCTCTTTTCCGCCTCGATGATGGCCGCGTAGAGGTTCCCCGGCAAGTCCGTGATCCCGTGTGCCTTTCGCTCCGCCGGGTTCATCTCGAAGATGTCTTCCTCCACAGGGTCAGGCAGCTCGTACTTCTTCTCAATGCCCTCCAGCCCCGCCCCCAGCATGACGGCGAATGCCAGGTAGGGGTTGCAGGAAGGATCCGGCGAACGGAACTCGATGCGGGTTGCGGCCTCCTTGCCGGGTTTGTACATGGGAACCCGGATCATGGCGGATCGATTCCTGCGCGCCCAGGACACATAGACCGGCGCCTCGTACCCCGGCACCAACCTCTTGTAGGAGTTCACCCACTGGTTCGTCACGGCGGTGATCTCCGGCGCGTGACGCATCAGGCCCGCGATGTAGTGTTTTGCCAGTTCGGATAGGTGGTATTTGTCCGAACCGTCGTAGAATGCGTTTCGGTCCCCCTGGAACAGGGACTGGTGTACGTGCATGCCGCTTCCGTTCTCCCCGAAAATCGGCTTGGGCATGAACGTGGCATAAACACCCTTCTGTCTCGCCACCTCCTTGACCACCATGCGGTAGGTCATGGTTTTGTCGGCCATTCTCAAGGCCTCGTCATAGCGCAGGTCGATCTCGTGCTGACTCGGGGCCACTTCATGGTGGCTGTACTCCACCTGGATGCCCATGCTCTGCAGCCCGAAGATGGTTTCCCTGCGCAGATCGGCCCCCAGGTCAAGGGGCCTTGCGTCAAAGTACCCCCCTGCATCCAGGGTCTCTGTTCCTTGACTGTCCTTGAAGTAGAAGTATTCAAGCTCCGGGCCCACGTAGAAGGTGTAGCCTTTCTCCGCCACCTTCTTGAGGAGCCGCTTGAGGACGTACCTCGGATCCCCCTCGTAGTGCGACCCGTCCGGGTTCAGGATATCGCAGAACATCCGGGCTACGGGCTTTTCCCCGCCCCGCCACGGCACAAGCTGAAAGGTGGTGGGATCCGGCTTCGCGATCATGTCGCTCTCTTCGATCCGCGCAAACCCCTGGATCGATGAGCCGTCAAACCCCATGCCCTCGGTGAGGCCCTCGGCCAGTTCCGATGGGGTCACCGCGAAGCTCTTTAGGACTCCGAGCACGTCCGTGAACCAGAACTGGATAAAGCTCACGTCGTGTTCACGTACGAATCGTTCCACGTCTTCCACTGTTCTGCATGTCATGTGGTATCCTCCTCACATTCTACAAAGGTTTTTTTCCTTGGCGTCCAGAATTTGTACGGCGGGACTGCAAACCCAACGCGTCCGAACCCGAAAGCGGCCGCGCGGTGGTGCGTCAAAGCATCCCGTTTCGCCAACAAGCGGCCGTTTCCCCTTGCGCTTGTCTCAACGTCATAGCAAGCCGTGTGCCGTTTGAGGATTTAACGGCAATTCCAAAACCTTATCTCTTCTCACGTCCGGGGCGCAAGGCAACCCTTGTAATGTTTCGAACATTTCTGTCGTTTTTCGGCCATCAAATCTACAAAATTGTCGCCTCCATCCGGAGGTTCCCTTTGCCAGATTTCCCGCCTCCGCCCGTTCCGGTGTTTCACGCAACCGAAAAACGCTGAACATCCCCAGCGCACGCAAAGCGCAGAGATCATCGGAAGAACGCGGGTTAAGTACTTGATGCTTGCATAAAAACCGGGCCTGTGTCAAAAAAAAGCTTGATTGCCGAAAGACCTCTTGACTCGCCCCCGGCCCATGAAGAGGTTGCACTCGGCGCCAGGATGATGTAGATGATATGCCTTTGCCCGAAAGGACTGTCGAAGTGCGAACCAAAAGAGGAAAACATCCAAATTGGACTGGAGACAAAGGACATATTGCGGCAGGGTAAGACCCACTGACGCGGGCCGGGAAGTGCTGCTCATGGGATGGGTGGACGCCGTACGCGATCACGGAAGCCTCATCTTCGTGCACCTGCGGGATGTTTCGGGAATCGTGCAGTTGGTCTTCGATCCTGCCGTGGACGCGCGCGTGCGCAGCGCGGCCCTGGGCCTCCGCGAGGAATTCGTCATCCAGGTGCGGGGAAAGGTGCGGGAACGAACCGCCGGCACCGAAAATCCGAACCTTGAGACGGGTGACGTGGAAGTCTACGTATCGGAAATGGAAATCCTTGCAAAGGCGGAGACCCTGCCGTTCAAGATCTCGGAAAAGGCCATGGTCTTCGGTGAGGCCCTCCAGGCGAACCCGGAGAATGTGGACGAAGAACTCCGCCTCCGGTTCCGCTACCTGGACATCCGACGCCCGTCCGTGCAGGCCAACCTGCGCGGGCGCTACGAGATGATGAAGCGCATCCGGCAGACCCTGGACACCCGGCAATTCGTGGAGGTGGAAACCCCCATCCTCACGAGGAGCACCCCGGAAGGTGCACGCGATTATCTCGTGCCCAGCAGGATCCACCAGGGGCGGTTCTACGCCCTGCCCCAGTCTCCCCAGCTTTTCAAGCAGCTTCTCATGATGGGGGGGATGGACCGTTACTTTCAGATCACGCGCTGCTTCCGGGACGAGGACCTGCGCCCCAACCGTCAGCCCGAGTTCACCCAGCAAGACCTGGAAGCTTCCTTCGTGGACGAGGAGTTCATCCATGACCTGGTGGAGGAGATCACGGTCCGGATCTTCGAGGTGGGCGGAATCACCCTGGAGCGCCCCTTCCCCCGCATGACCTACGATCAAGCCATGGAAAGCTACGGCACGGACCGTCCCGACCTCCGGTTCGCCCTCGAATTCCAGGACGTCACGGACGTCGTCTCCGGCACGTCCTACACCATTTTCAGGAGCATTGCGGGCAAAGGGGGCTGCATCAAGGGGTTCCGTATCCCCGGGGCGGCGGACCGCATGAGCAAGAACCTGCTCCAGAACGAGTACGCCATGAAGATCGTCCCTTCCCTCGGCGGAAAGGGCATGACCTGGATGAAACACACGGAAGGGGGGCTTCAATCCAACATCGTGCGGTTCTTCAGCGAGGCGGAACTCGAGGCCCTGATCCGGCGTTTCGGGACCAGGGAAGGCGACGTGCTCATGATGGTGGCCGACCTTTCCCGCCACGAGGTGAACACGGTGTTGGGCAGGTTGCGACTCCACGTTGCGGAGCACCTTTCCCTCGTCCCCGACGGCCGGTACTGCCCGGTTTGGGTGACGGATTTCCCCCTATTCGAACTGAAGGACGAACGCATCTCCTCCATGCATCACCCCTTCACCATGCCCGGGCGGGAGGACTTCGACCCGGAAGATCGGCAGGAGTTGCTTTCCCTTCGCGCCCGCGCCTACGACCTGGTGGTCAACGGTGAGGAACTGGGCGGTGGCAGTGTCAGAATCCACCGACCCGACCTTCAGCGCCGGGTGTTTCGTGCACTGGGCCTGGAGCCTGCCGAGGTGGAAGACAAGTTCGGGTTCTTCCTGGAGGCCCTGGGGCTGGGGGCCCCACCCCATGCGGGCCTGGCCCTGGGACTGGACCGCATGGCCGCCATGGTTTTGGGTGCGCGTTCCATCCGCGAGGTAATAGCCTTTCCCAAGAACCGCCGGGCATTCTGCCCCCTCACCCGCGCCCCGGCCGACGCGGACCCCGAGCACCTCCAGGAGTTGGGGATCCGCGTCTCGGATGCCGGGGACGCCGAGGCCGGGGCGCGGGGCAAGACATCCCCCTTCGCGTCAGGTGACCGCAAGCCGAAACCCCGCAAAAAGGTCTCCATGGCCCGGGTCAGGCAGGTGGCCAAGCTCGCCCGGCTGAGCCTTCGTGAAGAGGAAATGGAGGCGATCCGCAGGGACCTGGAACAGGTGTTGGGCTACGTGGATCAACTCGCCGCGCTGGACACCGAAGGGGTCCCTCCCATGAGCCACGTCCTGCCCGTGACCAACGTGTGGCGAGAGGACGGGGAGGGCTCGGCCGGCCCCGTGGAAGAAATTCTTTCCAATGCACCCGAACGCAACGGACGTTTTTTTCAGGTCCCCAAGATTCTGGAAGGCTGACCATGGAATTGTGTGACCTAGACGCCTGGACCCTCTCCTCCATGCTGCAGGAGGGCAAGACCACCTCCCGCAGGATCACGGAGTCTGTCCTGCATCGCCTGGAGGAGAGGGAGCCTGTGACCAACGCCTTTATCACCGTGACCCGGGACCTGGCCCTAGCGCACGCGGACCGGGCGGACGAAAGGATCCGCTCCGGAAAGCGAAGATCCCCACTGGACGGGATCCCGGTGGCGCTGAAAGACAACCTCTGCACCCGGGGGACCCCCACCACGTGCGGGTCCAGGATCCTGGAGGGGTACGTGCCCCCGTACGACGCCACGGCGGTACAAAGGATCCTGGAGGCAGGATGCGTGCCGGTGGGCAAGACCAACCTGGACGAATTCGCCATGGGATCCTCAACGGAGAACAGTGCCGCAGGTCCCTCCAGGAATCCGCATGACCCAGAGAGGGTGACCGGCGGATCAAGCGGCGGATCGGCCGCGGCGGTGGCCTCTGGGGAAACCATCGTTGCGCTCGGGAGCGACACCGGAGGCTCGGTGCGGCAGCCTGCGGCCTACTGCGGGGTGTGCGGCATCAAGCCTACTTACGGCAGGATCTCCCGTTACGGCCTCGTGGCCTTTGCCTCTTCCCTGGACCAGATCGGATGTCTCGGGCGAACGGTAAAGGACTGCGCACTGGTGCTCAACGCCGTCTGCGGCCACGACCGGAAGGATTCCACCAGCGCCGCCTTTCCCGTCCCGGATTTCCTCGAAGCAGTGGGACGGGGATTGGATGGGGTCCGCATAGGAGTCCCCACGGAGTATTCCGTTGCGGGACTGGATGCCGGGATCCGAGCACGGATCCCGGCGCCCTGTCCCTCCACGACGTAGTCCGTGGGGACTCCTGTGCGCAGCCCAGCCCATCCCCGTGCCACTGCTCC
>Ga0180301_10004553_pt1 | contig 10693 bp, 8 predicted proteins | sample GuaBasSediGuay16_FD_121797 | JGI IMG/M metagenome (GOLD analysis project Ga0180301, IMG submission 121797) | Subseafloor sediment microbial communities from Guaymas Basin, Gulf of California, Mexico - Guay16, Core 4569-2, 12-15 cm | ecosystem: Environmental > Aquatic > Marine > Hydrothermal... | reverse complement strand
GAGGATAATATTTATGAATACCTTAGAAAATATCTTGGTCGATATAGACCTGCAAAAAGGCTATGAGCGTTTAACTCAAAGAGAGAGAAATATAATCAGTTTGTATTATCTTGCAGGGTACAAAGATGAGGAGATCGCTTCTTATTATAAAGTTACTCGAGAAAATATATGTAAGCTTCGAAAGAATGGGCTCAATAAATTAAAAAAAATGAAAAAACTTACCTATTACGAAAAGGGAAAAATAGTAGAGTGCAGCAGACCTGTATTTATGCCAACATAAAGGTCAACAGTTCCAGCCTTCTGTTTTAACAATAATGTCACCATCGGTGAAATCTTCCGGGACCATAGCTTTTATCTGAACTGATTCAGATGGAAATAGTGAGACACAGTTATCGCTCCAGAAAACCGGGGCAATAATCTTGTTTGTATTTTTGTTATATAATTTGATCCAGATAAAAAAAGCCAGATATTCACCTGAATTTGTGATTGTTACATTTGTATAATAAGTATTATTTATCTTTTCCACATTTAAAATAGCATCTATATGCGTCCGGGGCATTTTTCTTATCAAACTCATATCTGCATAAGTTTTAAGGGGAGAATGATACCAGAAATGCTTACCTGTAAAAATATCCTTATTTGTCGTCAACCAGTATAATTGTGTGCTCTTTACAATTTGGTTTTTTTCGATACTGAGTTTTAAAAAATAGACTACTGAGAGATCGTTAATCATGGGTAAAGTAAAAATTTTCTCCCTTTTCTCCTTTTCGATGTTGACTGTTAAATCTGTAGATAGTTTTTCTGTCAAATCAGAGTTATACATTTTAATAAAAACTTTTGAGTTTGGATAATCTTTCAGCTCATTATTAATAATCCAGATTGAATGATCGTCATATGAATATTGAATATGTAAAGGTTCACAGGCCTTTTTTGTACCAAAAAATGCGCCGTTCGGATTTAGAAAATAATCATATAATTGCCAAATAAGACTTAGCCAGGGACTATTTTGCATCCAGCCGATAATACCTGTTGCTTTCGGAAAATTTCGGTTATGTGCTTCATACATTGCTCTCCAGCTTTCATATCCCAGAACCTGGGCTGTTTTCAAATAGTCGGATAGATCTTTTGGTTGACCGTAGCGTTTTGAAATTGCTTCATCAATTTTTTTAGTATTATTAAACTCGTCTCCGACTCCGGCATGATGATTCCATGCCTCGCTTCCAACATATAATTGATCCCGGGGGAGCATCTTTTCTATACTTTCCATTATGGAAATGCAAACATCCGGACAGGTTTCTGTGTTAAAGCGCTCCGCATATCCCTGTCTTTTCTGATCATACCAGTATATCGGAGGTACATATGTATAAGGACCGGTCATCTTGACCCCGGTAACACCTGTAAGTTTTGATGGTTTATGTGAGGCACTTGAAATTCTTGGCAAATTATTATAGGTCTCCTGTAAAACTTCCAGATAGACTCGTTCTACATTTTCCGGAGGTGGAAAATCACTCCCATAAAACCATGCAGCAAATGATGGGTGATTTCGTAAACGCAAAATCTGAGATCTCTCGGATTCTCTGGCTACATTAATATCACCATATTTCCAGATATCCCATTTTTCAAAATGATTACAGCAAGGCCAGCCGGCAAGCACAAGTATACCTTTTTGATCGCATAGATCCCAGAAATAGTCAGTAGCCAGTTTCCCTTCCAGGCGTACTGCATTCATATTTAAATTAATGAGAAAATCAATATCAATTTCATCCTGTCTCTTTGATTGACGTAACATTAAATCGGGGGACCATGCAGTCCCCCGGATTAGTAATTCTTTACCATTAATGAAAAATAATCGTGCTTCATGTTCGTTAGTGACTGTCTTAATTTCGCGAATTCCAAAAGTAATGTTTGTGCTGTCTGAAACATTATCTTTGATCTTTAAAATCATTCTGAGTTTGTACAATTCCGGCTTCCCTAATTGATATGGCCACCATAAGCGGGGATTTCTTATTTTTAATTGAGGAAATTCATGGTGAGTGAAAATAAGTTTGTTTATAGACAGGGGGTCGACTGTAATGTGTTTATTAAACGTTATATTTTCTGTAGTGCATTCAATTTCTGTCTCTATTGTGTGATCTTGAGTATTAACTATCTCAGTTTCAATCACTAGTTCTGCTTCATCCAGTGTACGGGTATTGAGCCAGCTGTGGACAAATGTATTTTTTAAAGCAACCGGTCCGGAAGAATATAAAATTATAGGCTGCCAGATCCCCATGTTATCATCCGGCATGCCTGGTGCCCAGTCAATAAAGGTTATTGCCAGATCATCAGGTTCCGGTGAAAAGACTTCAACAGCCATGGCATTTTTTTTGCCAATCAGCACAAAATGAGTGATATCAAAATCATACAGTCGAAAGGTTCCGTTCACATAATTGGTACTGGCAATTCTTTTACCATTGAGCCAGATATTTGCAGAATAATTAATTCCGCGAAAGTTAAGCCAGACTTGTTGCCCCTCCAGGGAACTATCTATAACAAATTCAGTCCTATACCACCAGGATTTTCTAAAGGGGCTCTCTTCTGGCTTGTATTGTAGTGAAAAATTGATATTTCGGTCTTTCTTGTAACCAGGAATTTTTAACAAATTTAGTCCAAAATAGGGGTCATCATAGATTTTGTTATCTACCAGGGCTGCAACGACCGTATTTGGAATACTTGTGGGATACCATTTATCATGTACATACCCTGGTCTGGATATGATTTCTCCATAGTCATTTATATCTTTTGAGCAAATTAAAAACCAATTATCACTTAATATCTGTTTCATTTTCATTACCCTCTCCCCAAATATTTAAAATTACTTTTTATGGTGAGATAATTTAAGTTCATCTATAATATTTATTTTCACGTAAAAACAAATATATAATTCTATGAGTACATTGTAAATTCTTTTAGGTACCGGGATCGGGACACATCCTTCACAGTTTCCAGGATTTTCCTATCCTCTTCAGAGATACTCACTTTTATCTTTTTAAAAGCTTCTTCCGTTATATCTTCTCCCTTAACAAATACCCTTTTTGTAAAGGTTAAATGATTCAACCCAAAACAATCTAAGAAGACATCACCCATGGGCACATTAAATAACCGGGAAAATTCGTTCTTTAGATTTATGGCAACATTACAAAGCCCCAGGACTTTAACTTTAGTATATCTTGATATAGCTTCAGTAACAATTCCTGAAGGATTAGTAAAATTTATTAACCAGGCATTTGGAGAGAATTTCTCAATTTTTTTGACAATATTTAAAACTACAGGAATAGTTCTAAGAGCATTGGCAAAACCTCCGGGCCTGTCGTTTCTTGTCCAAATAGTCCCAATTGAAGAGGTATGCCTTCATCTTGAAGTCTTGCCTTTTGGCCTCCAATTCTTATTTAGCTTATAACAAAATCTGCACCCTTTAAGGCTTCTTCCAAATTTAGAGTAGTAGAAAATTCAATCTCAGCATTGGATTTTTTAATCATTCTTTTTAAAAATTCCGAAACAATCCTTAGCCTTTCTTCGTTTAAATCATTAAGGCTGATTTTTAGAGGTTTCAATCTTTGCCATAAAGATAAAAATCCTTCTAAAAGTTCAGGGGTATAGGCACTTCCCCCCTCCCGATCACAGTGACTTTCATACTTGTCTCCTAAGATTCATATTTACAAATAATATAAGTTACCCTTAAAATAAATGGAAGTACCTATTTAAAAAAAATTAATAAAATACCTCCTGCTTAAAAATAACTATTAAAGTTATCACCAAGTATATGCTATTTATAAAAAGAAATATATTAATAAAATTAGTACCTGGCAACTCCACTATAGAACCTGTGAGCCTGCCAGTAATTGAGAAAATAAACTAAAAAATATCTATAAACAGCCATAGACTACAGTAGAAGGAAACTCTAAGAATTTTGAATAACCCTATAATTTCCATTTCTCATAAAGTGGCGGCACACTTTTGATCAAATCCTTTGTATATGGATGTTTAGGTTTAAAAATAACCTCTTCAACCAAACCAGACTCGACTATTTTCCCCTTCTGCATTATTGCTATTCTGTCACCAATATAATATGCCTGTGCCAGATCATGGGTTATAAAAAGCACGGACAGTTTCTCTTCCTCCTTTAACCGTAAAAGTTCGTTAAGCACTGCAACACGCGTCGAAGCGTCCACCATGCTTGTCGGTTCGTCAGCTACCAGTAACTCAGGGTACAGAATGAAGGACCTGGCTATGAGAATCCGCTGCATCTGCCCTCCACTAAGTTGGTGAGGATATTTTCCCATAATTTCATCCGGATTCATTCCTATTTTCTTAAAAATAGTCCTTATAATCTTCTTTCTTTCTACTTTAGAAGGCCTATTTTCTAATAGGTTAAATACATCATCTAGCGGCTTGTCAATTGTGCGAAAGAAATTAAATGATGAGTATGGATCCTGAAAAACAACCTGGACCTTTCTCCAGTAAGTCTTTTTATCATACGAATAAATATCTCTTCCATCGAGAAGAATTTTACCGCCGGTTGGTTTAAGTAGCCTTAAAACTATATTCCCGATTGTAGTCTTACCACTGCCGCTTTCACCTACCAGACAAAATATCTCACCTTTTTTAATGGAAAACGACACATCATCCACTGCTACTTTTTTTTCTGTCCACACATACCCTGAAATGTAAACCTTCGCTAAATTTTCTATTTCCAACAATTCACCCATTTTATTTCAAACCTCATTATTTGTAAAGCCAGCATTTAACCATTCTCTTTCCCTTAACAATCTCAGGAGGATTTTCAACATTACATACCTCCATACGCTTTTCACACCTATCGCGAAATCTACACCCATGCGGAGGGTTTCTCAGGTCCGGAACCACTCCCGGTATGCTCAAAAGCGGTTTGTACTTTGTCTCCCTTTCCAGAGGTAGTAGAGAATTCATCAGTGCTTTTGTATATGGATGAAGTGGATGTTTTATTACATCCTCTCCACTTTCTACGAATTCCCCTGCATACATTATTACAATTCTATTGCACAGTTGATTCAGGGCAGATATATCATGGGATATGCATATAAGACTTTTTATTATTCCCTTCCTTTGTATATCTATCATCATCTTGATCACCCTTTTCTGCGAGCTTACATCAAGTGCTGAAGTAGGTTCATCTGTAATCAAGAGTTTCGGGGTTGTCATTGTTGATATTGCAATAATAGATCTCTGCATCATCCCGCCACTGAGTTCATATGGGTAGAGATCAAGAACACTTCTATCCAGGTTCAACCTCTCGAAATGCTCAGTTGCTATTTCACACACTTTTTTAACTGAATAACTACAGCCGGTGCGCTCTTTAAACATATCAGCAATAAATTCTTTGACTTTTTTTACCGGATTAAGGGAGTTCAACATAGCTTGAGGCACATAAGATATAAGTTCACACTTAACCTTTTTTCTCAGTACTTCGGGAGAAATCTTCCAGATGTCATAACCATCGACTCTGACTTCACCACTTTCATAATGCAGTAGTGGCGTTGTGTTTCCTGTTATAAGCTGCGCAAAGCTAGATTTCCCGCATCCTGATTCGCCTGCTATTCCAACCCTTTCACCTTCACCAACTTGCAGGGAAACGCCATCCACAGCATGCACTACACCAAATATCCCCCTGTAATAGCCTCTAAAATCCTTTACCAGGAGAAGGTCTTTATCCTTTTTCTCACCTGTAGTTTTTGGTACCGTCATATTTTTTCCACTATCCTTAATAATTTTATCCTGTTATAAAAATTCCTTATATTTCTCTTGTTCTGGGATTTAACACATTATCAATAACCGAAGTAATCATAAGAAGGCTCCCAGTAAAAATTACTAAAATAAGACCTGGAGGAATAAAGTACCACCATTTTCCCTGCTGGGCAGCCTCATGTCTGATAACTAAGTTGAGCATCTTACCCAATGTGAAGCCTTCAGTAGGTCCCAAACCTATTACACTTATACTCGACTCCATTACTACAGCTGAGCTTATGCTTATGATAAGTACAAGAAAAATATATGCCAGCATATTCGGTAAAATCTCTTTCACTACTATTACAAAATCACTTTTTCCCGAAATCCGGGCTAGATCCACAAATTTTCTCTCCTTCAAACTCAGAATCTGGGACCTTATGCTTCTCGCCATCCACGGCCAGTTGAATAGTGCTATCAATATCGCAACTATAATTAAACTTCTTTTGCCTAAAAGTGAAGCTATGACTATTAGAATAGGTAGCTGAGGAATAACCAGAAACACATTTGTAATAACATTCGCTCCTTCATCCACTACTCCTCCTGCATATGCAAGAACCGCTCCTATTAAAATTGCAATTCCCACTGCGGATAATCCGGCAATAAAACCCACCATAAGTGAATCACGGATGGCATTACAAAGTTGAGCAAAAACATCCCTACCAGCCATGTCAGTACCTAATAAAAATTGGGAAGAAGGAGGTTCGTATATACGACCTGCTATTTTTAATGGGTCTCTGGTAAAAAATGGACCTATGATCCCAAGCATGATGATAACAATAACAATACCCAGAAGGAATTGAAATTTTCTATTTTTTAATAGTAATCTTACACTACTGGACATAATTAACCACCCACATAGCCCCTCCTAATACGGGGATCTATAAATCCGTAAATTATATCTAATAAAAAATTGCCAAATAAAACCAAACCTACAGTGATTAGGAAAATAGCCTGAATCATTGGATAATCTATGGCTGTTACAGCTTGATATGTCAAAGTTCCCAGGCCAGGCCATCCGAAGACATATTCCACCAGTAAAGTCTGACCTATAAGAGAGCTTAGGACTATCGGGAGCCCGGTGACCTGCGGCAGAATGGCATTTCTCCGCGCATAATTTCTTACTTTATTTTCCGTAAAACCCAGCTGTTTGGAGTAAAATATGTAATCCGATTGCCTTTCGTAAATCATCATCGCTCTCATCCCTGTGCACCAGTTACCCACGCCTGTAAGAAAAAGAGAGAGAAATGGCAGGATATAATGATATAGAACATTCAGGAGAAATCTAGGTTTCAAAGAAACCATCAAAAACGAGTTGTATGCTCCGCCAGAGGGGAACCATCTTAATTTAACAGCGAAGATATATACCAAAATCAAACCAAACCAATAGTATGGAGATGCATTCAAACACACCGCGATGGTATATAAAGTATGGATAAACTTATTTTTGGAAAATGCAGCCCAGCCCCCAAGATTATTGCCTACTATGAATGTAAGTATCCATACGGGAATGACAAGACTCAATGTCCAGGGCAGGGCATATAAAACCATGGACATTGTCGTATTTGGATAAAATGAAATTGAAACGCCAAAATTTAAGGTAAAAACTCTTTTCCAAAAGAGACCATACTGAACTATAATTGGTTTATCCAACCCAAATAATACATTATATCTCTGATACATGGTTTCTATTTGAAGGGGAGTCGCACCCGGTCGTGCTGCCAGGCGGCTCATTACTATATCCAAAGGATTTACCGGCATCAAATAAGGAATAATAAATACCAGAGTAAGTGAAAGAAACAATGTAAACAATAAAAAAAACACCTTCCGGGTTATAAATCTGGCAAATGGGTTCCTGGTAAAAAGATCTCTAAACAAGGATAAAAATTTCTTTATACCAGTCTCTTCAGAACGAGCAATCGTTTGGGGACCAAGAAGTAATGCACCAAAAGCTAATACAAAGAATGCAAAACTTTTCTGATGAGATATAACAGAAGGAAAAAAGAATAAAAACAAAGCCAATATAAGTACTCCTATCATAGTTACAGCAACCTTTCGTCTTCCTGTTTTTTTTGTACTAAATTTCTGCCTCATATCTTTTACCTTTTTATTATTTTTAAACTCTTTTTATCTATACCTTCCAGAGCACTCTTATGATACAACTTATTTTCTTCTAATTAAATAATACTAAACAATCTGTAAATGGTTGCTTTCCCTATTCACATTTAATTCGGCCTAATAAACTTGTCACCAGGACTCTTAAAATCAACAACATCAGTAGATACTAATCTCGATAACTATCAAAAAAGTTAATAATTGAGCAGGGCTAAAACTTTTATTCTCTGCTTCCTCCCTGCTCAATTATTACAGAACATTACTACAAGCCAACATAACTCCTATCCGTACTAACTATCCTTACTATTTTGCCGCTTGAACATTGAGTACTACTATCGGGATGGGATATTCCCACCATGTGGATCCCTGTCCTATACCTACCGGGTTATCAACAGTGGGCCATCCTTCCCAGTAGGTTGTGTGGAATCTAGTCCATGGGGTCTGGACATAAAGCGGTATATACGGAAGTTCTGGGACAACAAGTGCCTGTATTTCCTTGGCTACCCCTATTGACTCGTCGCTCCCAATCGGCAGTCCCCACATTTTCAAGATTAAATTATTTACAGCATTGTAGTTAGGAGATGATTTGTAACCACAGAGATCACCTAATGGTGGTTCCCCCCTGAACAAGGTATCATAGTTTTGAATCGGATATATGGCTGATGGATTTGTACTTAACAGTATGAAATCTATCCAATCAAAATCCATTTTTTGCATACGTGTCATATGAAGATCATAATCCAATAAGTTCAGCTCCATCTTCAGTCCGACTTCAGCAAGCTGTTGCTGTATTAACTCGCACATCAAGTTAACATCGCTCCAGCCCGCAACACTATTTATCTGCCATGGGCCTACTGGGTTTCCGTTCCAGGTCCAGCCATCTTCAACGCTTCCCTCACAATTTTCCTGCAAAATCTCTATCGCTTTCTCCGGATTATGAGGAATAACTCTATCTCCATATGTTTCCTCTATTAGATCCCAGTCGGTGTATTCATCTCCCAGAGTGGAAGGCGTAATAAACGATGGATTAGCTTTAAAGGGAAGCCCTTCCTGAGCAATATCGATTATCTGGTCCAAATCAATTGCATATGCCACAGCCTGTCTCAACCAGGGCTCGGCAAGTTCGGGATGATCTGTGCTGGTCATATTTGGAACCATATATATAGCACCAGCTGTATTGAAGATCTTTCCGTCAGCGTTTTCTTTATCCCAACATACTACATCGTCATGGGTTGTGACATATTTATAGGATCCTGACATGAAGCTGTCGGTCCAGTCCAGCACTCCATCATCAAAAGCTCTTTGTTCCAGATCATTAGTTGCATATTCCAATACCATTACATATTTCGGTGCCGGCTGCCCAAATATATCATTGCCCCACCAATCATCAACTCTCTCATATACTGACCTGGTAAACTCTCCAAGAATCGGCTTGTATGGACCTGAGCCGTCTATCTCTGCATAATCCGTGTTTAAATATCCGCTAATCTCAGCTCCTTTCTCCTTTACAAGTCCTTCCCATCTTGTTTTGGAAATCACTGGAGTATTCTCGAGGTTATTTAATGCATTGTTGGTAAATTCCTTACCGTCTACTACATTAATATTTACTGTAAGCGCATCTGCTGCCGTTACCGATTCTATTACAGTCTTTTCTATAGGAAAATTTCCATACTGATCAAGTGTTTCCTTACTAAATACAACATCATCAGCAGTTACCGGAGTCCCGTCACGCCAAACAGCTGTGGGCTGTAGATGAACTATTAATGTTTTCCCATCCTCGGACCACTCATAACTTTCTGCCAACCATGGCTCCAGCTGACCATTACCCCAGTTATAATAGAATAATGTCATATATGTCAGGGATAAAGCTCTATTATAAGTAGCCCAGCCGCCAAGACCATATGGATTAAAGCCGTTCCCACAGTATGATTCGTCACCACCTATAGCCAGTGTCTGCTCCCTCGGTAATTCTTCTTTTTCTTGACTAAAAACACCTAGTGACATACTCGCAACCAACACTAAAACCATAATGAGATAAAATGATTTTTTAAACATTACTTTTATCCTCCCGTATTTTTTATTTACATAAAGAAATTGGAAAAAATATTGGATTTAATTTTATTTCAAAATAACCTCCTTTCTCTTTTTTCCTCCTTTCTCCAAATAAAAGGAAGATCTCTATTTCTTTAACCTAAACAATAGTCTTTTTAATTAAACTGTCCATAACTTCTACGAACTCAAATAGATCAAATACAGGCTGAAGGACATCTTCACTTTTCTGTAGGGTGCCCTTCAAGTCCTTCCAAAGTTCTAATGCAGTCTCATCTTCTCCTTTAAATTTGCTCTTTAGGATAGAAGCTAAGGCTAATATTATATCTGAATGATACTTAAGGTAATCCCAAGACTTAGATAAAGTTTTATCTTCTTTCTGTATTCCATTCTCTATCAAAGGCATAAATTCTCTTACTTTTTTAGATACTCTTTCTAATTTCTCCAACATATTTTTAGAAGGAAGTTTTTCTCTTCGTAAAGTAGGTGGGTCAAAAAGATTAGAAATCTTAAAAAGGTAATCTTTTACCTTTTCTCCTTCTTTCCCAAAAGCACTATTAAAGTAATCTTCAACTATATTATCAAAGCCAAGACTATCATTCCATAAAGTATGAGCCATTACATATACTGGGAGCCCAGTAGGAAAGAATACTCTCTGTATCTGACAACTTATAAGACCGTTGATTCCAATATTCTTTAAATTTCTTATGTCCTCATATATAATTCT
>Ga0180301_10004552_pt1 | contig 10694 bp, 11 predicted proteins | sample GuaBasSediGuay16_FD_121797 | JGI IMG/M metagenome (GOLD analysis project Ga0180301, IMG submission 121797) | Subseafloor sediment microbial communities from Guaymas Basin, Gulf of California, Mexico - Guay16, Core 4569-2, 12-15 cm | ecosystem: Environmental > Aquatic > Marine > Hydrothermal... | reverse complement strand
TCAAGAGTTATGCATATAGATTTAAGACCAGAATTAATAGCTTTAGCTACTCTTTCAATACTCCACTTAGTAAATCGAGGTAAATCAATGTATTTATAGGTATAGACGGGCACATTACGCACCAAGGTATTTTGGAGCCGCCGGCGGGATTTGAACCCGCGACCACCGGCTTTCCCGAGGGCCATACGAGGCCGGCGCTCTACCCGCTGAGCTACGGCGGCATACCATGGATTTGATGCTCACTACAGCTTAAAAACTAAAAGCTTCATTGTAGGTATCCAAAATACCTTTCTATTGGAAATATTTACTATTTTAACATTATATGTTCTTTGTTATTTTATGCATTTAGCTATAGGGATCAATGCATGTTTCCATTAGTTATTTAATTGAAGATCGTTATACTAACCTCTATATAGACTTTAAATGTCTTTGCTCTATATGACAAGAAGTAGGTGATGAAAGCTTCGGCTCTTGATTGATGAAGAATATCACCCTCTCTGATCATTTACATTAATATTCTCAGATGCTCATGAATATCTCGGTGAAGTGTTATGAGTATGTTCATGTATTACTCTCCAACTAAGATTGTATTTGGCATCGGTATGCTCAAGATTCTTGGTGAGGAGGTACATAGATATGGTTCTAAGGCACTTCTAGTAACTAGTAGGAGTTTTGCAAGGAAGTATGGATATTTAGAATCTCTAGTAAATAACATGAAGAGTTCTGATGTAGAAGTCTATGTATATGAAGGTATTGAGCCTAATCCACTATTTGAGTTATGTGAGAGTATTGCACAGAAGTATAGAAATAAGGGAATTGAAGTAGTTATTGGTTTTGGTGGTGGAAGTGTTATAGATGCTGCTAAGGCAATTGCTGTAGCATTGTCAAGTGGTAAGAGATTAAGGGATTTAGTATATCCAAATGTGATAGATTTCGATGTAATTCCAGTAATAGCTATACCAACTACATGTGGAACTGGTAGTGAAGTTACGAAGTATTCTATATTAACTGATTTACATACTAAGAGAAAAGTACCTCTCGTAGGTCCATCAATAATTCCGAGAGTAGCTATTGTAGATCCAGAGACACTTAAGCATTTGCCAAGTGAATTACTTATATGGACTACTTTTGATGCATTTACACATGCTCTTGAAGGTTTTACTGCTAAATCATCAAATCCAATAAGTGATGCAATAGCTCTAGGAGCTATGGAAATTATTCTAGATAGTATTAATTATATTCATGAGAAAACACGTAATACATTAGCAAATCTCCACATAGCTTCAACAATGGGTGGACTAGTTATAAATGCTACAGGAACTACTTTAATTCATGCAATAGGTTATTACCTAACAACTCATCACAATATACATCACGGACTAGCAAATGCTATAATCTTACCCTATGTACTTAAGATAAATCTAAGAGGTCTTCCTCAATCTAAGATCACTAAACTACTACAAATATTCAGAGCATCATCTACAGATGAATTAATTAAGAAATTGAGTAGAACACTTAAACATCTAGATATCCCAAGTAACTTAGCCCAGGTAGGTATTAAAGAAAGTGAGTTAAGTGAAATGATAAAAACTATACTTAATTACAAAAGAAACCTAGAGGTAAATCCAGTACCCATTGATGAAAACTTACTAAAAGAGATACTGATTGAAGCACTCAAGGGATAGAAACAAATATACATTTAATCGACATATACAACACAAAATCCACATAATCATATAGAATAACAAAAATGAAATAAACTCCTAATTAGAAACTAATACATGAAATTTTTCACAACAATAAAGATGGAAGAACATAAATTTTAACCCCTAACTCATCAAGACAAATAACAGGAGAGAGTGGGGGCCGTAGTTTAGCCTGGGAGAATGCGGGGCTTGGGCCCCCGTGGTCCGGGGTTCAAATCCCCGCGGCCCCACCACCATAAATTTATATGAGCTCTGACGTTGTTCTACTCGGTGGTAACCGACTTGTTATATCACCATTTTCAGACTGTTATATCAGATTCTAAGCTATGAACTGAATTCAGATGTGAATTCTATGGTGGAGATGATGCTTCTTGGTTGATACCAGGTTTATCGATTTGAGGAGTATTCCCGATGATGTGCGGTACAGGGTGTTTGACTATCTCTGGAATGTGAAGAGGGTTGGTTCTAGGGGTCTAGGCATATCTCCTGCTCTAGCCAACATGGTCAAGAATCGGAAGAGGAGAGTTACCGATAGCTTGTTGAAACGTATGTTAGAGTTGCTCACACATGAGGAGTATGCTGAGCTTGTTGAAGGTGTTACAACTGTTAAGGTAGATCCTAACACTTTTATTAAAATACTTGCATCGGCCGTTGCGGATCCTGAGCTGAAACCTATTCTAGTTGAGTTTGTTAAGAATAGATTAACTGCTGAAATATTTGCTGAGATGACTAGGTATACTGCGACCAAGCAGGATTTAGAAGAGTTCAGAGAATGGCTTAACAGACAAGTCAGGATTCGTGAAAAGAGCCCTGAGGTAAGTGAGGGTATATCTAGAGATACTGCTTCTAAGCACTGGAAGTACCTAAATGATTTACTTGCGTATCTAGGTTACTCTTTCACGTTAAGTAGGGTTGAGGATCTTAAGGATGAGCTTATAGATGAGTTCGGCTACGCTAAGGCTAGACACATGCTCAAAGCATTCCGCAAGTTCGTCAAGGTTGTTATTAGGAAGAAGAACCGTACACTAGCCTCCCAGATACTCGAAGTCGTTAAGGTTCCTAAGGATAAGAGCAAGGAGCTACCACTTATGCAGAGGATTATACTGGGCTACGAGAAGGCTCCTACTATCGATGAGATTAGAAGTGTTGCTAACGCTATAGCGAATATAGGTGCTAAGGTAGCTTTCATAATGCTTGCTGAGACAGGTCTGAGACCCGTAGAGATATTCAACTTAACCATGGAACAGGTAGACCTTAGTAATAGAGTTATCAGACCCCTACACCTATCGAGAACTAAGAGAGCTTACATATCGTTTATCTCGAAGCCTTTACATAGGTTCATTGCCGAGAAGTATCTTCCATGGAGAGAATGGTTCTTGGAGCAGTACAAGCACGCTGTAAACAATATCGGTAGAGATGTCGAGAAGTGGAGAAATAAATTCATACCATTAAGTGAGGACCATATCAGAGCCGAGATCAGGCTAGCCATGGAGAGAACAGGAATTAGGTTTGAGCTCTACAAGCTTAGAAGATTCTTCATATCATGGATGTTGATGAGAAAGACCCCTGGAGAAATAGTAGCTGTTTTCACGGGTCAAACAAGTCTTGCCCAAGTAGAAACCATATTGAGGCACTACTTCGGCGGCTCAATAGAGAAGCTCAGAGAATTCTACGATGAGAATGCCCCAAAGATACTGGTTGAAACGTAGGAAGAGTAACCATAGGGGTGGTTAGAATGAAAATTATGATTATCAGCGACTTGCATTATGATAAATGCATCTTCAAAGGAATTGATGAAAGTATGGCTTGGGAATGGCTACTAGGTATCGTAGATTACCATAGACCTGATCTATTGATAAGCCTTGGTGATTGGGGTGAGGCTATTAGTGAGGATGAGTTCTATGACTTGTTAAAGAAGGTTAGGGTATGGTCTATCTACGGCAACCACGAGAACCTTGAAGTGCTTAGGAGTATGCGCAACGTTCTCACAGATAGTTACGAGCCTGTACTGATGAATGATGGGGAGATTAGGGAGTTCAACGGCATTAGGTTTGGTGCTATCAACGGCATAATTGCTCTACGGAGGAAGGAGAAGAAAGGTATACCACGTAAAAGACCAGAAGAATTCATCGAGTACGGTAAGAGGTTGAGTGGTAAAGTAGATGTCTTACTGCTTCATGACTCACCTTGGCTAGAGGAGTACGCTGGTAGGATAGCACGCGACGAGAGGACAACAGCAGTAGCGATAGCTATCTACGAAGCAAGGCCAAAGATAGTCTTCTGCGGACACCTACACATATCACCATACACAATCCACAGATTCGATTTTGGAACAACATACATACGCATAGACACATCACAGAAACACAAAGGCTACGCAATATTAAACACGAATAGTATGAAGGTAGAGATATGGAAGGACCTTGAACTATTAATTAAGGTGTTATAGAGTCTAATGCCTGGGTTAATGCATTGATTCTCTTGGCTTTAGAGTACTGAATTTCTCAAGTATTTGGAGGGTCCATGTTATAATTGTATTAAGCTCTGTGTTGTTAGGCTCGTAGCCAGCGTGAACTACTTTATGTCTTAGATCCCAGAATACTTGAGGAAGTCGTTCTTCTAGCCTAGCCAGCTCTACAGCCTTGTCTTTAAGCGCTTCAACAAGTGCTCGGAACTTTCTCTTAAACCCAGCTTCTTCCTTTCCTTTAAACTCAGTTTCTTCCTTGACCTGAATGTTAAGTTCTTTCACAAGCTTATTAACTACTACCTCTAAGGCCTGTAGGTACGCTATAGCAACTACCCAGTTTTCACCAAATCCCCACGTGGTTGTTGATGAGATGAGCCTCCCTAGCTTAGGTAAAGCGCCTAGCTCAGCTCCTATAGACGTGGATACATCTTCTATAACTGCTTCGATCTTTGGAGCGACTTCATACAGCTTTTCGCGGTAGTACTCGTCGCTAAGCTTGTCGGAAGCATATGTAAAGAGAGTAAGTAGCATGCCTATGTACGAGCTTAAGCTCTCTATATCTTCTATGGAAAGCTTGGGTGTGTTAAAGATGCTGATTAAGTCTCTTAGATCCTCGATAGTCATGGCACCTTTTTGGCTCTGCGCCTTCTGAGCTAAGCTGAAGAAGCGTATAACAGCGGTTGATTGCATTTCGTTGCTATACTTCTTAGACAAGATTTTCAAGCTATCTAGTAGCTTCTTGATTTCAAATAATAGATTCTGTATCCTATTCCTATCGAGCCTTACTTTGCTCAGTTCGTGCCTGAGGCTCTCTAGAAGCTCCTTAAGGCTTTCTAGTCTATAGGTGATCTCTTTAGCTGTGCTACTCAAAATCATTCACCCACGTCTTCTGCACTATGGTTTCATGTTCGTTTTCTTGGATTCTTCGTAGTTGTAGTACTTCTTTAGGGTTTCTAAAGGATTGGGTGATACTATTATCTTCGCTGATACCTCTCCCAAAGAGCAATAGATTAGCAGCTCTACAAGAAGCTCTCCTCCTTCACGATCCATGTATACATTGTGAACCCGGAACTTCTCTACATCTTTAAGTTCGCTATTCGTAGCTTCTAACACAAGTTCTAACAGCTTCTCAGGATCTCTGTTGAGGTAGTATACAATCTCACTATAGCTGGTATCTAGAGGTTTGAACTCGTCGAAGATGTAGAGCCATGAATACATGCTACTCTCCACAAGTAAATAGTGATTCAGTATTATTTTAACCAGCGGTTTTATTACGTATTACAAGGAATTCTATAGTGGGTGCTATAGAATTCATGCCAATACTAGCCACTACTAAGGTTGGAAAATATTATAGGACAACCATACCGCGTGAAGTTAGGAAACTTCTCAACATCAACGAGAACGACGAGATTGAATGGATATTTGAAGACAATAAGGTGTTTATTAGAAAGAAGGGTGAGAAACATGGTTAAGTGCCCGTTCTGTGGCTATGAAGCAAATGTATCTCAATTCAAACCACTGAGAGAGCCATGGAAATTCAGGTTCTACACTGTTAGAATGTTAGAATGTCCTCGATGTCATGGCGTATTTAATTATTACAAAGGTGTAAGTCCGAGGCGTGGTAAGGTCTCTGAATTCGTTATAAGGGTAAAACCTAGACCTAGAAAGAGATGATGTAAGCTTACTATGTTATTTGTTAAGCAGTAAGATCTGACAAAGCATTTTTATACTCAGGACTGAGTATATATATACTCGGGAATGAGTATGGTAGATAGTGAGCAAGGATACAAACGAGTTCAAGTAATATTCTCTAGAGAGCAATATGAGCTAATTAAACTGATAAAGAAGAGACTAGGATTAAGCAGCGACTCGGAAACCGTAAAGATAATCGTTCTCTCTTGGCTGGCAGAAAAATCAATTATTTCATCCTTTATAAAAGGAGAACTTATATTAAGGGTAGATAGTCATGAGGACAAAAATGAAAGTTAAGGAATTAGGTCAATATTTTACTCCCAAATTTGTAGCTAAATTCATGGTATCTCTTATAAGCAAACCAAAAGATGCACGGATATTAGATCCATGCGCAGGTACAGGAGTATTCCTTTCTGCTTTAGTTGATGCAGGATTCAGAAACATAGATGCATATGAGATAGATCCTAGTCTGCCCAATTATTCGCCCATAAAGATAACGTACCAAGATTTCTTGAAGGTAAAACCGGAGGAAAAATATGATGTTATTATAGGAAATCCACCCTATGTTAGATGGAGAAATATCCCTAAAGAATGGAGAGAAACATTTAGAAAAAGTAGCTATTGGAATTCTATAATGAACGGATTATCAGATCTAACGTATGCATTCATCTACCATAGTGTGAATATGTTAAAAGAAGGAGGAGAACTCATCTTCATCACACCAATATTTTGGACTGAAACAGTTCATGGAGCAAGATTGAGGGATTATCTAATCAAGAGAGGACACTTAGAACTGTTGATAAATTTCAATGAGATGCGTATCTTTGAAGAAGTGTCATCGACTATCATAATATTTAAGTATGCTAAGTCTAGATCTGATAAACCCGTTAAGGTAATAAATCTACATACTAAAGAACGCCTTACTCCACAACATCTCGAGAAAGTAAGGGAATTAATCAATAGATTGGATAAAGGTGAGACTTATATTCGGGAGGGAATATATGAAGCTTTTATTCATAAGCAATTCAAAGATGGGGAGCCATGGAGACCTATACCGGAGAGTGCATTAAAATCTAATCCATTACTGTCCGTTAATTTCTCTCCTTTATTTCACTTCAGAAGGCTATCGTTGTTAGGAAGTATAGCTGAGATAGGTAATGGTATGGTTAGTGGACTTGATAAAGCTTTTCAATTAAGCTATAATGAATTGAACAGGTTAACACCTGAGGAGAGGAGGCATATAATGTATGTATACAAAGCTAACACATTGGATAAATTCTTTCCTATAAAGAATCCTGTGCCATATATTTATGTAAACGATATAGAAACGGAAGACAGATTAAGAGAGTGCTGTCCTCACTTCTACGAAAAACTGAAGCTATTCAAGGATCAATTACTAAGGAGGTATAATTACGGTAGGAATATTCCATGGTGGCATTGGGTATTTCCTAGGAATAAGCATCTTTTCGAGAGATACGAAGAAAAGATATTAGTGCCAAGTAAAGAACGCTATGATACTAGAGGTTACTTCAGATTTGCATATGTAAAAGGGCTATATTATGCTACACAAGATGTAACAGTAATTTGTCCCAAACAGGAATTCAGGGAAGGTATAAAGTATCTTTTAGCATTATTGAACTCAGAGCCATATCAGGAGTACATAATACATAAAGGCTTTACTCGTGGTGGCGTCTATGATTTCTCCGAGAGACCCCTTGCTTCAATACCTATACTAAGAATTGATTGGAACAATAACGATGAGAAGAAGCTTTATAATGATATAGTATCCATAATCGATGAAATACTGACCAAGAGATCTTGGAAAGAATACATAGATGAACTTAATGTTGCTGTATCGAAACTCCTTCGCTTAGCTCTCTCCTAGCTCATTAGGATATTTTTGTTTCTAAGTACGTTTACTAATCTCTTTAATTCATTCACTGTTTCCTCAAGTTTAATTGTACGTCTCTTTACAAATTCTTGCCATCTTTTGAGGTATTCATTAGCCAAGCTCTCGATGAACGATAATTTATCGATATCTTCCCTCTCTATCATATTCTTAACATGCCATTGGATTTGGATAGCTGCATCAAAATTGATTACAGGAATTTTTGTGACATCCAACTTAAAGAAGTCTTTAACATAGATCCCTACTATCTTGCTATATCCTTCATATCTTTTGTAGTAGATGCCGATGAACCATAAATTGGCTTTATCTATGAACTGAGGCGATTTAGATCTAATTGATTTCTCTAATAAATCTTTGAAGAATTCTAACACTCTTTTCGCCGATATTATATTTGGATCTCTGCTTTCTCTATCGATATCATGTGACTTGACATTGATAAGTATTACATCGTTTAAGTCTTGCACTATGTCATTCCCATAGAATAGTATTATATCGGCCATACTTTGCTGATAAGTGGGTATTTTTCTACCTCTTAATGCTGCATCTAATTGACTGCTAGATATTACATAATTCCCTAGTCCCCACCATGTTTCTTTAGTTATCATATATTCTATCCTATTAGACGCATATCCTTTATGCTTCATTTCCTTTACCACATATTCAAGAAACTCCTCTTGTAAGAATGCTAAGAAACCACAGCTTCTCAACATATCTCTAGTCCAAGACTCAAAAGGTAAGCCACTTGCACTACCTGTAGCGCGCCTTGATATAAGAACTCTTCCCTTATTAGGATCTCTTATAGAGTTCTGAAGGCAAGCTTCAAGGTTCTTCCTTAGCTCTAATAAATTCATTGTTACCACCTATGGTAGAATGCATGTTTAAATGACGTCTCAAGTTAACTTTTAGCTTTGAATAAATAAAGTATTGCTATCCTCACTATCAACATAGGATATTATCAGATGAAGGTACCTTACTTTCGCTTAGTGTATTTATTAAACACAACCTCTTTATAGTTACTCATTGACGTTATTGGTTAGAGAAGCATAATCCTTAAGCTTATAGCAATTTCTCCGTAGCTTACGCCTAACCCCTTGCTCAGCACACTCAATTATTTCTCTATTTAATTACTCTATAGCAAGAGGCTTTGATGTTTCTAACAGGTAAGGAGCAATGTATTTTCTGTATTTAAGCAGAATAGATAATGCTAAGACCTGCTCCTCCTCTCTATACAGGAAGATAGAAGTACTACGTAGTCTCCCGAGTATGCTACCTAGCCCTAGCTTGTTGCATTTATGCTTTTGCTCCCTTCTGAACTTCTTGATAATTACTCACAATACTTATAATATGTCTCTTTTCTCTCCTTTCTTTGAAGTATTTCCTCAAGGCTTCTTCTAAATACTTTATAAAGATTTCTAAGGATATTTCTCTCTCAATCTTTCGAAGCTCAAGATCTTTGAATCTTATGAATATTGTGCTTTCGTTCGGGATGTCTATCAGGATGTGTGGATACTCTATCCTTCTCGCTGGTACTAGTATAATTCCGTATTTCTCAAGAATAGGTTCTAGTACTTTTGCTGCTCTATTGGTTACGTAGACTTTTTGCCCATTCTTTACCATCTCAGCAATTTTCTTAGCTATTTTCTCGGCGAATTCTTCATCACTCTTCAGCTTGAATACACTCCTAATGAAGCTACTTAAACGTTCCAACTCTTCTTCAAGCAATTTATGAGTTTTTACCTTAACCATATCCGACCCCACTTTAATAAGAGAAGAGCTTAAAAATAGGGACGATACGGCTCGTTGTAATCCTGTTTCTCGTGGGGCTGTAGCGGTACTTGTCAACGATCTCCTGCAGCGGGAAGATGATCTCCTTGACCATGCCTGGTCGCGAGCTGGGGATCTCCCTCTTGACATCTTCTGGGTGTGCTATGAGCTTCCACGCGGGAAGAAGAGAAGAGAGATCATAGAAGCGATGATGTGTTGATTCCTAAGAGGAGAATGATTCTGAATTTTATTAATAGATTTCAGCTTCTTTTTGTAGAGACTCCTGCCCCTCATGAAATTGCAAAGAAATTGGGGGTGGCGGAGGATGGGTGTTCAGTATAGAGAGAGTCTAGGAATTTATAAATTCGTATATAGCCAGGGTTCTGGAACTCAATCCTTCTCCATTGGAACTAGGCAAGAGAGGGTGGGTCCTCAGAATCCTTCTACCTACTATTATAAGTATGTGCTACCGCCTTGGTGGCGTCGGCTTTTCTATGGTGATGGTGGTCTCGTTGATTTTCTCATTAATGAGAATGCTGTTGGTGTTTCGTATGTGAATAGTGGTGTTAGGCTTAGCTATCCTGATTTAGTTGAGCGGTTGGAGCGGTATGGATATAGTTATAGGTTGCCTAGGCGTTGGCGTAAGAGGTTGCCTAAGGATTGGAGGCGTCGTTCTGGGAATGTTGTTGTTGGAGTTGTTGATGATGTTGAGTGTGTGATTAGGATTGAGCGTGGGTATGTTGAGCGGATTCAGGTTTTCGGTAGTGTTAAGGGTGTTGATAGGGTTGTGAGGGTTGTTGAGTTTTTGGATAGGGTGTTTGGTGTTAAGGTTGTTCCTGAGGAGTTGATCAGTGGTCCTTCCAGTCCTAGGCCTGATCCTAATAAGCTGAAGTCTTTGTCTTGGGGTGTTGTTAGGAGGGCTAGGCTGGAGTGGCTGCCTGTTAATGGTTTTGTGCGGTGGTTATCTGAGAAAATCGCTGAGAGGTTGGAGAGGGATACGTGGATAGAAGTTGTTAGTGCTCCTAGGGTTGGTAAAAGCTCGGGAGTTTTGCTTGGGTTAATGAAGTGGATTGTTGAGAGAGGTATTGATAATTATGTAGTCTTGATCGTTGTGGTTAATAAGAGGATTGGTAGGCAGCTGTATAAGTATCTCCTT
>Ga0180301_10004551_pt1 | contig 10695 bp, 11 predicted proteins | sample GuaBasSediGuay16_FD_121797 | JGI IMG/M metagenome (GOLD analysis project Ga0180301, IMG submission 121797) | Subseafloor sediment microbial communities from Guaymas Basin, Gulf of California, Mexico - Guay16, Core 4569-2, 12-15 cm | ecosystem: Environmental > Aquatic > Marine > Hydrothermal... | reverse complement strand
TAAGAGAAGTGGGAATCATGTATCTTCCAGATGAAATAGCTGTGGAAAGCGGGTTGCTTAGTAGGCTTATGTTAGAGGGGAGAATAAAGGGTAGGGTTCTCATCCACAGCTCGATTATTGGGTATATTGAGCGTAAGGCTTTGAGCGGGGACTTTAGGGGCATTAGGGAGCTCGAGAATGCACGTAAGATAGCCAAGGATAGGGGAATTCCATTTGAACTCTTAGATGGAGACTCAAGTTTAAGCCCTAGGGAGGCTTTGAGGGAGCTAGCCCTTAAAACAGGCTCAATCATAGTGACAGCCGACTATGTTTCAGCCATGGTTGCTAAGGCTTTAGGCATCGAGGTCCTATATGACAGAGGCCGCGCTGGAGTGAAGCTCACAGACTTCTTTAAGGAAGGGGACGTCATGTCTGTCCACTTAAAGGAGAATTTGCCTCCAAGGGTTAAGAGGGGTGCGCCGGGCAAATGGGTTTTCGAGACGGTTGGTGATGAGGCTTTAAGCAGGGAGGAGATTGAGGATCTTGTGAACGATATTCTTGACAGAGCTAGGGCTGGGGAGGGCTTCATAGAAACAGATAATGAAGGCTCCACGATAGTTCAGTTGGGCGTTTACAGGATAGTGATAACTAGACCGCCCTTCAGCGACGGCTTAGAGGTTACGGCTGTTAGACCCATAGTTCATATGTCGCTTCATGACTACGGCTTTCCACCCAAGCTCCTCAGGAGGCTTGAGAGGCAAGCTGAGGGCATACTGATAGCCGGCGCCCCTGGGATGGGTAAGTCAACTTTCGCCCAAGCCCTAGCTGAGTTCTACTTGAGTAGGGGTAAGATAGTTAAGACTATTGAGGCTCCAAGGGATCTCCAGCTGCCCGATGAGGTTACCCAGTACTCTAAGGTTGTGGGGGACTCCCAAGAGATTCATGATGTTCTGCTTCTAAGTAGACCGGATTATACAATATTCGATGAGATGAGGGACACTGAAGACTTTAAGTTATACACGGATCTAAGGCTCTCGGGCGTGGGCATGGTCGGCGTTGTCCACGCAACCACAGCTGTAGACGCCATCCAACGCTTCATAGGTAGGGTTGAGCTAGGCGTCATACCCTCCGTAATAGACACGGTCATATTCATAAGGAATGGGGGAGTTGAGAAGGTCTACAGCATCGAGAATGTGGTTAAGATTCCTCATGGCCTTAGAGACGCCGATCTAGCTAGACCTGTCGTTGTGATAAGAGACTTTTTGACTGGTGAGCCCGAGTATGAGATGTATGTTTTCGGCGAGAAGACTTTCGTGATCCCCGTTAAGCGCAGAACCCCCAGGGAAAAAGCAATATCCAACAGCGTTGGCCCCTTGCTTGAGAAGTACACCTACAACTACAGGGTTGAGGCGGATGGTGACACCCTAATAATACATGTTCCCATAGAGGTTTACTCCATAATCTCAAGGAGATGCCTAAGGAAGCTTGAGAGGATAGGTAGGAGAGCTGGTTTCACAAAGGTATCCATAGAAATAATGCAACGGACTTAACGTCAACCATCAACGGGAAGCCCTCAAATATCTAACCATAAACATTATGATAGGTGCACTTTTTCCCACTTCCATGTTTTCCGCCGCCAAAGTGTATAAGCCGCCGTAAAGATGTTAGTTTTTCTTCATTTTGTCAAATATCATTGAAAAATATGGCTGAAATATCTAGTATCAGCCATGGAGAGGTTTTAAACCGAGCAGACAGCCCTTCGAGTGGCCTCCATGATGCAGGCCTCCAAGCCACAGATAATCCCTATTTAAGACTTTTCTAGGCTCATCTGCACCCTTGATCTTCCAGCAGTTGTAAAAATTATTGTAAGTCTGTTTCTCAGCGTAATGGTTATGAGGAAAGGGAGTTTAGAGGAAAGTTTCTTTTTGATCTGTAGCGTTAAGGGGGAGCTGATATAGCACATAGTGGTGTGCGGATTTACCGAAAAATTTTTAAGTTAGAACCATATATGGTGAATATATGAGTAATAGATGAAGAACTATTTTTCATGGGGTTTAGAGGGAATGATTAGGGGAAGACGAAAGTATAGGCGTATGTTCACTGATGAGGAGCTTGAGTATGCTGCGCGCATACTGAATTTCTTTGCTCCTCCTCCACGATGTGTTTGCGGCTCAAGAAGCTTCAAGTATCGCATCGGAAAAAACGGTTTGCTTGAGGCCTTCTGCCTTGAATGCAGCATGCGATACATATTTGAGCCTAAAAAGCGGGTTTGGCTGCACACGGCGGTTTCACCGCTGCTCGCCGCCCAGACGGAAATCATCCTAAACGAAAACGAAATATAAAGGAGGGGGTTGAAATGGGGCCCATTTTCACCCAAAGAAAACGCTTCAAATTCTATTTGGATCCCGTGGTTGTTAGGGCTTTCCGCATGCTCTGCAAACAGAGGGGTCTACGAGCTAACAGGGTGATTGAGGCATTCATGATTTACTGCCTCGACAGCCCGGTTTTAATTAAGCTTATTTCTAGGAAGTATCCGGAGCTCTTCCATAAGCCAACCAGAAAAGAGAGAAGAGCAAAACAGATCAGAAACCTAATTGATGAAGCTTCCAAACTGCTGGAAGACTTAGAATTAGGTGAATAACCTGCGATTACAAACCTATCAACGATTCAACTCAGCTCTCCTCTCTTTTGATCCTAGAATTAATGAACCACTCAAAAGAAAGATCTAACTTTTGGTTTCTAACAATAATTAACCATATTGAAGTTATCTAAGATTTTTAAAATAGACGTTAACAGGGGAAATAGTGAGAGTGTTGCATTACATTTGTGGGCATAATGTAAGCGCTTAAAAATCCCGCCAGTAATACTTAAGTTTGTGATCAACCATGCTCCCAGAAAAAGAGTATGCAGTTTCTTGGATTGAAAATAATAGGGAGAGAATAATAAAGATTAGTGATGAGATCTGGAGGTTCGCTGAGCTCGGCTTAATAGAATACAAATCCTCATCACTGCTGATTAAGGAACTGGAGAGGCACGGATTTAAGATCGAAAGTGGAATTGCAGGTATGCCAACAGCATTCATCGCCTCATATGGAGATTCAAAGCCGATCATAGCAATAATGGGCGAATACGACGCTCTACCAGGTCTTTCACAAAAGAAGGTTCCCTACAGGGAGCCTTTAGAGCCAGGTAAACCCGGGCATGGATGTGGACATAACATTCATGGGGCAAGCGGCATGGCTGCCGCAATAGCAGTTAGATACGCAATGGAGAAATATGGCTTTAAAGGCACCGTCAGATTCTATGGATGCCCAGCTGAGGAAAACTTCAGTGGGAAGGTTTACATGGTTAGGGATGGATATTTTAGGGATGTTGACGCCGCGATAAGCCATCACCCGGGAACCATGAACTGTGCAACTTTGAAGAGCTGCTTAGCAGTTAACTCAGTGAAATTTCATTTCTATGGTAGGGCTGCTCACGCAGGCGGTTCCCCCGATCAGGGCAGAAGCGCACTTGACGCCGTTGAGCTCATGAATGTGGGGGTTAATTTTCTAAGGGAGCACGTAATCCAAGATGCGAGAATACATTACATCATTGAGAAGGGCGGGAACCAGCCTAACATAGTGCCGGATTATGCGCGAAGCTGGTATTATGTTAGAGCACCCGAGAGAGAGCAGGTTGAGTTCATCTACAACTGGATTCTAGATATAGCTGAGGGGGCGGCGAAGATGACTAGGACAACAGTGAAACATGAGTTTCTCGGAGGCCTATACAATAGGATACCGAACAAAGTTATATCCGAAACCATAGTGAAGAACATGCGTGAAATAGGCCTCCCCAAATATACGGATGAAGAAATAAAGTTTGCGGAGGAGATAGCAAAATCGATTCCTCCAGAAATGAAAATTGAAGCTTTAAGGAAGACTAGGAGGCCGGGGTGGGAGAGGTTGATCGATAAACTCATTGATGATGAAGTTCCAGATCCATGGGGCGAAGGAGAAATTAGCCACGGAAGCACGGATGTTGCAGATGTTAGTTGGCAAACCCCAACAGTCGAGTTTAGCACGGCGACGTGGGTTCTGGGAACGCCGGGTCATTCTTGGCAGGCAACTGCTCAGAGTGGTGTTGGCTTAGGACATAAGTCTCTGATTTTCGCGTCTAAAGTGATGGCTTTAACTGTTATAGATTTGCTGACGGATGCGGATTTACTGAATAAGGCTAAGGAGGAATTTAAACGGAGATTGCATGGTAGAAAGTATAAGCCTCCTATTCCACCTGACATGAAGCCTCCGATCAACATATGGGAAAAATCTAAAGGGTAGCGTCATATTTGCCGGATGCAAATTTAAAACATCCTATCTCACTGCCGCCTTTCTTTAAATTTGGCTGGAAAATTCCGGTAGAACTAACGGTGGAATCCGTCGGCAACGGACCTAGAGCATTAACGGAATTCAAAGAATAAAAAAGAGGGGATATAGAGCGTTGATCTCCAAATTTAGGCGTTATAGGTTGTTAGAGAGCTATTTCCTGTAGACCCCGTACTTTAGAATCGCATCATTTACAGCCTTTAGGTTTTCCGGTTTTGCTTCAGCTAGAGGCAGATCGGTATCTAATATAAATCCGCCATTTTCACCTAGTACTTCAAACGCTTTTTCACAGTACTCTTCAACTTTCTTTGGGGTGCCTGCTTGTAGTAATGAGACTGGTATTCCGCCGGTGAGACAGAATTTGTCCCCTAAAATTTCTTTTGCCTTAAATATGTCTTTTTCTACATGGTATATGATTCTGCCTTTAGGCATATCCTTTATGATATCGAGATATTTTGTGTAATCGCCCTCTGTATATACGTAAGGCAGTATGCCGTTGTCGATTAATTTTAAGAGAACCTCCTTTAATGTGGGCCAGTAAAACTCTTTGTATTGGTTGATGTTCATGAATACTCCTTTATGCAGGAAAATCGATACAATGGGGTTACCTGTAGCCTTAGCGCCTACAATACCTGCTTCAACCATGAAGGGAGTTATCTTTTTGCATGCCGCCTTGATTTTTTCAGGTATTCGATATATGTCTAAAAATGCTCCTCGCGTTCCTCTGAAGAAGTTAGCGATGAAGTCGAAGGGTGCATGCGTGGCAGAAAGCGTAAATACGGGAAAGCCCATGCTTTTAAGCTCCATGACGAAGCCAATAAAGGACATTAACCATTTACTGGTTTCGCGGGCGGCATCAGCAAGCGCTTGAAAAGCCTTATCGATATCTGGTGTAGCTAGGCTCTCAAATAATCCTTGATACCAGCAACAAATTGCGTGTATGGGATAGAGATTTCTAAATGGCGCAAGTACACCTGATATTTTTGGAAGAAATCCCCTAATTATGTAATCGGATGGATCTTCAATAAACCAATCATATTCTTCCGGCTTCATACCCTCATAAATCACTTCGCCTTTAATTTGCTGCCAAGGCTCTATAAATTGATATATAGTGGCGTCATCTTTCAGTCCGCATCCAGGCCAATAAATCTGTCGATATCTCAAAATCTCAAAGACTTTCCCCGAGTAAGTGAATGGTGGCATAGCAGCATCCCATTTAAAATCAATGAGCGTCTTACTCCACGCCGCATACGCTTTATTATAGTCGTACATCACTTCTTTAAGGCTCACTCCAGCATATATCGGAGGGAAAAATTCGGCATCGGGCGCTATTGGAATCCTATCAGGAACTTTTAATTGTATTGCCTCTCCAACTCTTTGCGCTCTTTCTTCAAATTCCTTCTCAGCCTCTGAGCTTTTAAATTGTACGCCTTCTTTTGAAGCCCATTTCTTAAGTATATTACTAATTTCACTCATTTCTCGTCCACTCCTTAGCTAATTTTACTCCAACAAGGGGGTTCGGAGCGTAGGCGTCAGCCCCCACATACTCCTTTATAATTTCATTTGTTGCTCCTCCCCCTATCATGATTTTCACTTTATCCCTGAGTCCTGCTTCCTTAATTTTTTCAATAGTTCTTTTCATTGATTCTACTCCCATAGTTAAGAGAGCACTTATCCCAACAATGTTTGCATTATACTCTTTTATCGCTTTAACAAATTCTTCAGGCGGAACATCTACACCTAAATCGATAACTTCAAAACCATTGGCCTTAAGCATCGAAGCTGCAAGATCCTTACCAATATCATGAATGTCCCCCTCTACAGTCCCTACAATAACCCTTCCCAAAAATCTGGGTTTAACATCTGGCTTGATTCTCGGCTCTATTAGACTCATTATCTCCCTTAAAATTTCCGCAGCCATCATTAAATCTGCGATAAAATATTCTCCCTCCTCAAATCGCCTGCCTACAATATTCATTGCCTTCATAATGTCATCAATCAATTTCAGCGGGTCTTCTCCAGCCTCAAGCCTTTCTCTTGTGAGCCTAAGCGCTCTCTCCTCTTTTAGATTCGCCAAAGAGTCGATATACTCTCTCACTGATTCTTTCATAAAATTCGCCTCATTAACTAATCAACCTAGCTGCTTATAAATTATAGCTTTATGGAGCAGTTGGGTTTTCTTCTTAATTTTTAGAATGGATGGCTTATGGAAGCTTTACAGCTTAGAACAGTGATTGATGCTTGAATGCGATTATTTTTGTAACAGAGGATGCAGAATTAAGAAGACAGACACAAGAAACAAGGAAATTATGACTGAATCAATAAAAATTCGTCGGTTTCATTTTTTAAAGATTTTAAATTAAAAAATGCTGTCGGCCCTCTCTAGCTTTCGACTTCTTCCATTTCCTTCACTATGTGAAGAATCTGATTTCTCAGTTCTGGCAGCTTGGTTTTTACTGTTTCCCAGACTAAGTTTAGGTTTACGCCAAAGTAATGGTGGATTAGTTTGTCTCTCATTCCAGCTATCTCTTTCCATGGAATTTGAGAATATTTTGTTTTTAATTCTTTGCTTAGATTTTTAGCTGCTTCTCCGATTATTTCAAGACCTCTTAGGACAGCGTATTGCTTCTCAATGTTTTCAAGAAATGTTTCTTTAGTTACTCCTAACATAAACTTCTCTATGTTGGAGATAGCATCGAGGATATGCTTGAGATAGGCTTTATCTCTTTTCATAGATAACTCTCATTTCCCTTTTTACATCCTCAATAATGTAGGGGTTTATGCTACTAAAAATTCCGAGATCAACTTTTCTTCCAAATATTTTTGTTAGCTCCTCCTCTATTCTTACAAGGTCTAGGAGGGTTTTTCGACTTTTTTTGTCAAATTCGATCGCTATGTCTATATCGCTTTTTGGGTTTTGTTCTCCTTTTACAAATGAACCGAAAACAGCCATGAAAATTATGTCATTTTTTCGGCAGACTTCGACCAGTTTTTCTTCTAGCCCTTCCCTTCTCAACTCCTCCGGCAGATTTTGAATCTCAATTTTAATTGTCATATTCTTTATTTTCTAACGTTTCTTTGAACTTAAGCCTTTTCCTCATGGATATTTCCGAATGCTTAAAACTCTTCTGTCAAATTTATAGATTGAGTTTGAAGTTTCTTTAATCCACTTTTGCCACAAGGTTGCATTCAGCTCATCTTCCGAAATGAACAAGTAAGCTACAAAAACTTGGCTTCTTTTCATACTCTCTTAATAGCCAATTGTTTTAAGTAATCATTTCCATCTTTTCATGAAGTATAGTTCACTCTACCTTTTTTATATTCGCTACAAATTCTTAAAACTGGATAATGCGCCACGGTAAAAATCTGACCCAATGCTGAGGAGGGTTATCCTAACCCTAAAACATTAGCTCCAAAAAGATACTGTTTTTAGTTCTTATTTTCAATCTAGTTCAAGTTCATGTTTGATTTTTTAACAAAGAAGATGCGGCGCAGAACCGGATTATTAAAGTCTTCATTTGAAGATTTCAAATTAAATCACATTGAGAAAGGATTTAAGTTCTAGATGCAATAAATAATTTGGTGGTTAAATGGAGTCCATGCTGATGAAGATTGGAGAGAAGATCTACGAAGAAAACAAGGAGAAGCTTGAGAAAGAAAATTTCGGAAAGATAGCTGCTATTGAAATAGAGTTAAGGAAGATAGCTGGAATTGGGGATACTGTTGATGAAGCCTATAAAATAGCTGTAAAAAAGTTTCCTGGCAAAAAGTTTTATTTTAGAAAAATTGGAGATGAGAGGGCAGCTGGATACTTGTTCTAGTTGAGGAAACATGAAGCTTCATTACGTGAGAAATCAGCCCTTAATGAGATTGAAAGTTTTCGGTCCTAACGGAATTATGGAGTATGATGCCTATCTTGACACTGGAGCAACCAAAACTTTGATTCCTGAAAGCGATGCAAAAGAGCTTGGTCTGCGATATTCTGGAGACATTATGATAATAACTGCTAATGGAGAAGACGTTTTCCATCTTTATGAGGCGGAAGTAGAATTTTTAGGGAAAAAGTTTTCAATTCTCGTTCTAGGAAAAGAACTGCCAAAAACAACAGCCATAAGAAGCATAGTTGGAAGGGATATTCTCGATAGCTTTAAAGTCTGTTTTGACGGAAAGACAAAAACAATTGAAATTTTCGACACTTAACTTCTTAAATGATCTGCACAATTTTTCTTAGATAATATATGCTTTTTCAACATTGGTATAGATTGTTCTTGTAAGGTGATGAGATTTTCTGTTTCTTTAATATTTCTCTACAACCTTCATCTAAAGTTTTTCTTGAGTTACCACTGGCAAATCTAAGTATTCAGCAACATACTTTTCTCTTTTGTAAACTCTAACTTGAATTATTCTCTTCATGACAATTTACTACATATGAGAAGCTACCATTTTATTTTTTATTAAATTCGGCTTAAAATTAAAATCAAGATTCTTCCTCATTAAGTTCTCTGAAAAATGAAATAATTCTGCTTTTTCTAGAAATTAAAGGAGATTGAATCAATAAGGTTGCTTAAAGACAAAAACTTGCTCAACGCTTACCCTATTTTGGCTTGAATGTTTGATCTCATAAGTCTTATGGCGAAAGGAATATACGATAGTATACCTAGGTATAATATGGTACATCATGTCCATACCCATAACTATTAAACTTAAGAAGGATATTGTTGAATTAGCTGAAAAAATGGTTAAGCATGGTATCGCTAAGAGCAGATCGCACGCTATACGTCTTATGATTGAGCATGGTATTGAAAAAGTGACTAAAGAGTTAGAGTTCTGGGAGAATTTACATAGGGGCGTTGAGGAATTAAAGAGGACTAATTATAGGATTAGCCATGGAGGACTAAGCGCTTTATTAAATGAGGAGAGGTCTAAACGTTGATATATATTGATACTAGTCTCATAATATCTTATATGGACTTGAAGGATCCAAACCACGATAAGGCGGAGAGGATAATAAGCAACATCAGCTCGGAGAAAAAAGTAGTAAGCACGTTAGTTCTTGTGGAATTGGCATCAGTCTATTCTCGGGCTAGATTGGAAAAACCATTAGAGCTAGCATTATACTCACTAGAACTCATAGGCGCTGAGGTAGCTGAAGTAGACTATGATGAAGCCTTAAGAAGGGCGTTTAAAATGGCGCCAATACTCAACATGAAAACACTGGACTTATTACATATCATAGTATGCTCATTAATTAAATCCGATAAGTTCGCCACACTAGATCAAGAAATAATTAGTAAATCAAACATTATATTGGAAGCTTTAGGAATTAAGGTATCGACCTAACTTCCCCTATTGAGCATAAGGATAAATGAAAACAACATCTTTTATGGCGCACCAGTTTCCTTCAAAAACTAAAAGAAACCTGAGGTTCAAGATGGTAAGGCATTAATTAAAGCATAATCTCTCCCTCACTTAGAATAAACGGATTTTTCTTTCCGCAATTACTTCTGACTTATCAGATGAAATGTTATGGAAATCACAATGATGTTTATAGGCTTGAAATAATTTGGTCTTTATCGAATTTAAACAGTTCAAGTTAAAAACATATCCGCAGACTGCCTCTAGATTATTAACATCCACCTTTTTTGCAATCTGCCCAAAGAAAAGGAAAGCGTTCTGATTCTTGAAAACGAAAAAGAAGACCGAGTGTTCATAGCTCCATCAATAACTAAATCTAGTGCTTCTTCCACGCATGCTACTCAGACGAGAGCTCGCCATATAATTCGAGTTTCCCCGCAACGTGACCATTTGGTAATCAAAAATGGTTCTTTTGGTTACATAGCATTCTTCTCTTCATCAGATTTTCCTCTCCCCCTTCGATGATACCATAAGGCTATACAAAGGCTAGGATAGAGAAGTATGAAATATTTTGTATAGAGAACAGAGATAGGAGGCATTTCAGGAGCAATAAGAGGGGGAGGAAATAGTAAGCTGATTTGCCCGATAATTATGATTCCAAACTAAGTATATTAGAAAAACCAAAAGAGAGCATTATTCTATATTATTTACTTAAACTTAAAGTTTTTTATAATTAATTTATATACTTTTGTTTGGTTATTAATAAATAGAAGGGGGAATGTTGTTTTAAAGGGTTTTAACATTAGCAGGTTTTTACTCTTTCCGGGAAGAAGGATCTATGGTTTCCTAGTTGAGGTTGAGCCTAAACCCGGCGTTTTAAGCAGAATTTCAGCTGTGCCAGCTAAACATAATGCCGTCATTCTCTATGTTTCTTATGCTATGTCACCTGAAGCTGGAGAAAACATAGTTGGATTAAGTTTTGTGGATTTAACTG
>Ga0180301_10004550_pt1 | contig 10696 bp, 11 predicted proteins | sample GuaBasSediGuay16_FD_121797 | JGI IMG/M metagenome (GOLD analysis project Ga0180301, IMG submission 121797) | Subseafloor sediment microbial communities from Guaymas Basin, Gulf of California, Mexico - Guay16, Core 4569-2, 12-15 cm | ecosystem: Environmental > Aquatic > Marine > Hydrothermal... | reverse complement strand
CCAATAAAAGAATAGGTATTGAATTTCTGAAAACTCTGGAAGAGTGAAGGAACCGGCAAAGAAAATAAAGATAGCGCAATTATTCCTCCGCAAATAATAACGTAAATAGGTTTAGTTTTAAGAAATCCTGCAAATGCAGAAGAAATAGCAATAAAAAGAAAAAATACTACAAAAGCAGAAATAACTAACCTTTTAATAAGTTTTTTAAGGATAAAGATTAGTGTATTAAAATCCTTTTTGGTTATATATTCAGTGAAAAAACGGGTAAGAGTTGTTCCTAAAGGAGAAATTGCCATTGAGGTAAACATTATAAGAGAAATTAAAGCATTAAAGGTTCCGTAATCCTGAGGCGTAAGAAGCCTTACGGAAATAAGGTGATAGAGAAGATTAAAAAAGCCTACTATGGATGTTCCTACAAAAACAATTGCCGTATGCAGGATTAATTCGTCTTTGAAGAAAGAAAATACTTTATTCTTTAGACTCATAATTATTCCTCTTAAAATCCATTATGTGCCCTGAAACTTTTAAAAAGGCGCGCCAGAAATATTTTATATCATCAAAATCTTTAATACTTAGTGCCTTTCTTACAATAAACTCTGGCGAAAAGCTCACCGAATACATACTCTGAACCAGCTTAAGGAGTTTATCAGGGGGGAAATTTAGTTTCATCACCGGATTTTTCATATCGTAATATGGCCAGTCTAAAGTATAAAGTAAATCTTTTTCTTTACATTCTCTAAATAAAGGAGTACCCGGATATGGAATTACTATAGTTGCCTGCATTGTATAGGCGTAATCTTTTCTAAGCAGCCATTTGCCTAATTCTAATGTTTTTCGAGCGTCTTCATAATTTTCCCAGGGGTAACCAAACATAATTGTTATATGCGGATAAAGTCCTGCTCTTCTTGCGTCTTTACAGGATTGAATTATTGTTTCTACTCTTAAATTCTTATTTATTCTATCAAGAGTTTCTTGATTTGCCGACTCTAACCCAAAGAGAAGAAATCTAAATCCCGCCTTTCTCATAAGTTCGTAGCCTTCATAATCCACTGCCCCAAATCTCATATTGCAATCAAGATTAACTCTTTTATTCAGGCCTCTCTTGACCATTCCGTTACAAAATTCTATTAACCAATCCCCCACAGGAAAAGTTCCGCTATCATCCATAATTTCTCTTATGGGGTAATTATCTACAATATGAGCAATTTCATCTAAAACATTCTCTACCTTTCTCGCTCTAAATTTAGGATAAAGCTGAGGCCATGAGCAGAAGCTACAGCGTGACCACCAACAATCCCTTCCGCTCATAATATATGTTCCCGGGGTACGCCGATAGTTGCCATTTTTGTAAGCATAAAGCCACCATTTGGTAAGCCTCCTGTCAATAAAAGGAAGGGAATCTAAATCGTGGTTCAATTGGAATTGGCCTGTGTTCTTGATTTCTCCGTTATGGCGATACCAGATACCTGATTCTAAATTAGTAGCGAGTAGCGAGTAGCGAGTAGCGAGATTTTTTAAATTCTTGCATAGATTTAGTAGGAGAAAATCGTAATCACCGCCGGTTAAGGCAAAGTCAACAGAGGAATTTTCGAAGGATTCCTGGGGTAAGGCAGTAACGTGGTCACCAAATAAAACAGTTATCAACTGCCAGTTGTCAGTTGCCAGTTTTTTTAGTTCATCGATTATTCTCCAGTGTTGCTTAACAACCGGCGTTTTAGTCTCAAAGGCAATCAAATCGGGTCTTTCTCGCTGAATAATTTCTATAAATCTATCGTAGGAGATGCCCTCGGCAATACAATCAAGCCAGATTACCTCATAACCGGCTTGCTTTAAAAGAGTGGCTGCCTGAGCAGGCACAACGGGATAAATTACAGTCTTCTCACTAAACACTTGATACTGTCGATTTTGAGAAAGCAAAGGCGTACCTTTTATACTCGGGAATGGAGGATATACAATCATTATCTTCATAACTGACTACCTCAACTTTTTCCTATTCGTCCCTTAATTTCTTGGTTAATAATCCCTTTGAAAAGTAAAATCCATAGGCAAGATGAGTAAGTATTATACCAGGAAATACAAGGGGAATCAAACGCAACTCTTTAGAAATACTGAAGATAAAAACCAGAGATAAATATAGAATAAGGCAGAAAAAATATATTGCTCTAAAAAGCTGCGAATACAGGGATAGAGCTGCACCAGCAATTAAGGCCAATATAAATAAAGTGGGCACAAAATAGGGTAATTTTAAAGAGGTCTGAGGATATCGCTTAACAAAATAACCGCGGTGCAAGGCATAATTTGCTATCTGTTTTAGATGTGGAATAAATAAGGGTCGGCGATGATGAAATACTAATACCGCAGGGTCATAAATTATCTCCTTGCCCAAATCTTTGGTAATCTTCAAGCATAATTTTGTATCCTCCCCCGGCCAGAATTCTGTATTAAATCCGCCTAATTGCTCAAATATAGAACGGCGCACCAAAAAATTGCAACTCGGATAATCATCCACGTATCTGGTTTTCTTCGGCAGATAACGATAGATAAAACCTCCGCTTACCAGAAGACTGCTATAAACACAACCGCCCGCTTTCTGCCTCAAGCTATCCGCTGAAGGGGTAACTGCTGGACCTCCAACAGCAGCAATGGTGGGGTCAGAGAAATTCTTTACTGCCTGTTTAAGCCAATCTCTGGCCGGATAGGCATCGTCATCAATAAAAGCAAGGATTTGCCCTTTGGCGTATGCTAATGCAGCGTCTCTTTTATGTGCGGGGCTAACCGGCCCGGTAGGAATAACCTTTATAGGGACAATCCCCTTTTTATTTGTAATAGCTTCGGCGGGGACAATCCCTTCAGAAGAATCTGGCAAGATAAGAATCTCAAAGTCGGGATAATCCAGTTCTAAACATCTACTTACGCACTCTTTTAAATTCTCGCAATAACCCTTTACGGCGATGATGATTGATACGGTCATAGTATTTTAAGATATACATTCTATACCATACAGCTAAGGTATCCCAAATCATCTTAAATATAGGTTTAATCCCAATCCTGCCAAATCCCCTTTGGGAATTAAGAAATACGGGGGCTTCGGCAATCTTATACCCTAAATGGTGGGCAATTACTAATACCTCTAAATCAAAGGCGAATTTTTTCACTAATATTCTCTTAAAAACATCTCTCAGGGCTTCTCTTTTAAAAAGCTTAAGGCCTGTCTGAGTATCATTTACAGGAAGGTTAAAGAGAAATTTAATTAAAGAAAAATAAATAATGCTCATAATTCTTCTACTTAAGGGATAATACAATAACGAATTAGGATGCCTTTTAGAACCGATAACTATGTCTGTCTTTGTTAACCTCATAATATCAAAGAATGTCGGTATCTGAAAAGGATGTAAATCTAAATCTCCGTCTAACCATATAACATATCCACCGGTTGCATATTTAAAAGATTTCTTTAGGGCTCTGCCTTTGCCATAATTGCATCTGTTGTGAGTTATTACTAAAGGCAGCTCTCTGAAGTCACGGCCAAATCTTGCTGCCTCTTTCAAAGTTGAATCTTGACTCCCATCATCACATATAATTATTTCATATTCACAGCCAAAGTCATCAAATGTCTTCTTTATTTCCTTAAGATTAGTGTATATCCTATCTTCTTCGTTGTATACAGGAACTATAATAGAAATTTTTTCTTTTAAACTTTGCATAGAAACCTTTGAGCAAAATTGGTCTCAGAAAATTGGAGTCAGAACTCGCTATCTCTATGTTAATAAATGAGTTATGTATTAATTCCTTGGGCCCTGTGGGCTGGAGATATACGCCCCGTCCTGCCCGGTAATGCCAGTAATTAATGCTCGTTTTGACATTTTGCTCCTTGTTTAGTTAGCTCATATTAGCTCATAGTCAATTCAACCAATTTAAACACCTCAATTCTCCTCTGGCTGATCGGTCAGTATTCAGTCACCAATACCTGATATGTATTTTTAGTTTTGCCTATCTTTCTAGATCGGGTCATAATCGGGTCGTAATCGGGTCATTTTAATAAATAGTGCGAGCTAGGCCCTGCTCTGGTTGAAATCTAATCGTTACCTAATCGTTACCTAATCGTTACCTAATCAGTCTATAAATTACCGCTCTACCCCTACCTTCTTTTAACAAGATATTCTTATTGACTAAATCCTTCAATTCTAAAAAAGCTGTTTTATTTGAAATTTTATTCAAATCCATATATGTCCTTCTGTCAATAGAATTATATTTTTTCAAATATTCTAACGCTTTTTTCTGTCTTTGATTTATCTCAAGCTTATGTAGTTTTTCTTTTTCAATCTCTTTTTCAAAAAATTTTCCCGGGCCAATGAGCGTGACTTCGAAACCACCTGAGAGATTCTGAAATTCAGGTTCAGGCAGGTTATTTTCCAGCATTTCCTCAATTATTCTGTTTGTGCCTTTGCCCCATTGTTCGATGTACTTTATTAAAAATAATTTATCAGCAAGAGTTTTATTCCTTGGAATGGACTTATGTTTTCGTTTTAAGTCCCCAGGGGTTAAGGGTTTGGGCAGTTCACCGGGATTCCAAACTTCAATCCTGTCATCGTAGATTGATAGCTGTATCTCGGCATTAGAAAAATAGTCCCGATGGGCAAGGGCATTATTCAAAACCTCTTCGAGCGCTCTTAAAGGGTATTCCCACTTATCGTATCTTCTATTGGCGTCAAAAAATACTCCGTGCCTTATATGTTCCATAATAAATTTCATTGCCTTTTCTCGCAACTCGGGAATTGCCCCTTCTAAAACTTTCATATCAATATAATCTAGCCCTGCGGTTCCTTTAAAACGAGCTGCCCTTATTTTTACCTGTGGGAAAAATCTCTGCGGGTCTTTACCAAAGAGAAGAATAGCGGTATTGCTAAGTCTTTTATCATCTTGTATAAGGATTAATCTACTCAATGCCTCCTTAATGGGGGTTTCGGGATCAATGTTATAGTTTCGTTCTGCTTTTGCTTTTCTTAAAAACCACCTTAATTTTTCTTTATCTACATCTTTTAGGGTTGCCCTCAAGCAAATTTGGGTATCAAACTGAATTTTCTCCTTATGCTTTTCTAAAATCAGGTTTTCATACTCATCTTTGCTCATTCTCATTGCAGATTTACCTACTCGTTTATAAGGCCTGCCAAATGCCAGCACCAAATGGTCGGGAGATTCTTTTACTTCAATGATGATTATGGATTTGCCTTTTATCTTTTCTACTGTTATACGGGGATGGATTTTGGGGTCGGTGTTCTGTGAGATTTGATTGCTAAGGCGCTCAATAGTATCCTTGCCAAGCTCTACGCCAAAGAGTTTACCTGACTTAGAAACACCAATAATTATCCTCCCGCCTTTGGTATTAGAAAAAGCAGAAATAGTCTCAATTATCTCTTTGTGTTCTCCTGGGGATTTTTTAAATTCTAAAGTCTCTGATTCAGTTTTAGAAATCAATGCTCTTAAATTCAATTCCTTATCTCCTACTGATGGCTTATTCTTCCTGTATTAAAAGTGCTTGCCTTTCTTATATTTGGAGGTGAAATCTCCAAAAGGCGGTCTCACCTCTTCCTCTCATTCCTTTTTCAGGCTTTTCTACTCCTGCTGTTTTTTCTGAAAAAATGCAGGGCCAAGAGGGCGAATAGGGTCTGCTTATATCCTCCATATCAATATATCTTTTCTGCCGCCCCAACTACAGGCAAGTCTTTGCAAATCAACCAGCATCTTTATCTTCTGCTCAAAGGAAAGGCCTGCTAAGTCCTTTCGCGCTTCCTGCTTACCTTGGAATAATTCTTTTAAAGTGATTACCCGATTATCCCGGGTAAGAATCTTTATTTCTTTTTCATTCATTCTTTTCAAAGGGTTTGAATCTCTCGGTTAAGCCGTATCTGTTTAAAATATCTTTCAGCGCTGCAATATCCACCCTTGCCTGTTCAAGCAGCATCTGGACCTTTATCTTGTCTTTTTGCCGGGAGGCTTTCAGAAACAACGCAATTAAATATTCCGGTTTCATTACTCTGGTAACCGCACCTTCGTATTCAACCTCTGCGGCGTTTTCCAGCGCTTCGCGTGAAAGCCCTTCTGCGGGGATAAATTCTACAGGGATTCCCTCAATAACAAGCCACTGGCCTATCCATTTATCGTAACCCTTATTTCTAAGATATTCATAAACCGGGGTAAGTACGATTAAGCCTTTTTCTTCTTTATCTGAGAGAATAATAAAGACATCCAAATCGCGCGTAAAGAAGGGCTCAACCCAGCGAAGAGCGGCAATCGCGCCGCCAAGGGCATAATCCTTTATCAGGCCCCTGTCTTTTATTTCATTTAGTATATTAATTACATTTTTCATTTCCTAATCCTCGCTTTCATCAACCAGAAATAACAGCGCCTGAAATTGGTGTCAGAACTCGCCATCTCTATGTGAGTAAACCCCGTTAGGATTCATAATAATCAGGTATAGGTAAAGGTAACTACTACCTTCAACATTATCTCTTTTCTCCTTCCCTTACTGGCTTTTTTCACCTTTTTATTCAAAGCGTTCCTTGTTGCTGTTTTCTGGTTAATATTCCAATTTTGTTTGTTGCATTATTTAAAGAACCTTCCCATTCCCTTCTCAGGCTTTCTTATTCCTGTTGTTGAAAATATCTTCGCTTACGACGTATTCAGGCATTGAACAATATTATAAGAAGGGCTTAGTTAACTGTATTTAAAATGCTATAAGTTTCTTGGGAATTCTATTGGTAATTCTACCATCGGGAAGCTGATAAAAAATCCTTCTTCCTTCAGAATACACATTAGGTAGGCCCAATCTTCTATTTTCCTTTTGGGCTTTTCTTACTGCTTTAGTAAATATTGTAAGCACCTCACCTATGGTCTGATAAATTGAACCTGGTTGTTTTTTTGCTACCTTCATTGGTTCTCCTTTTCTTTTACGATAGATAAAAATCTCTTAAAATTCTCCTTATCTGTTAGTTCGTAATCCTTTCCCTTTCCAAATGCAACTAAAAATGGCGTATCGCCAGAGTTATTTATTAAGAACCAAGAATCGACTAAACTCTTATAAATAAACCAAAAGTTTTTAATACTCCTAAAATACCTTCTAAAAACTACTTCTTTAGAAACATAATGCCCTCTCTTATTTATCCTGACACCTATTCTTTTTACTGCTTCTTCGGGTGAGTTTAGATATATAAAAAATACTGTTATCCAATAGTTACTTTTCTTAAAATTATCAATAATTGCTTGCCACATCTTGCCGGAAAACGTAGTCTCTATAGCAAAAGCCTCTTTGTCTCTCTTGAATTGTTCCATTCTCTTAAGGGCTATTTTGCCTGCCTTAATAGTTAAAAGAGAAAATTTATCCGTAGAGATGCCTTTGGAAATTTCATCTGCGTCAATATATCTTATATTCTTATATTTTACGAATCCTTTAAGAAAAGTGGTTTTGCCCGCTCCGTTATGTCCAGCAATAATATATAATTCTTTCTTCATATCTTATTTTCTTGCTACATTTACTTCGGCACCTGGGAACAATCCCTCCCATTCCCTTCTCAGGGTTTCATACTCTTCTTGTTTCCTCTTTAAGAAATGTAGGGTAAGCTCTGTTTTCTGTTTCCAGCCTTCGGGGGTTAAATTATAGGAAATCCTCTTTAGCTTATGGTCTTTATGGGAGAAGTTTTTTATCTTAACCAGGCCCTTTTTGGCAAGCTCTTTTAGGAGGTAGTTGGTTTTTCCCAGGGAAAAACCTAAGTGAGTGGATAAATCTCGCTGGGTGAAAGCAGCACCTGAGGATAAAATCCGCAGGATATTAAGAATATCTTCTTTTAGAGTAGATTCATTCATTGAACAATATTATAGAATCAAAGATTAAAGGCTCACTGAGTGGACATTGCATTTTTCATAATACTGCAAACTGCCTCTCTTATAAAATTAGCCAATTTAAGAACTACTCTCTGAACATCGCTAAAACGCAAAAATTCCGCTAAAACGCAAAAATTCTTTGCGCCTTTGCGGTAGTTTAGCGTCTTTGCGGCCTCAAGAATGGGTTGAAATTGATGTTTTCCTAGTTGTTAAATTACCTATTTATAAAATCTTAAATTTTTATGTATCTACCAGCGCATCCCGCAGGAGCTTGCACTGCCTCTGAAAAGCCTACTTTTTATATGAACTTCCGGACTATTTTAGAAACAATCCTTTTTATATCCGGCAAATTATTCTTTAAAATGTTACAGACAATTTCCTTGTTTATTTTTATATATTCGTGACCTACCACATTCCTGAAGCCAATCATTTCTTTCAAGAGTTTGAGGTCGGTTTTATCAATAATTTCCTTATCAAGGAGAATTTGAATCGCCTCATAGGAAGTGGAGGGTAAACCATAATCTTCGTCTACCACAATATGCTCGACCACATCAACAACATGATTAACTATTTGAAACAGATTATATTCTACGACATCCTGGGCAATAGAATCCTTTAAGAATTGTTCGTAGGTTAAGCTAATATAGGGACTGAGCTTGTCCAGATGTTTATCTATCTGTTCAACCCTGGATATTATTACATTTTTATCAACCATTACCATACCTCCTCTTTATCCTTGCGATTCTCAAGCTTCTTAAATTTTCGTTGTCCTCATAGAGATATAAATTTTTGAAATAATCTTTTTTCAGGTTTTCTTTGTTGTTAATCAAAAGGGGTATGCCCGCAGAAAACGCCTTAGCCAACAACGCCACAGCGGCCTCTTCGGCCAATACTATATCTACCTTCCTCTTTAATATTAATTCCAGTTGCGCCGCCAAATCTACTTTTTCAGAAAAACTTAAGGCGCCGCCTATTAAAATGTCCACATCGCTTTCGGCAAGAGCTTCTTTGAGAATTGAACCAAAGACAAAGGCATAATCAATCTTTTTAAAACCAGCCAATACTTCCTTGACAGACTCAACGTATTTTTTGACGAAAGTAGCCATTAACCCACCACTCTTATTCCCTTTTTAGGTTTTCGTATTCCTGCTCCTGAAAATGTCTTCGCTCAGGATATGTTCATTCATTGAACAATATTATATAAAGACGTAAGCACCTGTCAAGGAAATTGGTGCCAGAACTCGCCATCTCTATGTTAGTAAATGAGTTATGTATTAATTAGCCTATTTAAGTACTATCTTTCCTTATAAAACCCCATAGTTAATTTCTGGTTTCAACCTACCTTTTATCCAAGATTCACGCAGATATTTTTTTGATATATGCAGATTTGTGTTATGCGCATCTGCGTGCATCCTTTAGAATACCGGGTTCTTAAATTGACTGGATAAACTATCAGGCTCTTTCAAAATCATCCTTGAGTCTTACGATGTCGTCTTCCTCTAAATAATCTCCGCTTTGCACCTCAACAATCTTTAAAGGCAAGTCAGCAGGATTTTCCAGACGGTGAGCGTAGCCAAGCGGGATAAAGGTACTCTCATTGGCATCAATGTAGTAAACCTCTCTGCCTCTGGTAATCCTGGCCCTGCCTTCTACCACAACCCAGTGCTCACTGCGGCGCATATGCCTTTGTAAACTTAGTGCCTTTCTGGGTGATACCTCAATCAACTTTATCTTAAACCCTGAGCCTTTATCTAAAACTGTATATTTACCCCAGGGTCTTCTTACTGTTTTATGTAAGTGAACTTCTTCGCGATTGCCTTTCTTAAGCTTCTCTACTAACCTTTTTACCTCCTCGCTCTTATCCTTACGGGTAATTAACAGAGCATCGGGGGTATCGACGATAATCAGATTTTCTAATCCAAGACAGGCAATCAGCCGATTTTTGCCGAAAACAGTTATATTCTTGCTTCCTAAAATAACCGCGTCTGCGTTAATAGTATTTGTGAGCTTGTCTTTTGGCAAAATCTTGTCCAGGGAAGCCCAGGTGCCTAAATCTGACCAGCCTAAATTTGAAGCGGGGATCATTAAGAGATTTTTTGCCTTTTCCAGAACTCCATAATCGAAGGAAACAGGTTTAATATCTTTCCAAATCTTAGATATGTCCTGTGGAGCGTATATTTGTGAGACTAATTTATAAAGAACTGGAAGATTCTTTTTTATCTCATCCAAAAACACACCCGCATAGCCAAAGAACATCCCGCTATTCCAGAAGTAGCGCTTATCCTGATAAATCCTCCTTGCCTTTTGCTCATCCGGCTTCTCAATAAACCTTTCTACTCTATAGGCACTCTGACCTTTAACCTTTAACCTTTCACCTTTCACCTTTAACTCTTCACCTTTAACCTTTAACCTTTCACCTTTCACCTTAATATATCCGAAGCCTGTTGCGGGATATTCAGGGAAAATGCCAAAAACAACTAAATTGCTTGCTTTAAGTCCAGTCAAAGAAAAGGCGTAATGCAAAAGACTTCGGAATCCCTTCTGATTCTTAATCAGGTGGTCGGAAGGTAAAACTACCAGCTTTGCCTCAGGGTCAGCGAGACTAATCAGGCGACTGGCCACGGCAATAGAAGGAGCGGTATTCTTACCCTCCGGCTCAAAGATAATGTTAGAGCGGGGTATATTAAATTCGGAAGTATAATTGAATATTTCGGGAAAGTATAATTTATTAGTGTTGATAAAAATGTTCTCAGGATGAATTGCGGCTTTAATCCGAGAAAGAGTATCGTGAAGCAGGCTTCTGGCAGAATGAAGAGAT
>Ga0180301_10004548_pt1 | contig 10697 bp, 9 predicted proteins | sample GuaBasSediGuay16_FD_121797 | JGI IMG/M metagenome (GOLD analysis project Ga0180301, IMG submission 121797) | Subseafloor sediment microbial communities from Guaymas Basin, Gulf of California, Mexico - Guay16, Core 4569-2, 12-15 cm | ecosystem: Environmental > Aquatic > Marine > Hydrothermal... | reverse complement strand
GAACGGACAGGCCATCCGATTGGAGACCGTCTCAAACTCGAGCCCAACTGAGCGTAAAGAAAAAACAGCGCTTAGAAGTTCAAATCAGATCCATTCGCTCACAATATCAGTTATCGTCAAGGACGAATATCCACCCTACTGTTTTTTCTCAACGCTCAGTAATGCTCTCAAACAGAGAGCCAGTCTTCAATCGGATGGCCTGTCCGCAATAATATTTTCAAAAATCTAAACTGATACTATTATTCCAATTGTGAGCGAAGCGAACTAAATTCAGTTGTTACTTCAAGCATAGCGGGAAATGACAAAAGCGAAAAAGTCGAAATGACGTGAAAACGCATTTCCGGACAGACTCCCAAGTAACCTGCCGGGCTCACAAGCAAAACAGGGTGGGTACACCTCTTTTTCGAGATGTACCCGCACTTTTGTTGCTACTACTGTGGGAACCTGGCACTGAAAGGGACTACTTTTTCTACACCATTTGCACTAAAGGTAGCCGCTCCCCCTTTCACAAAAATCGGGACAGAATAGTTAGGAACCCCTTTCCACCACTTTTCGAGCAACGCCCAGGCATTGGTTCCCTTTGCCTTGACCTTCAAGGCATTTGGCACAAGCAGGGTCAACAGGGTTTGTCTTGTGGTAAGCATGGACGGAACAGCAATTTGATTCGTCTTGCCAGCAGGAATCCACTGCGTCGCGGTCGATTGAACCATATTTACATCAAAATCCTCGAATGCAATGGTAAACCTGAAATCGTCCAACCGGACGGGGTACTTGTTCGGATTTGTTATGTTGAAAACAAAAGACATCGGCAACGGGGCACCATAATTGCCCGCTTCGCCTTTGAGGGGCTTTATCTTTTTGGAAAAGTACCAATACCCATCGTACTGGGTCACCGCCACTGATTCTAATGCTATAGAAGGAGCCTTAAAATTTTCCTTGGTCGGTTTTGGCATCGTGACGCAGGCAAACAAAAACAGCCCGAGCGCAGCCACGACGATAGCTGTCACAATATTTGATTTTTTATGCATATTCTGACCTCCCTGTTGCTAAGTAAGCCATCGTTTTCTTCGCTTGTAGTGTTTGACATCGCGAAAACTCTTTCGTCCCCCAACATCGGTCAGCCCGAGATAGAAGTCCTTGATGTCCGGGTTTTCCCGAAGTTTTTCGGCGGTGTCGTCCATGACGATACGCCCATTTTCCATCACATAGGCATAGGGGGCGACGCTGAGGGCAAGCTTGGCGTTCTGTTCCACGAGGAGAATCGATATGTTCTCTTCCCGATTGAGGCGGGTGACGATGTTAAAAATTTCATGTATGAGAAGAGGGGCAAGTCCCATAGAAGGTTCATCAAGAAGCATCAGCTTGGGATTGGCCATAAGGGCGCGGCCAACAACCGTCATCTGTTGCTCTCCTCCGCTGACAAATCCGGCAATTTCATTTCGCTTTTCTCTCAGCCGGGGAAAGTAGCTGTACACCATGTCCAGCCCCTCTTTTATCGATTTGCTATCCCTCCTCAGGTGGGCACCCACCTTGAGGTTCTCTTCGACGGTAAGGTGCTCAAATACTTTGCGACCTTCGATAACCTGGATAATACCTTTTCTGGCAATCTCGACCGCGGACTTCCTGTGGATATACTCTCCCTCAAACTCGATAGACCCGTCTGTCACCTCTCCTACTTCCATTTTCAGGAGACCGGAAATCGCCTTAAGGGTGGTGCTCTTGCCTGCCCCGTTGGCCCCGAGCAGGGCAACAATACCCCCTTTCGGGATCTCTATGGAAACCCCTTTAAGAACCAGAATTACCTCGTGGTACTTTACTTCAATGTTGTTGACCTTTAAGATCGCCCCATCTGCTGACAAGCCTCAGACCTCCTAATATATCCTACCAGCCAAGCCACTCCGTTTTCCATTTCTTTGGCCAGCGTCCCTTAACATCGATCGTTGTTACAATCTGAAATTTGCCGCCCTTCAGCTCGGCTACGGGAACCAGACCGGTAGGTCTGTGGTCGGTAGCGGTATAGGTTACAGGGCTTGAACCAAGGCCGCCACCTGCTATGGCAAAACCTCTCATGGTTTCAAATCCCTTGTGTAGAATCCCGGGTCCGCTGAGATCCCCAGCCTTATCTGCCCGAACCATGGCTTCTCTGAGCAAAAGGACATTGTTCCACGCAGCTACCGTAAACTTGAGGCGATTCTTCAAAGGCACGCCGGGGTTATACTTTTTGCAGTATTCCTTGACGGTTTTCATGATTCCCTTGTTGCTGCCGAAAAAATATGCGGGCGCAGCACACATGGCACCTTCGGCCGCTTCGCCAGCCATCTTCGGCAGGTTTTCGTCAAAGCCCCAGAAGTTTACCAGCCAATCGGCGCCAAGACCGAGGGCATAGGCGTCTCTCATTGTAGCCGACACGGTCATGGTCGTATTCCCGTGCCAGCATACATCGGGTGCAAATTTCTTGAGAGCCATGATCTGGCTCTTAGTATCAATAGCCGTAAGGCTAACATCCTGATCCGGACCTATCTCAAAGCCGAGCATTTTTGCCTGGTCCTTGATAGCCTTTATGGGGGAACTGGCATAGGGTGAAGGGAATGCATATACACAAGCCAGCCTCGGCCGCCTCTTATTATAGTCTTTGTGCTTGGGCCATCTTGTTTCATACCAGGCGGTTAAAGCAGCCCTTGCCTGGGTGGAGTAGTCCGGCGCAAAAAACAGGTTGTAAGCACTTTTTGCGGGGTCTGTAAGATGAGCCGAAAAAGAGGCAGAAACGTAGGGAAGCTTATCCTTTAAAACAGTTGGAGAAAGGGCTTCCGTATCTCCGGTTCCCCAGCCCTCGATGGCCAGAACACGCATACGTTTAAGAAGCTTATATTTCGTCAATGCCTCCGGGATACGATAGCCGTAGTCAAACCAGGTATACTTGACTTTCTTCCCGTTGATCCCGCCTGTATCATTGACATAATGCCATGCCTCGACAAGGCCGAGGGCATAGTCTTTGCCTACATCCGAGGTTGCCCCAGTACAATCCGTAAGACCGCCGATCCTGATGCTTCCTGCTCCGGCAAGAGAGACAAAACCGAGCAGGAATACCGGCACTAACGAAACCAGTAACGTCTTAATCCATAAGCCTTTCATGTTCATATTCTCTTCCTCCGATTAAAAGGTTGATTGATCCCTGCCTCCAAACAAAATTAGGTGCTGTGTCTCACCCCCTTTCTAATAGGAAAATGGCCAGAGATTAAAGTAATTTTTGATCTGCCACCAGCGGTAGGAAAGTCCCCTGGGCTCATAGATCAAGAAGGCACAAATGGCCAGACCAAAAGCAGATTCCTTAACATACAGGAATTTCATCATCAACTGGGGGAAAAAGTCACCCAGATATATCGTCGCCATCTGTAACAACTCCATTACTAACACCATGAAGATGGAGCCGAAAATAATCCCATCTACGGAACCTACGCCCCCGATAAGGATAACTCCTACCAGCCAGAGAGACCAGGACCATGTGAAGTGCTCGGGGCTCAGTGCCGCCGTGTTACTTACCCAGAAAGCGCCGGCAATGCCTGCCATAAACCCGGCGACAAAAAAGGCCAGCAATTTGTACCAGACGATATTGATCCCCATGACCTCGGCAGAGATATCATTATCCCTGATCGCTATCCAGGCTCGCCCGGGCCGGGAACGGACAAGATTGGCCAGGGCAAACACCATCAGGGTGACCAATACGGCCATCAGGTAATAGACCTTGACCTCATCGTCAATGATCCACGGCCCGATCTTAATAGTGCCCGGCGGGAGAGAAAATGCCTGCCCCCTGCCACCAATCTGGCTGACATACTGGGTCAGGATAAAATCTACCGTGATGAACTGCGCCGCCATCGTGGTCAGTATGAGATAAAAGCCTTTCACCTTTGCAGAGGGAAGCCCGAAAAGAACACTCCAGAGCCCCGCAGTGAGACCTGCAACGATGATGCTAAAGGGATAGGCAAGCCCCCAGTCCAGGAAAAACTGAGGCCAGTGAAACTGAAGAACCAGCAGCGTGCTCGTGTAAGCCCCAACAGCGACAAAAGCAGCATGGCCCAGAGTGATCAAGCCCGTGTAGCCTATGAGCAATTGCACGCCAAGGGCACATAAGACTGTGTAACCAATCTGATTGCAGACGCTGAGCCAGTATGAACCGGCACTCATCGGAATGAAGACGAATGTCAAAAGAAAGAGCAGGATCATCTTTCCCTTGACAAACTTCGTCTGCCAGAATGCATGATCATGTTTGTAATCTTCGTGATAGACCCCACAGGGCAAAAATTTTGCTGACATAATATTCCCAGTTAGTTAGTGGCTGACCGAAAACCCTTGATAATTCCCACGCCTGAAACGTGCTTAGTTTAGATCATTTAATATTCAGATTTGCTTCGGATTTCGGATTTCGGATTTTACCTGAACGGGGTTTTTCGTTCAGACATTATTTGATCATTGACCACTGGTCATTCACCATTCACCATTGATCAGACCCGTTCGATCCGTTCCCAACCCCACAGCCCGTAGGGCTTGAAGAGGAGGAACACGACCATAAAGGCAAAAGGGAAAACTTCCTTGACTCCTCCAGGAAAATACCTGTCAAGGTAGGTTCCTGCCAGATTCTGCAGTACGCCGATAATAAGACCCCCCATAAGGGCCCCCGGTACCGAGTTCAATCCGCCAAGGACCACAGCAGGCAGGACCAGGAGACCTAAGTAACCGACAGAGATGTTGACGCCGTTGATATTTCCTAAGAGCGCACCACCTATGCCGGCAGCGGTAAAAGCGATCGCCCAGGCGGCGGCATACACGAAACGGGCGCTTACGCCCAAAGAGAGAGCCGCGGTTTCGTCATCGGCCGTTGCCTGCATGGCAAGCCCCCACCGCGTATACTTAAAAAATGCTACAAACGCGCCAAAGACAACAATCGCCAACAAAAAGGACCAAAAATAGACAGTTGAGATCTTCAAAAAACCGATTGTAAACGGTTTTAGAGGAAACACCGGCGGGGTAAAAACCCGCGTCTCCGTGCCCCATATAAACTCTATTATCCCTTTCAGGAAAAAAGATATACCGACTGTAACCATGATGACTGCGAGAAGCGGCTCACCGATGAGCTTATCGAGGAAGATTCTTTCTACAAGGATACCCAGGATGATACCCACTATCAGACTGAGTAAGATGCTCAGGATAAACGGGATACCGATTGAATAAAAAGTAAGCGTGACATACGCCCCGATGAGCGTGAGCTCTCCCATGGCCAGGTTCAGAACGCCGGAGCACTTGTAGATCAGTACCCATCCGAGGGCAACAAGGGCGTATATCCCGCCAACCATAATGCCGGTGCTCAAGCTCATGAGAAAGAGTTCCATTCGGGTTACCTCCTCCTAATCCCTGACCTCTTGGATATGCAAATCGGTCTTGATGTGTGATTTTCTGCCGTCTTCATATGTAATGGTGGTATCGATATGCACCACGTTGGAATCAAGATAAAGGGCGTCTACGATTTCCCCATACCTCTTTTCTACAAATGCCCTGCGCAGTTTGCTTGTTCTGGTAAGTACGTCATCGTCGGCGTCGAATTCTTTGTAGAGATTGACAAACTTTCTCACCCTCGCTACCTCCGGGAGGTCCTTGTTTGCGTTTCTAATCTGTTTTTCCACCAGATCGTAGACCTCGGGCTTTTGAGAAAGTTCCGGATAGCTCGTATAGCTGAGTTTGTTTTCATCCGCCCACTTGCCGACCACAGAATAGTCAATACACATCACAGCAGTTACGTAATCCCGCTTGTCCCCGATGACCCAGGCATCTTTTATGTAGGGGCTGAACTTCAGACGGGTCTCCAAGTACTGCGGGGAAAAGGGTCTGCCATCACTGAGTGTCATGACATCTTTTGAACGGTCAAAAACCACTAAGTGGTTATCTTCGTCAATGAATCCCCTATCGCCGGAATAAAGCCATCCGTCCTTCAACGTTTTAGCCGTGGCTTCCGGGTTTTTATAGTAACCCTGGAACACAGAGTCGCTTCTGGAAATGATTTCCCCGTCTTCCGTGATTTTCACCTCGGTGCCGGGAATCGGAGTGCCGACGGTGTCGAACTTGATGTCTCCATCGCGGTGCACGACGGAAATCCCAGCTATCTCGGTCTGTCCATAAATCTGCTTCAGGTTAACACCCATGGCATGAAAGAACCGAAAGTGGTCAGGCCCCATGGCCGCCCCACCGGTGTATGCATAGCGGATACGGGACAGGCCAAGGTGATCCTTAAGCTTTTTCTGCATTGAGATATATGCCAGCCATCGCAGACACTTCCAGTACCAGGGAATAGGTTTTTTTTGAAATTTAAGGTCGGCGACATGATAACCGATGCTTTTCGCCAATTCATAGATTTTCTTTTTTATCCATGTGGAATCCAGGTACTTGACCTGGACGGTGCGCGTCATTTGTTCATACAAACGGGGCGGGGCAAACATGACATGCGGGCCGATCTCCCTGATGTTTTCCTGGGCTGTTTCAGGTTCTTCGGGAAAATTTATCGTAAATCCCACCTGGAGTCCGCAAGAGACAGACATCATCTGCTCCCCGATCCAGGCAAAGGGGAGATAGGAGACAAAATCATCGGTCTCGAAACAAGGGTCCAACGACATGAGATTTTTCCCCATGGTGAGCATGTTCCAGTGAGATAGCAACGCACCTTTAGGCCGTCCGGTCGTGCCGGAGGTATAAAAAAGAAGCGCGATATCGTCGCCCCGTCCTTTATTTATCATCTCTTCAAACAAGCCGGGTTCTTTTTTGTCCAGTTCCCTGCCCAAGCGCTGCAACTCTTTGAGACTCATCAGGTAATCTTGATCGTAATTCCGCATCCCCTTCGGGTCATCCCATATTACCCTTTCGAGCTTCGGACACCCATCAAAGATGGAAATGGACTTGTCCACCTCCTCCTGACCTTCACCGAACAGAAACCTGGTATCCGAATGATCAATGATATACTGAATTTCGTCGACAAGACAGTCCTGAAATAACCAAACAGCTACTCCACCTGCGCACAAGGCGGCCATTTCTGCCCACAGGCCTTCAGGACGGTTATCGCCGATCATGGCGACCTTGTCGCCTTTTCTCAGCCCGAGCCGAACCATACCTAAGGTCAGATACTTGACGTTTTCAAGGTAATCATGCCACGTAATCGGCCTCCAGATGCCGAATTCCTTTTCCCGCATGGCTACCTTATCCCTGCCGTACTTTTGAGCGATTCGATAGAAAAGCTTCGGGATTGTTAAGTCCTTTGTAATTTCGGGCAGAGCCGGCATTTTACTTTCTTGTGGCATATATGTCCTCTTCCCCCAAGTAAGCCTTGATCACCTCGGGATTATTCTGAACTTCCCCGGGAGTGCCGTCTACAACCTTAAGCCCAAAGTTCAGGACAAAGACATGATCAGAAAGATCCATAACGACTCCCATGTCGTGTTCCACCAACAGGCACGTAACCTTCCAGCGCTCTTCCTCGTTGATATCCAGGATAAAGCGGGCCATGTCCTCGACTTCTTCTAAATTAAGGCCGGCAAGAGGTTCGTCGAGGATCAGAAGTTCCGGTTCCAGGGCGAGTGCCCTGCCCAATTCCACGCGTTTCTGCAAGCCGTAGGGGAGCATGCCGACCGGCTTATTCCTGATGTGTTCGATTTCCAGAAGATCAATAATTTCCTCTTCTATAAATTCCCGGTGCTCAATTTCCTCACGTGCGGTCTTCCCAAGATAAATGGCCCCGCTAAGAATGCCGGATTTGAGATGGATGTGACGACCAAGCCTGATATTGTCGAGCACGGTCATGCCGCCAAAGACCTCCACCTTCTGAAAGGTTCTGGCAATGCCGAGTTTAGCCCGAGCATAAGGCTTGAGCCTTGTGATGTCTTCTCCTTTGAAAAAAATCCTTCCCCTCTGAGGGTGGTAAAGACCGTTGATACAATTCATCATCACCGTTTTTCCGGCTCCATTTGGCCCGATAACGGAATGTATTTCGCCTTTCTTTACCTCGAGACTCACACCTGCCAGTGCGGCCACCCTCCCGAAATACATGTGAACATCGTCCAATTCAAGCAGGACGTCACCTTCTGTCAAATCACTTGATCCAATCAATGTTCAGTCTGCTCCGTCAGTTGATCAAGGCTTCCGCCACATCGGCATCCGTGATGAGGACATTGAAGAATCTGCCTTTCAGGGCTCCGCGAATGGCATCGACCTTGTGTCGACCTCCTGCGAGGGCAATCACGTATTTGCCAAAAGCGTTAGCCGCTTCTCTAAGTTCTTCTAAGCGCATCATGACCATGGTGTCAGAATATTTATGCAATTCATTACATTCCTTGTTTGAAATAATCCTTCCCGAGGCATTGAAGGGTTGGTAGTTAATAATCCCTACGATTCTTGCCTTTTTCAATTCTTGGATGTCCACATAGTATGCCCTGGAAAAGCTATCAAAACCAGCACTTGGTTTCTTGAGGCTGCTGATTCCGAGAAAAAATATGTCCGCTGATTTGGCCTCTTTCTTCAGAGACTGGATCGCCTGGCTTTGGATGATGATCTTAAAGATCTCCTTGTAGTGACTGCTCATTTCTGTTTCAAGAGGGATTACCGGAAGACGATAAGAATAAGCGGTGATTTTGGAAGGATCCCTGTATTTCGTCATCATGAAACTGGCAAGCTGTGTGGGATAAAAATCCTTCAGGACCAAGGTGCTTTCCGAACACATGGGATAGATAGAATGGCCTGTGAAATCAAGCGTTCCCAGGTTTTCTATCATCTTCAAGATGGTTGTGCCCGAAGCAAGGCAGATTTTCAGATTATCCTTGGCGATTCTTCTGAAATAGTCCGCGGCTGCCTTTCCGATAGCCTCTTTCTGTTGTCCATGTTCCGAGGGTACAACAACAGCATCCTTCAAATTGTACCGATCTATTAGCTCAAATTCGAGTTTCTGCAGACGCGGCGGCACAATCTCAACGCGCACGATGCCTTCTTTCTGCGCACGCCTCAGTAATCTGGACACCCTTGTGGTATTGATTGCAAGTTTCTTGGCGATATCCGCCTGGCTCCATTCATGATCCCGGCTGCCATAATACAATTGGGCACACCTGACCATCAATCTAATCTCTTCTTGCGCTGTGTTAGGATTACGTGGCATGATGAACAAAAACTGCCAGAATTATCGAAATGAATCATTTTTACCAATATTTGAAAAAAGTTTCAATGTAAAGAAAAAAATATCAACTATTGAAAAAAATGTCAGCTTTTGTGAAGAGGGCCTGTTATGAATAGTTAGCGATCTATTACACTTGGCGGAAGGCACGACTTTAAGATGTCCTGAGCTTGTCCTTTACTCTTTTCATTGCCTGCTCAAAGCCCGGCATGGCCTCCTTAATGGTGCGATCATTAACGCAAAAAGCGATGCGAAAGAAGCCAGGACAGCCAAACCCGCTTCCTGGCACCGTCAGTATCCGTTCTTCTTGGAGAGACCTGACAAAGGCTACGTCATCAGGGATAGGGCTTGCGGGGAAAAGGTAAAATGCCCCCTTCGGTTTTACGAATTCATACCCACACCTGGAAAGGCCTTCGCAGAGCAAATTTCTTTTTTCCTGGTAGAGGGCAGCGTCTACGGATACGCCCTGCAGGTGCTGAATGACCCGCTGCATCAAGGCGGGAGCATTCACGTATCCAAGGGTCCGGTTCGCAAAGGCCATGGCAGCCAAAAGTTCCTTCTTGTAAGTTGCTCCGGGGCTTACTGCTAAAAAGCCGATCCTCTCGCCCGGGATGGAAAGATCCTTAGAATAAGACGTGGCAATCATGCTTTCAGGATAGCAGGAAAATAGGGCCGGAACCCGGGTGCCGTCGAAAGTGATCTTCCGGTAAGGTTCATCGGAAATAAGATAAATAGTCCGCTTAATTCTGCGACCTTCTGTCTCTAATAGGGCTCCCAGTTCCTTGAGACCCTCTTCAGAGTAAATCTGCCCTGAGGGGTTGTTTGGAGAATTTATCAAAATCGCCTTTGTTTTAGGTGTTATTGCAGTCTGTATTGCCTTCAAATCGAGTGTGAAATCCGACCTTGTCGGCACTTTTTTAAGAACACCTCCGTGGTTGTCGACATAAAAACCATATTCCACAAAAAAAGGCGCAGGTGTGATAACCTCATCACCGGGGTCGAGTATCGCTTTCAATATTACATTTAAGGCGCCGGCTGCCCCACAGGTCATAATGATATCTTCTGATGTTACGGTAACACCCTGCTCGGTGGAGACATAATCAGCTACCGCCTCTCTTACAGCGGGGTATCCTGTGTTCGGCATATAAGCATGGTTACCGGGGCCTTCGGCCTTTGCGACATCAATCAGAACCTCTTTGAAGCGGATTGGAGGTTCAAGGTTTGGGTTTCCAAGGCTAAAGTCAAATACATTCTCGGCGCCGTATTTTGCCTTGAGTTCAGCCCCCTGTTCAAACATCTGGCGGATCCACGAGGCCTGATCCAGAAAACCTTGAATCTTTCTTGCAATGGCCATAATGCCCCCTAATCGACTGCTTCGACCCGGTCTACCTCCGGAATTTCATCTTTTAAAAATCTTTCGATCCCGTTCTTTAAGGTGATCTGAGACATGGGACAGCCTCTGCATGCCCCTTGAAGACGTACCTTTACAACCCCGCCG
>Ga0180301_10004547_pt1 | contig 10697 bp, 11 predicted proteins | sample GuaBasSediGuay16_FD_121797 | JGI IMG/M metagenome (GOLD analysis project Ga0180301, IMG submission 121797) | Subseafloor sediment microbial communities from Guaymas Basin, Gulf of California, Mexico - Guay16, Core 4569-2, 12-15 cm | ecosystem: Environmental > Aquatic > Marine > Hydrothermal... | reverse complement strand
TTAACTCATATAAGTGCTAGATACTCTAATGAACAACTATTATTCTATGACGCCTATAGATTCCATAAGAATGTAGTAGTTGCTAATGACTACATGGTTTTAATTATTTAACCATGTTATAGTAAAATAATTAGTCTTTAGGCATATCTATTTCCCATAACGGCTTACCCATATTCGTCTTAGGTGCTAGCCAATCAATAACCCTCATTATATCAGCTGACTCTACATAGAACACTATTGGCCCAAGCGGAGATTCAATATCACTATCTATAAACGATAACTTGCCTGCATAAGCAGCTTGTTTATGTAACTTAAATACTAAGGTATCTTTAGTTAATCCTTTTCTAAGACTCTTTCTTGCCGCATCCATTATTCGCTGTATCCTAATTAATTCATATACTTTTCTTAAAGACTCTGCAGTATATGATTCGCCGAAGACTACAAGGAAGCCTCTCTGATTTTCAACAATATTAACTGCTCCCTTGAATACATTAAGTACAGCTTTTTTTACTTTTTCAGGATCTTCTGTAGGTCTTACTTCAGCCTCTACTCTCACGTACATTTCTCTGTAACCCCTCTAGGATTTCTCTAACCCTCTTATAAGTTTCTTCAATAGCTCCTTCATTAACTACCATGTAGTCTGCTAGAGCTATGACGTTGCCTACTCCAAAACCAAGCTCTATCATATCACGTTTTACAAAATCCTCCCAATTATCAGGATCACCTGGTCTCCCCCTCTGTCTTATTCTCTCGTACCTTGTTTTAGGAGATGCATGAATAGCTAGAATAACGGGGTTACCTATATTCTTGAAGACTTCTATTTCATAGAGGCTTCTTACACCATCGATAACAACTATTTTTTTATCAATATTCTTTATCCTCATAAGAACTCTTTCAGCAATAACTTTTGGCCCATATTCCTTCCTTAAGGCTATTGATGTCTCTCTTAAAAGCTCTGGCGTAATCATACCATATCTTCTTAAAGTCTCTTCTCTTACTACATCCCCCATGTTAACAATGGGGATCCCTAACTCCTTGGAAACCGCTGCAACAATACTTTTCCCGCTACCAGGCATGCCTGTTACACAAATCAATATACGTGTCACAGTATATTACACCTATGAAATGATAGAAGGAAAAAGTATTTTGAGCTTTACTTAGTGTCTATACAAAGTATAGAAGTTGGCTAGCGGGGTAACATTCAAGCATGGTAAACCTTGTCCGAACATTTATTGCCATAGACATAGATGATGATAATGTAAGAAACGAATTAGCAAAGGTAAGAGACTACCTGTCATCAACAAAGGCAGAGTTAAAGCCTGTTGCAACAGAAAACATACATATAACCTTAAGATTTATAGGGGAAATGCCGCTAACTCTGGTCAGCGAGTTATGTGATAAGCTGTCTAAGGAGGTAACTTTTAAACCATTCAAGATCAAAGTCTACGGATTAGGTGTATTTCCAAACATCCATAGACCTAGAGTTATATGGGCTGGTATAACCGAAGGTGCTTCGAATATTATTGAACTCCATGATATTGTAGAGAAAATTCTTAGAAAGCTACGAATACCACCTAGTAGAGAAAAGTTTATTCCACACATAACGATAGCAAGGGTAAAGAGTTCAAGAAATCTCTCAGCCCTAAGGAAAGCTATTGAACTATACATCGATAAGGACTTCGGAGGATTTATTGTTAATTCTATAAAAGTAAAAAGAAGCATACTAACTCCTAGAGGACCTATCTATAGCGATATTTGTGTAATTAAGGCTGTCGAGTAATGCTGGAAGAACACTATGCTATTGAAAAACAGGTATTAGAGAAGATAAAGCCATCCCGTAAAGAATACGAGCTGGTATGGAAAATATATGAAAAAATAAGGAACACATTATCAAACACACTTGAAAAACATGGTATTAAAGCAGATATTAGCTTACAAGGAAGTATAGCAAAAGATACATGGTTGTCGGGAGAAAGAGATCTAGATATATTTGTTTTACTACCTCCTTCTCTGTCTAAGGAGGATATTAAAACAAATATTCTTCAAATACTTATTGAGGCAGCAAAAAACCTTGGCAAATACCAGCTTAGGTATGCTGAACACCCCTATGTGAGAGTATTCTTAAATAGTGTTGAAGCCGATCTCGTGCCCGCACTGAAAGTTAATGACCCGTCTACGGCTCATACAGCTGTTGATCGAACTCCTTTTCATACAAAATATGTTATTGAAAACTTGCCGGAAGACGGAAGAGATGAAGTAAGATTGTTAAAGAAGTTCTTAAAAGGAATAGGCGTTTATGGAGCAGAGATAAAGGTCAGAGGTTTTTCTGGATACTTAACTGAATTGCTTATCATAAAGTATAGATCATTCCGTGAATTACTCAAAAAGGCCTCCCAATGGAAACCCCCTGTATATATTAATGTAGGATATTCGCGAGATGAGTTTAGGAAAATTATTAATGTATTGAAAAGGAAATACCCTGATTCAATAATTTATGTGCCTGACCCTGTTGATCCATTTAGGAATGTAGCGGCTTCTGTTTCTATGAAATCCCTTGCAGTGTTTTCGATAGCCGCAAGATGCTATCTCAACAAACCATCAATAGTCTTCTTTTTGCCTAGAGAAATAGATAAAAGGCTATCTTTTGAGCAACTAATTAAACTTTCTAATTTAAAAGAGACATGTATATTTTTCCTAATAATACCTATATTAAATGATCTACCTCCCGATACTCTATGGGGAGAGCTCCAGCGAATAGCTGATCGCTTAAGAAAGCTCCTTATATTATATGACTTCAACGTAATCGACTATAGTATCTGGAGCGATGAACAAAAAATAGCTATAATAGGTTTTGAGCTAGGTGACTGTGTCCTAGATAAGTATAAAGTATATAAAGGTCCACTATTCTATGCTTTTGAGAGAGCATTAAGATTTATACAGGTACATTATACACGTTCAATAAAGGGACCCTGGATCAATGATGATGGAGAACTAATAGCTTTCTCAGAGAGAAGAATAAAATCCATTGAACAGATCATTGTATCAAGGGTTAAAGACTATATGGTTGCCCCGGACTTTCGGAATGTAAAGCCAATTGTTACAACGCTGAATACACTGTCATTGCTATGGAGGGAATATAGAGGTTTTAGAACATGGCTTTCCAGGTTTATAGCAAAGAAATCCCCGTGGATGGAAAGCTGTATAGCTTAAATGATGTAGAGGATTTAAAAGAAATACTGTGTTATCCAAGAGAATACTGTCATGACACCATATTCTACCAGAGACTAAGAGAGCTAAAGAATATTGGTATAACACACATCATAAATTATGGAAGGAAAACCATAGGAAAAATCAACATATTAGGAAAAGGATTTTCATCAATAGTTGTTTTAGTTCTTCAAAATAACAGGCAACGTGTTCTTAAGATCAGGAGAATAGATTCTAGACGTAAGACTCTTGAATATGAAGCTATATTGCTTGAATATCTTAGACCATACAGTATCGCACCCAGGCCATATTCTTGGTCAAGGAACTACATAGTCATGGATTATATTGATGGCTCGCCACTGGATCTGGTAATAAAGATTTTACTCAGCAAGAACGAGTTAGATAAAATCTACCTTATTCTTAAGAGAGTACTTACTAAGGCATGGCTCCTCGATATAATAGGTATAGACCATGGCGAGTTAAATAGGCCCTTCAATCATATCCTTGTAGATAAAAACTATTATCCATACTTTATAGATTTTGAATCAGCTAGATATAAGAAAAAGAGACATAACTTAACAATGGTTTCCTCATACATATTCTTTAGATCAAGCTGGTTTAGAGAGCTTTTTATGAACAACTATTATTTCAGAAATATAACTATGTTGCTGCAGAACTATAAGATGAGCTCTTATTCCTCAATAATCCTATTTCGTCTCCTAAACCTCTTAAGAAGCCTTCTTTATGGTCTCTAGGTATATGAGACCTTATTGTAGCTATATGTATATCATCCATAGTAGGTCTTCCTAGTTCCCTTTTGCATCCAGGGCATATCCCACCATAAAATTCAATGATCTCGCTTGGAGTAGGTAAACCATAACAATCCTGGCCTACACGCTTAAACTCCCATAATATATACCCGCATTTCCTACAAATGTATTGTACAGGCATATTAGTAACACCACCAGGTTTTCTAAATAGTTAACTTTTATAGAAAAACCCCAGGGGAAGTAATACCTTTAATTAACTGAGACATTGTATTATCTATGTAATACTCACGACAAAATATGTACTGTATTTAAATTTCTCTAAATATTCCTGTTTAATTCAAAGTATTACCATAGAAAGGTATTTATAGATGTAGTTTTTCGAGAAATAATTTCGCCAAGGATGCTTTAAAAAGTGGGGCCGCGGGGATTTGAACCCCGGGCCTTACCCTACTCTAAAGAGTATACGGGCGTTCTAGGAACCCGCCTGGCAGCGGGGAGTCTCCCCAGGCCCGCATCCTGCCAGGCTAGACGACGGCCCCAATTATAAATAGTTATTAGGAATACGTTGTTAGCATATTATTTTAAATGCTCCTCTCTTCTTTTTATCCAGCCTACTCTATATTTCCATAGACTTGGCGGAGTCCATATAATCCATGCTGGAATCTTCTTTATGAATTCATAGGCTTCATCCCAGCTTTCTAGACCAAGTTTTCTAGCTAGTTCTTCAAGGCTTAGTGGTGTATGTACATACTCTCTTATAATTTTGAGTGTATCCTCATTTATCTCAATTTCTTTCTCACCTATCTTTATTACATATACTGGTTCTTCTTCTGCCACCCTGGTTCACCTTACTAGTTTAAGGAACTATGTTCCAACATACACCTCTACTAGGGTAGAATCTATATACTTTTATTAAATTTAACGCTTTAGCTAAACCTTAGCTATGTAACCTGGTTCGGGTTCATATATTTCTCCTTGTCTCTTAAGTATATTGATCATTCTTTTTACATAGTCTTCTGCTAACCCCTTCTCCTTAGCAACTTCTTTAAGCTTCTTTATTTTTACCCTACCATCCTCGCTCTCCTCAATTAATTCATCAAGTATCTCCATAAACAATTTCTGTTTCTCCTGTTGACTCCTTGGTCTCCCAAGCATTAGTGTATCAATGTCTATTCTACCTGTTTCAACATCTATTCCTACGGTGGAGAGCATCATAGTCATAAGCCTTATAGCCTCTTCAGCATCTTCTTCCGTAACCATAGTCTTTAAAGCCATTTTAGCATGAGCCTCAGCTAGTCTTACAAGAGCTTCAAGTTGTCTAGCAGTTATAGGGATTGGTGAATCCTTTCCTGTAGCCGATCTCCTCATCATAACATAGAAATCTTCAAGAAGTTTTGCAGCACCCTCAGATAATCTGGGCCTAACATAACGTCTTGCATAACTAATATACTTACGGAGCATATCAGGAGGTATAATAGGTTTAACTTTATCAGCTTCCTTATGGACCTATAGTATGTGTTTAGCCATTCTTTTATCAAGCTCCTCCTCCGGAACATCCTTTATTATAAATATTAAGTCGAATCTAGAGAGAATCGTTGGTGGTAAATTAATGTTTTCAGCTACTGTCCTGCTGATATCATACCTGCCAAACCTAGGATTGCCTGCAGCAAGTATTGATGCTCTAGCATTAAGCCTTGCAACAATACCTGCTTTAGCAATACTGATCATCTGTTGCTCCATAGCTTCATGAATAGCTACTCTATCCTCTGGACGCATCTTATCAATCTCGTCAATAATAGCCACTCCTCCATCAGCAATAACAAGTGCTCCTGCCTCAAGATAGTATTCACCAGTCTGTTTATCACGTAGTACTGCCGCAGTAAGCCCTGCGGCTGTGGATCCTTTGCCGCTAGTATATATCCCTCTTGGCGCTATTCTTGCCGCATATTGTAATAACATTGACTTCCCTAAACCAGGATCACCGACCAAGAGTACGTGGATGTCACCACGTATTCTAGTACCATCTTCTAGTATCTTAGGTACGCCGCTGAAAAGGGAGAGAGCTATTGCCTCCTTTATATCCCAGTGGCCATAAATTGATGGAGCAATGCTAGCAATGATCTTTTCCCTGATCCACGGATCTCTAGCCATTTGCTTGATCTTTTCTTCATCCTCTCTAGTAATCTCTATTTCCTCTAAAACCTTCTGTTGAACATCAACATGGTTTGCATCAATATATAGTCCGAAAACAGCCTTTCCTGTACCACGCATAGCTGCTCCAGTTGGCATAACTCTTAGTATACCAGTTATAGTAATCCTGTCTCCTGGACGAGCTATATCAACCAGATCACTAGTAAGTATAATTTCTATACTCCTAGGCATTTGGCCTGGAGGGATCTCTTCAGGTCTCTCCTGAACAACTATTTTTTGCCAATCAATAAACCTTGATTTATCCATTAATAACTGAAACCTTCCAGCCTTACCACATATAGGACATACAAGAGGTTTTTCTAGTCTCTCGCCAAGCTCACCAAATTGGGGCCAATCAAATTCCTGTCCACAATCTATGTGGAGAAACCTTGCTTTAACCATCTTTGCTTCTACACGAGTCATCCTAACAAGTATTCCTTCAATAGAGACAAGTTTCCCTATATACTCACTACCAAGTTCTCTAATCTTTAATAACCTAGGAAGCTCCCTAAACCTTGGATAAAACTTTTCTACGGTCTCAGCATAATCTGGATATTCTTTCTGAAGAATCTCCTTTATTGCAAGACTTGCAGCCTCTATAGCCGTATCTGGGTAGTTCTCAACTATATGGGCTAACTCCATATCATATATAAGTAAGTCATTAAAATCTATTACAAGACTCTTTAAACCCATAATAGCCATTGTACTTAGTCTTTCCCTATACTTATAAACTCCTGTCTTTCGGTCTACAAAATTTGTTAAGAAATCCTTAAATCTCTCCTTAAGATCACTTGATCTAGGAACACCTTTTTCTTCAACTACCTCAATACCCATTCCTAGATACTCTCCAAACTCTTTATCTAGTAACTATATTGTTTTACTAACCCTTTTCTATTCTCAGGCTCTTAAGCCAGTAGGCGAGAATGTTTTTAAGCATGATATACAGTATTTTTTCTTCCTCAGACAACTTAGTAAACATGTCTTCAGGTGGTTCTACAAGGAGAAGATTTATTAATTTTCTAACCCTGATCTTTCCGATCGTTGATATATAGTTCTCATACTTCTGTACATCGGATAATATCAATGGTGTTTTCTCTGCCTCAAGCCTCTCATAAAGCTTCCTTACCTCATCTATTATAAGATGGTAGAAATACGGGTATAGTTTTACAAAGACAGGTTTCCTCATGGTAGATTCTTCATTATAAGCTATTTTGGCTAATCGCTCTAATCCTATTTCTCCTTCCTTAAGTTCAACAACACCCTTGTCAACGAGTTCTTGTGCTATCCATCTAGGAAGAGAATACTCTGTACCACGTGTAAGTTCAGCAACGCCTTCAGGAACAAATATTTTGCCAATATCCTCTAACACTATGACCCTTACATAGTCCTCTTCATATTCTCTCTTAAGAAGATTAAGACATAGTTTTGCCAAGAGATTTGCCGCAGATGTCAAGATAGGCATTTTCTGCCCACTCTTAATTGATAATTATATTGTATGGATACATATAAAGCCTCGGCGTTAGACACTATAATATTGTATATAGGAAATAATGGAGTAAGTAAGAGGTATCAATTATGAGTTCACGCGCTCCAAGAGAAGCTTTAGCAGAGCTTTTATGGGCTGAAAAATATAGGCCAAGAACCCTTGATGAAATAGTCAACCAAGATGAAATAGTTGCAAGGCTTAAACGGTTTGTACAAGAAAAGAACATGCCCCACTTATTATTTGCTGGCCCACCTGGTACAGGAAAGACCACAGCTGCCCACTGTCTAGCTCATGATCTATATGGCGAGGATTATTTAAGATACATGCTTGAACTAAATGCTTCGGTAGCAAAAGACACACCTATACTTGTACGCATAAATGGTAAAATACTTCGAACAAGTTTCGACGAACTAGACAAGATATACTTCAATAATAATGGAGAAATCATTAAGTATGGCGACGGCGAATACTGTAAAGTAAACAATCTAGAAGTATTAACTTATGATAAAGAAACTGGTAGAGTTAAATGGGGTAAGGTTTCTTGGGTAATAAGACATAGAGTACCGTATATTATAGAGCTTAAGATTAGAGGTGGAAAACTAAAGTTAACAGGAAATCATTCAATAATGACTATAAATGACCGTGGCGATATAGTTGAGAAAAAAGCTAGTGAAATAAAAACAGGAGATCATGTCATATCATTCATATCAAAATTACGTGGTAAACCAATGAGCATAGATCTAGAGAAATACATTGTAAGAGATTCTAAAAAGATTAAAGCCAAGAAGAAAATAATATTAGATAACGATTTTACATGGTTGCTAGGATTATATACCGCCGAAGGAGCTTTGGGATACAAGAAGAACACCAGTGGAATATATACAAGTGGTCAAGTAATTTTAACGATAGGATATCCGAAAGAAGAATATCTTGAAAAACGCATACTAGAAATAGCTGGTAAATACCATATACCAGTATACGTTAATATGGTTAGCTCAGGGTTTGACAGAAATAGAAAATCTGCAAAACATATTAGATTACTATATACAGCTCTGGCAAGATTTTTAGAAAAAGAAACATATAATGATGGAGAACTTAATGCAAGAAATAAACGCATACCATCCACGGTATATGAGTTACCGCTGGATAAACGTATAGAGTATCTCAAAGGATTAGCCATAGGAGATGGTGCTGGTAAATGGGGTTCGGTTGTAAGAATAACTAGTGCTTCAAAAGAACTATTAATCGATGCAACATGGCTAGCAAGGATATCAGGAATAGAGAGTTCAATATATAGTAAAGAATCTAGGCTTATATGGAAAGATAAAATGAGGTACAGAAAAGGTGATCTATTGCCTGCAAAGCCCTTCATAAGATTCTTTAAGAAGAATGAAAAAGCTATAAAAATTAATTGGAGGTATATATTAAGACACCAGCTATATGAAGGAAAAGAAGCTGTTTCTAAAGATAAATTGCTGAAAATAATGAACTCGATCGATACTAGCCTCCTAGATGGAGAAAGTAGGGAAACCTACCATAAGTTATATGTACTCGTCAATTCCGACCTCCATGTATTAAAAGTCGTTGAGACTAAGGTGGTCGAGTATAATGATTACGTATACGATGTTAGCGTACCTGGAAGCAATATGTTCTTTGCTGGCGAAATACCGGTATTACTTCATAACTCGGATGAGCGTGGAATAGATGTTATTAGGAGTAAAGTAAAGGAATTTGCTAGAACGCGTGTACCAGGAAAGATCCCGTTCAAGATAGTTCTACTAGATGAAGCAGATAATATGACAGCGGATGCACAACAAGCATTGCGTAGACTTATGGAGATGTATACTGCTACAACAAGATTTATCCTTATAGCTAATTATCCAAGCAAAATTATTGAACCAATCCAAAGTAGGTGTGCAGTCTTTAGATTCACGCCATTAAAGAAAGAGGATGTTATTTCTAGGCTTAAATGGATAGCTGAGCAAGAGAACGTATCCTATGATGAAAAGGCTCTAGAAGCTATTCACGAGATTAGTGAGGGAGATATGAGAAGAGCAATAAATGTACTCCAAGCAGCTACTGCCATAGGACATGTTACTGTAGAGACTGTATACAAAGTTGTTGGCCTAGCTCATCCAAGAGAAGTTAGGGAAATGCTTAAACTAGCTCTTGATGGAAAATTCGAGGAATCAAGACACAAGCTTAGAGAGCTAATGATCAATTATGGGCTTTCAGGGCTTGATGTAATTAAGCAGATCCATAGAGAGATATTTAGTAATGAATTAAAGCTGCCAGAGCAATTCAGGATAATGATAGCTGACTATGCTGGGGAGATCCAATTTAGACTTGTAGAAGGAGCTGATGATGAGATCCAGTTAAATGCCCTTCTTGCAAGATTAGCATTTATAGGTAAGAAACTAAAGGTGTAATGATGTCCAAGAGAATACCATGGATTATAAAGTATAGACCTAAAAGGCTAGGAGATGTAGTAGACCAAGATAAGGCTAAACAAGAGTTTATAGCCTGGCTAAAATCATGGATATCAGGTAAGCCTTCAAAAAAAGCTACACTACTCTATGGTCCAGCTGGTTGTGGTAAAACTAGCCTTGTTGAAGCAGCAGCTAACGAATATGGTTTTGAACTTGTTGAAATGAATGCAAGCGATTTTAGGAGGAGACAAGATATAGAGAGAATAGTAGGGATCGCGGCGAGACAAAGAAGCCTATTTGCTCGTGGAAAGATCATATTATTGGATGAAGTTGATGGTATTTCTGCAACAGCTGATCGAGGAGCTCTTGACGCGATACTTCATTTAATTGAAGTTTCAAAGCACCCAATAGTAATGACAGCTAATGATCCATGGAATCCGAGATTGAGGCCTTTGAGAGATGCAGCTAAGCTTATAGCATTTAATAGGCTGACTGAACGCTATGTATACCAGGTATTAAAGAGGATATGTGCTGCAGAAAAACTTGAATGCGATGATGACGCACTCAAGTTTATTGCTAAGAGAAGTGAGGGTGATCTAAGAAGTGCTATAAATG
>Ga0180301_10004546_pt1 | contig 10697 bp, 11 predicted proteins | sample GuaBasSediGuay16_FD_121797 | JGI IMG/M metagenome (GOLD analysis project Ga0180301, IMG submission 121797) | Subseafloor sediment microbial communities from Guaymas Basin, Gulf of California, Mexico - Guay16, Core 4569-2, 12-15 cm | ecosystem: Environmental > Aquatic > Marine > Hydrothermal... | reverse complement strand
TGGGGAAAAAGTAAAATTAAATTGGACTGGAAACCCTGGAATGACTGTTGGTGGAACAGGAGATATTCTAGCTGGAATTGTTTCAGGTTTTCTAGCTCAAAAAAACTCGGCTATGGATTCTGCATGTGCAGCAGTCTTTCTAAACGGAGCTGCTGGAGACTTAGCTTACAAAAAGAAAGGCTATAGTCTAACACCAACAGATCTGCTTGAAGAAATCCCAAGCCTACTGGAAAACCCTATGAAACATAAAGAATCATTTTAGTTTAAAATTTTGGTTGGTTTAATATGAGAATTCCCTTTGGTGATTTGATTTTTCAAGTTGATGTAGATAAGGCTAGGACAATTGCCACAAGAGTATATTCCATGTTTCAGAAAAGGGAAGGCTTCTACAGTAAAGTAACAATGCCTGAATGGATTTTACCGCCCGGAATTATTGAAGGCTCAAAAGAACATGCACTTTACCTAACCTATGTCATCTCCGTGGATTATATGGTTAATGCTGAAAAACTTTGGCAGAATGCAAGGGAGAAATATAGTTTTAATCCAGATTTCTTTAACCCAAATTTTCTTTTAAAGGCTGAAAAACCACTTCTGCGAGCAATTTTGAAGGATTTAGGTGTAAGATTTATTAATAATGGAGTCAAAACTTGGAAAGAAATATCAAAAATTCTTGTTGAGGAATTTAACGGAGACCCAAGGAATCTAACTCCTATTGAAATGACCGTTGGGGAAGTTAAAAAACTTTTAGAGAAGTTTCCAAGTCTTAGAGGCTATAAGTTAAGCAACTTTTATATCAGAGCTATGACCGAAAAAGGCTTAATTAAAGTTAGGGATCCGGAAAATCTTGAAATTCCTGTCGACTTACAAGTTGCTAGGTTTACCATTTATTCTGGAGTTCTAGAACTTGAAAGTGGAAGTTTTGATGGCTGTATCTACGAATTAAGACGTGTTATAGAGATTACTTGGAGAAAAGCATGTGAAAACACAAACATAAAACCTTATGAATTAGATGAGCCAATATGGCAAATAGGCTCAAAGTTATGCTCAAAGAAGAAATGCAATCTTTGCCCAATAAACGATAAATGTTCACATAATTTTAAACCAAAAATGAAAAGAGCACGTATAACATGGGAAGCTTAATTAGGGGTAATGTTATCTCTTCTTTTTTGTTAGGTAACGTTTGACATGTCCGCACATTAGACATGTTAGGGTTATGTGTGGTTCTCTTCTACGTTGAATTCTGATTCTGCAGGTAACCCCGGGGACCATAAGCTTCTTACATCCTCGACAAATAAACATTTTCCATTTTTTTGGTATTCTAACCCTATATTTCATTCCAATTCTTCTAGCTAACTCAACATATCTTTGAGCTAGTTTAGGGTCTTCATCCATAGTCTTTAATGCTTGCTCCATCAAAATCTCAATTCTTTCTTTTGCAATCTGTTTAACAATTCTTTTTTCTTTCAAACTAGGCATTCACTAAACCTTCTTATCTCTCGTCTTCTAAAATAATCTTTGGTTGGTTGAATAGAGCAATGTTAAATTTAGTTGTTGCTGAAGCAAGTCTTGAAACAGTGCCAACTGAAATTTTAAACCATCCACAAATCCAAAAATATGCAAAAAAACATGGTAAGGAAGCTAATCTTGTTTTGCTGGATAAATCTTACCATTTTGAGGCTATGAGTAAACTTAAAAATAAGGAGAAGAGAGGACGGCCGGACATTACACATTTTATTTTGCTTGAAGCTTTAGGTTCACCTTTAAACCTTGAAGGTATGCTTAGAGTCTATGTTCACACTCTAAACAATTTTGTAATCCAAGTAAAACCAGAAACACGTCTACCAAAGAACTACAACCGTTTTGTAGGTTTAATAGAGCAGCTTTTTGAAGCCAAAAAGGTTCCTGTTAAAGGTGAGCCGCTCCTAACCCTAAGAAGGCTTTCTTTAAAAGAGCTTTTGGAAAAAATTAAGCCAACCTATGTGGTAGCCTTAACAAGACTTGGTGAACCTCAAACACTAATCCAAACAGCAAAAAAGCTTGCAGAACAAAAAAATCCTGTAGTTTTAGTTGGAGGATTCCCTCACGGCCACTTCTCAAACCAAACCTTAAAACTTGCAAACGAAAAAATCTCTATAGACCCATCCGGACTTGACGCGTGGATTGTTGTTTCAAGAATCCTCTCAGCCTATGAAATTGTTATAGGGCTACCTGAAAAAAGACTTAACATAAAAAGGTAAAAAACTAAAATATTCCAGAAGTAAACTTAATTTTGAGCGGCCGTGGTCCAGCCTGGTCTAAGACAGGGGCCTGCCACGCCTCTAACCCGGGTTCAAATCCCGGCGGCCGCATCAAACCTAAAAAATTTTCTGTCAAAAATTCTTGTTTCCAGTAGGTTTTTATGGTTAACTTAACCATAGTTTTAAACGGTTTTTATGGTTGAAGGGCCAACAGCCAGAGTGTATGCCTTAAAAATTGAGGATAAATTTAAAAATGAAACTATAAGACAAATTCAAACAAAAACAAGAAGAATTTATGTTTCTTTAAACAAGATTTTAGGTAGAAGACTTGAAAAAGCTGAAACATTCGGTAAGAATATAGTTATGTTTTTGGATGGTTTTGCTATTAGAGTTCATCTTATGATGTTTGGTGCAATCCATATTTATGGTTTAGATGAACCTTTACTTAAACCAGAAAAACAGGTAAGACTACTCTTGGAAGGAGAAAACAGAAAACTTGTTGTTTATAATGCACCTATAGTTGAAATAGATAAAGCTGAAAAAAATTGTTGGAAAACTTAGGGTTGAGCTTGGACCTGACCCATTAAGGGAAGATTGGGATGAAAACGAAGCCGTTAAAAGAATTCTACAACATAAAGATGAAAAAATCGGAATTGTTCTATTAGATCAGAGAGTTATAGCTGGAATAGGAAACATTTTAAGAAACGAAATTTTGTTTAGAGCAAAAACCCACCCTGAAAAATTAGTCAGAGAATTAAGTGAAGAGAAAATCAAAACCATAGTTAGAACGGCTAAAAATCTCAGCATCCAATTTTTAGAGTTGAAACTTAAAAAGAAAAGAATTAAACCAATTTTATATGTTTACAACAAGTATAATAAGCCTTGCAAGGTTTGCGGAGAAAAAATAAAGTTTTATCTTCAACAACCAAGAAAAAGAAAAACTTTTGTTTGTGAAAAATGTCAATCTTTGCTAGGTTAACTTATTTGGTGAGGAAGAATTTTTATACTGATTTGCATGTTTACGTTTTATTGAGTTTAAAGCATTCAAAAAGATTCTTGTGTTGTTGGTGAAAAGATGATGGACAGATTAGAATTCATTAGGAAAGTTTTGGATGATAAGTTTCATAGGAAATGTTATTATTGTGAGCATGGTGTTCTTATAGGTCTTATAAGCGATAAGGTAAGATGTAAAATTTTTAATAAAGAGTTCCATTTTGACCATGTTTGTGAAAACTGGAAGTTGGATGAAAATCTTGTTAAAGCAATAGCCTTTAAAACAAGCCTTTACGAAGAAAAAAATTCTAACCCTAGTGGTAAGGAAAAAATTAGGGTTGCTGTTGTTGGTGTTGGTAACTGTTGTTCTGCCTTAGTTCAAGGAGTTTTTTGTCAAAACGAGGATTATATTGTTCTATCCCATCTAAATGTTGGTGGTTATGAGGTTGGAGACATAGAATTTGTTGCTGCTTTTGATATTGATGAAAGAAAGGTTGGGAAGGATTTAAGTGAAGCAATTTTTAGTGAACCAAACAATTTTAGAAAAGTTTTAGATGTCCCCTATTTAAATGTCCCAGTTCTTATGGGTCATGTTTTTGATAGTGTTGAAGGAATGCTTAAAAATGTAATTAAAGTTTCAAGGGAAAAACCTGTTGATGTGGCAAAAACTTTAGCTGAAAAAAAGGTTGAGGTTGTTGTTAATTTTCTTCCAACAGGTGTTGAGGAAGCCTCAAAATTTTATGCTGAAGAGGCTTTAAAGGCAGGTTGTGCTTTTATAAATGCTACACCAACCCCTATAGCTACCGATAAAAATTTTGCTGAAAAGTTTGAGGAAACAGGTGTCCCTTTAATCGGTGACGATGTTATGAGCCAGGTTGGAGGAACAATCCTCCATAAAAACCTATTAGAGTTTCTTGGTTTAAGAGGGGTTAAGATAACAAATAGTTATCAGGTTGATGTTGGTGGTGGGATGGAATCCTATAATACGCTTGAGCCTTCTAAAAGAAGTCTTAAAAGAAAAATTAAAACAGGGATAATAAGAAGTGCTTTACCTTATGAGGCTGAAATTGTTGCTGGAACAACAGACTATGTAGACTTTATGGAAAACGCTAGAACAAGCTATTTCTGGATAAGTGGAAAATACTTTTTAGGTACTCCAGTTACAATAGACCTTTACCTAAAAACTGTTGATGCTCCAAACAGCACTCCAATAATTTTGGATTCTATAAGAGCTGCTAAATTAGCGTTAAACCGTAAAGTAGGCGGCCCTCTTATAAGTGTTTGTGCTTACGGCTATAAGCAACCGCCTGTTAAAACCTCAATTTATGAGGCTGAAAAATGGTTTATTGAGTTTGTTGAAGGTAAAAGGGAAAAGTAGACAGAATATCTGTTTGATGGCCCGCAACCATATATGTTGGTTAAACTATTCTACTTTTGATGGTTAAGCTTGTTATTTCAAAGTTTGGTAGGGTTAATGAAGGTTTTTTAGAGGATATCTTAAGGGTTGCTGAGGAATGTTATAGTCGTTTTAAAGATTCTCAGCCAAGTCTTGTAGACCTTTATGTTTTTGAGAAAACCTCAACTATGGAAGCTTTTATGGCTAAGGAAAAAGAAAATCTTAAAATTTTAACCTCCCCATTTGAAGAATCTTTTTTTGCAACTCATGATGCGTGGTATGGAACTCCAAGAATAACTGTTTGTATTGAAAAAATGAGAAGTCTTCCAAGGATTGTGGTTGTTGGTGGGTTAAGACATGAAGTAGCTCACACAATTCTTCATGGTTCACCAGAATACTATCTGCTAGTTTTACCTAAACCTCTAAAAGAGGCTGGAGAAATTTACGAGATAGATGATAAGACTGTTAACGATATTCTTTACCTTATTTCCGTAGCTGCAAAAGACTATGAGGTTACTCGGCTACTTTATAGTGGTGGTTATGTTGAGGATCAGGTTGCCTACTGTAAACATTATCTTAAACCAACTCTTGAAGAAAAAACTGTATGGGAGATAGCTAAAACGAATAGTCTAGCAAAACTTGTTTTTTTAACTTCAACCCTGAAAAACTTATGTTGTGCAGTACCACTTTTAAAGGATAAAGTTTATGGTTTAGAGGTTAAAAAAGAAATGGATAAAAGCTTATCTTATTTACCAGAAAAATTAGCATTAAAAGTCTTTGAGGTTGCAAAAGAAACAGAAAAGTTTGGTTTTGATACTCAAAAAAACATAGAGTTTCTTAGTCATGTGGTTGTTAAAAAACTGTTAAAACCTCTTCTAGGCCAACAGCTTTAAGTTGAACTGCAAATCTTTTAATGTTAACAATCCTAATAGGGTTTTTAGTTATGTTAGGCAAAGAAAAGGTGAGCTAATGTTGGAAAAACCTCAGTTTAAACATGTTGTTTATGAGAAAGAGGAAAAAACCGCTTGGATAACTCTTAACAGACCTGAAAAACTTAACGCAATCACAAAAACTATGTGGAAAGAGTTAGGTGAAGCCTTAGATTTGGCTGAAAAAGACGAGGATGTTTATGCTATAGTCTTAACAGGCGCTGGAGATAGGGCTTTTTGTGCTGGAGACGATATTGGAGAAATGAGTACGATTAAGACTGTAAAGGAGGCTTATGACCTTTTTTTAAACCATATTTATCCTGTTGTTGAAAAAATTTTGGTTTGCAGTAAACCTGTAATTGCAGCTGTTAATGGTTTAGCCTATGGGGGTGGATGTGAACTTGTTATGCTTTGTGATTTAGCAGTAGCAGTAGAAAATGCTAGGTTTGCTCAGCCAGAAGGAAGACTTGGAGTTTTTCCTCCTATAGCCACAATCTTTGCACCAATTCTTATTGGTAAGAAAGCAACAGCAAAAATGGTTTTTACAGGGGAACCTATAGATGCTGAGGAAGCTTTAAGAGTAGGTTTAATTAACCAGATTGTTCCTGCTGAAAAGTTAAAGGATGCTGTTCGTGAACTTGTTAAAAAAATGTTAACCATAGCACCAGTCTCAGCTAAACTAATAAAAAAGGATGTTAACAGGCTGCTTGTTGAGCAACTAAAAAACTTTAAGGATTCTCTGGATAACATGGTGCTTGTTGCACTTCAAACTGAAGATTTTAAAGAGGGTGTTGAGGCTTTTTTGGCTAAAAGAAAACCTGTATGGAAAGGAAAATAGCTTCCCTTATTCTAAACATTTTTTTAGGCTAGGTTTGTTAAGCCTAGGCTTTTAGCATAGTCTACTGCTTCTTTAAATTCGCTTGGTAAAAGTCTTCTTCTAAGCTCAGGGATTTCATGGGCTTTCCATTCAGGTCTATATTGATCCATTATGTTTACTCTAACCCATGTTCCAAGGTTTTCAGCAATCCACTTTAAAATTGGTTTAGTACAGCATTCAACATGTTTAGGTAAAACAAGAATTCTTATGATTAACTCACCATATTTTAAGGCGTATAAATGGTTTTTTTGGGCTGTCTCAACATATTTGGGAGCTGAAGATATACGGGTTGCACACTCATCTTTTCCGTATTTAAAGTCTAACAGGTAGACATCAGCAAACCCTACAAGTAGTTTTGCTGTCTCCTCACTATAGTAGGAGTTACTATTCCAAACAACAGGAATGTTAACTTTAACATCCCTAAAAGTCTCAAGCCAAATTTTTAGCCATGGAGTTGGATCTCCACCAACAAGATTTGCGTTTCTACAACCATTCCTCCAAAGTCTTTCAACAACCTTAGCAAGCTCATAGGACTCATATTCTTCTCCCTTTTCATACCACTGTGAAATAGACCAGTTTTGACAGTGTAAACATCGCATTGTACATCCACAGGTAAAAATTGTTCCTGAAGGAACAAGTTCAGGTTCTTCACCTAAATGTTCAAAATAGGTTGAAACAGCAGCCTTAACCCCACATCTACATGCTCCAAGTTCACCGTTTAACCTGTTAACTCCACATTTTCGCATACAAAAATGACAGTTTTCCAGTATTCTTTTTGCTAATTCTATTTTTAGGTCAAAATAAGACTTTTCTGGTTGTGGAAACTCTTCAACACTCAAATTTTCCTTATCAACTTTTTTCTCAAACTTTACATACTCTTCTGTTAATTCTTCATGAATTTTCCAAAGCTTTTCTGTTGAGTCTTCATAGCTAAAGTTTGCTGGAAGCTTTTTAGCTAATAAAAATTTTGCATACTTTTTGTTGGCTAAGATATCAAAATATCTTTTTAAACTAAACCTACATTTCTCATCTTTTAGAACTTGAACAGCGTCTGGTCGAATAATCTCCCACATGTCTTAACCCAACAAAAATGTTTAGAGGTTTGTAAACCCTAAAATTAACCTTATACTTCACATAATTTATGATATGAGGACATACTATTAAGTTTCATGAAAAAATGGTGGAGGAGTAAGTTTTGCTTATAGTGCCTGGCCCAGCCTCAACAAACTTGGGGGAAAAAATTGCTGAGTTTCTTAACCTACCCTTAGCTGAGGTTGAATCTAAAACTTTTCCTGATGGGGAATGTTATGTTAGACTTACAAAAGACGTAAAAAATGAGGATGTGGTTATTGTTCAGTCAACCTATCCACCACAAAACACTCATCTAATTCAGCTTTTCCTGATGGTTGATGCTGCAAAAAATTTTGGTGCAAAAAGGGTTATAGTGGTTACACCTTACTTGGCTTATGCAAGACAAGATAAGGTTTTTAGGTTTTATGAGCCTATAAGCATAGAAACAATCTTAAAAATTCTTGAAAAACTTGAAGTAAAAACCCTTATAACCGTAAACATTCATGAACCAAAAGTTTTTGAAAAAATAAGGTTTGAGTGTCTAAATCTTTCAGCTACGAATCTTTTAGCTGAGTACTTTGTTAAGATGGGTTTAACCGGAGTTTTAGCTTTTGCACCAGACTCAAAAGCTGTAAAAATTGTTGAGGAGGCGGCTAAAATTCTTGGTGGTGGAGTTGGATGGTTTAAGAAGGAGAGAGATAGGGTAACTGGTGAAATAAAAATGGTTTCTGAGGAGAGGTTTGAAGTTAAAGATAGGACTGTTATTCTTTTTGATGATATGATTAGTACTGGTGGAACAACCGCTACAGCGGTTAAAATGTTAAAGGAGATGGGTGCAAAAAAAGTTTTTTCAGCTTGTGTTCATCCTTTACTTGTTAAAAACGCTTTAAATAAGATTCTTGAAGCTGGCGCTGAGGCTGTTGTTGCAACAGACACTATTCCAAGTAGTGTTAGTGTTGTTTCAGTTGCACCTTTAATTGCTAATACACTTAAAAAATTTATTTGAGTTTAGGTTTAGAATGAGAAAAACAATTTTTGTTTTAGTCTCAGGAGAACATCCAACTTTACCAAAAGCTGAGATTCAAGCTATTCTTGAATCTGAAAACATTCCATCCAAAATTGGAGAATGGACTCCAAGAATCCTAAAAATTAAACTAGAAAAACTGTTAGAGGAAGAGAAGGTTTGTAGTCTTTTAGGTGAAAGAGCCGCCTACACTCACATATGTGGACTTGAAATTTTTTCATGTGAAGCCTCCGAAAATAAAATTTTTGAGGAGGCTAAAAAGGTAGATTGGGATGAGTGGATTCGAGAAGGTGGAAGTTTTGCTGTTCGTATTGAAAGAGTTGGGGAAAAAAGGGTTTTTTTAGATACGGTTAGGCTTGAAAGAATAATTGGTGAAATAATTTTAGGTCAAAAGTCTAACCTTTCTGTTAATCTGGAAAAACCAGAAAAACTTTTTGTTGGTGTGGTTTCAGGAGAAAACTTTGTTTTTGGTTTAGCTTTAAACAGTCTTAGAAAAAAAGGTTTTTCATTTAGAACTCCAAGAAAAAAACCTTTTTTCCATCCATCTTCTCTTCAACCAAAACTTGCAAGATGTATGGTAAATCTTTCAAGAGCTAATAGACAAAAGCTTCTTTTAGACCCTTTTTGTGGAACAGGAACAATTCTTATTGAAGCTGGACTTATGGGTATAAACTCTATTGGGGTTGAGCTTAGAGAAAAAATGGTTAAGGGTGCAAAGCTAAACTTAGACTATTATGGTGTTAAAAACGCTTACCTAGTTAGAGCAGATGCTTTAAAGCTTCCATTAATTCAGGTTGACTGTGTCGCTACAGATCCACCTTATGGTAGAGCAGCTTCAACACTTGGCTCTTCAACAAAAACAATTCTTGAAGAATTTTTTGAGCATGTTGATGAGGTTTTAGCTAAGGATGGAAAAATTTGTTTAGCTTCACCTAAAAATGTTAATGTTGCTGGTTTAGCTAAAACCTATGGGTTTAAAGTTAAGGAAACCCACTCAATTTATGTTCATAAAAATCTAACAAGAGAGATTGCTACATTTGAGAAGGAGTAGAAAGTTTCTGGTTTGAGGTGGATTTGTTGTATCTGGTTTTTCTTGGAACTGGAGGTGGAGTTCCAACTCCTGAAAGAGGCTTATCAAGCTTTGTTTTAAACTATGAGGGAGAACTTTTAATGTTTGATTGTGGTGAAGGAACCCAGCATCAAATGATTAAGGCAAAAATAGGTTTTGGTAGGGAAACAAAAATTTTTGTAACTCATCTTCATGGAGACCATGTGCTTGGGCTTCCAGGTCTAATTCAAACAATGTCTTTGCTTGGGAGAACAAAAAAACTTGAGGTTTATGGTCCTAGAGGCTTAAAAGAGTTTCTTGAAGCAGCAAGAACCTACATCCAATTTAACTTAAGGTTTCCATTAGAAGTTAAGGAGATTGGTGAGGGAACCGTCTATAAAAATAAAAGGTATAAGGTTTTAGCTAGATGGGCTGAACATTCAATTCCAAATTTGGCTTATGCTTTTGTTGAAAGTAAAAAACCAGGAAAATTTCATCCGGAAAAAGCTTTAGAGCTTGGGGTGCCAAAAGGCCCATTGTGGCGGAGACTTCAACATGGTAAAAAGGTTAAATTAAAGAATGGAAGGATTATTGAGCCAAGTGAGGTTGTTGAGCCTCCAAGACCAGGGATAAAAATAGTTTATTCTGGAGATACAAAACCTTGTAGGGCTGTTTTAAGGTTAGCGAAAGATGCTGACCTACTTATTCATGAGTGTACTTTTGATGATAGTTTAGCTGAGAAAGCTGAGGTTGAATGGCATAGTACCCCAAGCGGTGTTGCTGAGTTGGCTAAAAAAGCTTCTGTTAAAAATCTAGTTTTAACCCATATTAGTGCAAGATATAAGGATTCTAAAGTTATCTTAGAGCAGGCTAAAAAAATTTTTTCTAATGTCAGGGTTGCAGAAGACCTTATGAGAATTGAGCTTTAACTATAATTCACTGGTGAAATGTTTAAGTTTTAGATAGCTTTCGAAAGGTTTACTTGTAGCTTCAACAACAATAAAACCGTTAAAACCGTTTTCTTTAAGTCTTCTAACAACGTTTTTCCAGTCTATGCTTCCCTCATCTAAGCCAAGATGAAAATCACCATCACCATTATTGTTGTGTAGATGAACATGTTTA
>Ga0180301_10004544_pt1 | contig 10701 bp, 10 predicted proteins | sample GuaBasSediGuay16_FD_121797 | JGI IMG/M metagenome (GOLD analysis project Ga0180301, IMG submission 121797) | Subseafloor sediment microbial communities from Guaymas Basin, Gulf of California, Mexico - Guay16, Core 4569-2, 12-15 cm | ecosystem: Environmental > Aquatic > Marine > Hydrothermal... | reverse complement strand
AGGGCAGAGAGGCCTTCTTGCCATTACCACCAATGGTTATACCGACATCGAACTTTACGGCAATGACTATTCCATAGAAGCTTACAACACCAATGTCGAAATTACAAACCAAAGCGCTGAAGAGACTTATTTAGAGAATTTATCTACTTCAAAGGGTAATATCATCCTCACTTCAGATTCTTTTTCAATAGAAGGTAGTATTGTAACTGATACTGGTGATATTTTCATTAAGAATTATACTGATGATAAAACTTTTGGCCTTGGAGATGATATTAGCGGCCAAGATATTGTATTGGATAGTGATGCAATCAGTTATCTTAGTACTAAAGGTTTAATCACCATCGGTTCAAGCACTGCCGGTTCAATATCTATAGGCTCTGCGGATTTTGGAGACAAAAATGTTGCCTTAATCAGCAAGAGTACGATTAGCAGCGAAGGTGGCTTTATAACTGCTAATACTCTTAGACTAAATGCAGGCAGTAATATAGTTTTGGAAACGAATGTTAATTATCTTTATGCTCAAGCAGCAGGGCATATTGACATTAAAGATACAGGCAGTTTAACCTTACAGGATGTGCAATCCAGTAGCACTCAGAAATATGTTGGTATAACTACTTCTGGGGATATGTATGTTAAATATATCTATGACCCTAGCAGTGTAACTTTAACCTCTAGTAATGGAGCAATTATTGATGATAATGGTGACAGTTTAAATATCCAGACTAATCCAGGAGGAGAGTTAATTCTCTCAGCTAAAACAGGTATAGGCTCAGGCAATCCTTTAGAGACACAAGTTTCCAACTTGCAGGCAGATAATACAGTCTCAGGGAATATTGAGATTGATAACTATGGGGACCTCTTTGCCCAAAGTGTTATAAACAAGGGAGGAGATGTTTACCTTACTACTTACTCAGATTTAACCTTAGGCTATATTGAGGCAATAGGTAATTTTGTTGACCTAAACGCCGTTAATGGCTCTATTCTCAATGGTAGCGGCAGTTCGCTTAATATACTTGCTGACACAGCAGAGCTTAATGCTTCATCTAATATTGGGTCAGCGACTTCTCCGATTAATACCAATTTAGATATATTAACTGGTTTATCCTCAGGCACAGGTGATATTTACATCAATGAAGCCGACAGTATAGGGCTTGGCAATGTAGATACAACAACAGGCACAGGCTGTTCGCTTGCAGCAAATGACGGTATAATTCACGTTACCAGCGCCGGAGATATAACGGTTAATTCTGTTATTGCTCCCAGAGGAGGAGTGTTTTTAGAAACAACTGATGGCTCTATTTATGCCGGAGAAGGTTGGTCTCCTGTAATTTCTACAAAGGGTTCTTATACTATGGACCTTTCGGGGACTGACTGGCAAACATTAGGTAGCATAAATTACTTTTCTCAACAGATGAACGCACCTTTATCAGCCGGGCCCAATGTAATTTCCGGCGGAGCTTCTTATTTTTCTGCTCCTTCGGGAACTATAGGTATAGGCAACGTTGGTAACCCGGAAAATCTAGATAATCCTTTAAGAGTGTGTATCCAGGTTATTGAGGGTTCACATTCAGCTTTACCTTCAGGCTATAGCCCAGAGATGGTTTCTACCCCTTATGGCTTAAGGCCTGTGGGGTTGACTCTAAATATAGGAGGGGCTACGGCTTCTACTATTGATGCTGGTAACGGAAATGGCCCTTTAGGGGCGAGCGGAATGATTGAGGGGATTGTCCGGCCGGGCGTAACAGCTACAGCTGGGGTTAACCCTTCACCAGCCATTGACAACACCAGCGCTACTCCTTTAAATCCTTCTGGTTATGTATTTTATAACGATACTGATTCTAACTGCTGTTCACCTTTATATGGGGCTAATCCTGCTAACAAAGGATCTCTTCAAATCTGGCCCGAACCTTTATCTGATACTTTATCTGAAAATGGAATATATCATCTTATGAGCGTTTTAAATAAGATATCTCCAGTCTATTATAGAATTTTAAGTTTCAGTCAATTTCTTTCTTTTGAACCGGTAACACCAGTTGGAGTTTATGCTTACCACCCTATAACTGAGACTGATTTTTCGGCTTTTGATGAGATAACTTTAGATGTGGAAGCTTACGAATTCATCCAGAACAATATTAATCTTAAGAAATCTTTAGCTCCCTATTTTGGAACTGAAAAGGAAGGAAAGAAGAGAGAAGATAATTTATAAAGATTTACCCAAGGAAGCTGTTTAAAACAGGAAGAATGTGATGAGCCTTCCTGTTTTTTTATTGTAGTATTCAACTGATAATAATAGTATAATGATTTTTCTAAATTATAAAGGAGGTTTTTATGAAGAAAGTGATTGGTTTAGTATTAATTATTTTTTTACTTTCAGGCTGGGGCTGGTTTAAGAAAGAAAAACCAGTTATAAAAATAGGAGAGATAGAAATAACTTTAGAGGAGTTCAACAAAGCTTTTGAGTCATCTCGCTTCTTTAAAGAGGAGGGGCACGGTAAGAGGAAAGAATTTCTTAAAGAGTTTATAAATAGGAAACTTCTTCTGAGAGAAGCAGAAAGGTTAGGTTTAGATAAAGACCCTCAGTTTTTGGATGAGATTCAAAGGTTCTGGGAACAGGCCCTTATTAAGAGGATTCTTTTTAAAAAGCTAAAGGAGGTTTCTTCTCAAGTTCAGGTTACTGAGAAGGAAATTAGAGAGTATTATTCAGCTCATAAAGATAAGTTCTCTACCAAGGAGCTTCCTCAAATATATAGCCAGATAAAATGGCTGATTTTTTCTCAAAAGAAAAAGAAGGCCCTTGAGGAGTGGATAGATTCTTTGAAGAAAAGTGCAAACATAAAAATAGATTATAAATCTTTAGAAAAATAATCTCCATAAATTTCTATTTATAAAAGGAGGAGGAGGAAATGCAAAAAAATAAAAGAAGACAGTATTTTATTGATAAGGGTTTCCAGATTAAATTTATTCTCAAGTTTTGCCTGATTGTAATTTTAGCTTCATTTTTGATAACCATACTCATCTTTCTCTTTTCTAAAGATTCCACGACCACTACTATAGAGAACACTAAGGTAATAGTGAAGAGAACATCGGACTTTATTTTGCCCCTTCTGGTGGGGGTAGTTTTAATAGTCTCAGTTTTTTCTTCTTTAATAGTGATAATAGTAACTCTATTTACCTCTCATAAGATAGCCGGGCCTCTTTATCGACTGAGAAAAGAGATAGAGGCTTTTTCTCAAGGAGACTTTAATAGAGACTTTAAGATAAGAAGCTCAGACCAGCTAAAAGAACTTTCCCAGAGTCTACAAAATATGCGTAATCTATTGGTAGAGAGAGACTTGAGAATAAAGAACAAAATAAATATCCTGAGAACTAAATTGGATAGACTTACTTCAGACTCTAAAGAAGAAATCCTTAAAGATTTAGGTGATTTAGAAAAAGAAGTAAGTTGATTTTAAGGTTGAGGTTAACATTGGGAAAAGGGCTTTTTAGTTTTTTGTTTAGTTTCTGTTTTATCTTTTCTTCGTTTCCTCAGGAAGATGTATCGCTTCTTGTTGAGAGTAAATATTTTTCTATCTATGCCTATAAAAACTTAGATATACCTTATTTACTTATAAGGCTTAATTTTGAATATCTCCTGCATTCTCAGAATCTTGGTTCTTCTACAGACACCAAGAGCCTTTTAGCTGATACTCTTGATGCCCTCTATTTAGAAGTTTCAGATATTCTGGATTTACATGTTTATAGTTATCATGGTAAGATTTATCTTTTGAAAGATAAAGATTCTGTCTCTTCTGTCTTCTTTCAATACTTTGGCCGCAGTTTCCCGGAGAAGTCTTTTTATTTACATGAGAAAAACTCTATTTATATTTCCTGCGCTGATATAACGTTAGGAATGCTTGGCCATGAGATAGCCCATGCAGTAATATCTCACTATTTTGTAGTTCCCCCTTCGGCAAAAATCCAGGAAGTTTTAGCCGGCTATGTAGAATACAGCTTAAGAAAGATTACCGACACTCTCTCCAAAAGTTTTTAAAAGATATAGGAGAAGCAATAAGGATATATAAGGCATTAAAGGATAAATTAGAGGATTTGTATAACATAAATTAAGAAGATGTTTATTGATTTTTTAGAGGGCTCGCCTACTAAAACTTGACACAATCAATGCGTCTAAAACCCTCAAAAATACTTAAATAATGCTATTATTGTTTTCTACAATGAGGTTTTGTTATGGCATTAAGGCCACTTCTTTATGAGAAGTGGTTTTTTTATGCAAAGATGCATTTTAAAATCAGCGGCGATAGGCATTGATTTAAAAAAGTTGTATGTTAGAATATTACAAAGATTATAATTCCTAAAAGAGGAGGTAAAAGTGTCAGGTAATAAATTAACAAAAAAGGATGTCCTGAAGATTGCCAAAGAACGAGATGTAAAATTTATAAGACTGTGGTTTTCTGACATAACGGGCCAGATGAAAGGATTTGCAATTACAAGGGAAGAACTTGAAGGCGCCCTTGAAGACGGAATGGGATTTGACGGCTCATCAATCAAAGGATTTGCAAGAATTGACGAATCCGATATGATTGCTATGCCCGATACCTCAACCTTTACAATACTTCCTTACCGGCCACAAGAAAAAGCAGTAGCAGGAATGCTCTGTGATATCTTAAATCCTGACCGTACTCCTTACTGGGGAGACTCCCGCTATGTTTTGAAAAAGATTCTTGAGAATGCAAAATCAAAAGGTTATAACTTTTACATCGGGCCGGAACTTGAGTTTTTTATATTCAAAGATGAAAAGTCAACCCAGATTATTGACGAAGGGGGTTACTTTGACATTACAACTCTTGATGCAGGAAATGAGGTGAGAAGAGAAATTATCCTTACTTTAGAACAGATGGGCATTGAAGTTGAATATTCCCACCATGAAGTTGCCCCTTCTCAGCACGAAATAGACCTGCGCTATAAAGAGGCTCTTCTTATGGCGGATACTGTAATGATGTACCGCATGGTAGTAAAAGAAATTGCCCAGAAACACGGCCTATATGCCACTTTTATGCCCAAACCAATTTATGGGGTAAACGGAAGCGGCATGCATACCCATCAATCTCTGTTTAAAGGAGACGCCAATGCTTTCTTTGACTCCACAGATAAACACTTTTTATCCCAGGAAGCAAAATCATACATCGCAGGCATCCTAAAACACGCAAGAGAAATTACCTTTGTATGCAACCAGTGGGTAAACTCCTATAAAAGGCTTGTCCCGGGTTATGAGGCTCCTGTGTATATATGCTGGGCACAGCGCAACCGCAGTGCTCTGGTAAGAGTCCCCATGTATAAACCCGGCAAAGAAAAAGCAACTCGTGTTGAATTCCGTTCGCCTGACCCTGCCTGCAACCCTTATCTGGCTTTTGCTGCTATGCTAAGTGCAGGGTTAAAAGGAATAGAGGAAAAATACGCCTTGCCTGAGCCTATGGAAAGAGACGTTTACCACTTAACGCCTGAAGAAATGCAAGAGTTTAACATTGAATGTCTGCCGGGAAGTTTAATAGAAGCCATTGAAATAGCAGAAAAAAGCCAGTTGCTTAAAGAAACTCTGGGAGAACACATCTTCAACAACCTCATAACAGCCAAAAAAATTGAATGGGATGAATACAGAAAACGGGTCCATGAATATGAAATAAATACATACCTTCCCATTCTATAGCTTAACAAAGATTTGTGTATATGTTATAAATAGTCAACAAAGAAGTTTAAGAGGCAATGAAGCCCGATTTCCAGACAGGAAAGCGGGCTTTTTTTATGATAAAGAAAGAGGGAAATAGAGGTTACCCCAGCAACCTACCTAAAGTATAAATTTATTTTTAGTTTCGACCTTATTTTTATTTATGAGAAATAAGGCTACTCTCTTCCTGAAACTGTATTCCCCCCCGATGATAAAAATACCCTTTTTTAAACCAAACAACTTTTCCTAACCGATACAAAGGCTCTAATTTGTCAGGGAAATATATCCGCATTTCTAAAATATCATTACTACTAAGTAACCGGGATAAAGATAACGGAAGCTTTACTCCTATCCCATTAAAGGACAAATCTACGCTCTTTGCATTTAAAGAAACATTTTTCGTAAAATTCTTTATAGCTATCTTAACGTTAAATTTTATACGATTATAAAGACGGCGGTCCCGTTGGGGAATACCCTTTACTATAACAACTCCTGGAGCCGGTTTATAATAGAATACTCTGCTTGTCCTATGCCATAGTTTCTTTAGAAAATTAAAAACCTCTACCACTATCTCTCCCTTCACATCCTGAATGAAAGAAAACAAATCTCAGAATTATTAAGTTATTAAGACAAGAAAAAGAAAGGATAATTATTTAAATATAACACACTTTGTGGCCTGTTTTCAAACTCTATCCAGTAAAAAAAGGTGTTTTTTGAAAACGTTTTCTTAAAGAAACTTCATTCGTGAAAAAGAGAAGGATTGTTTTTAAAAAGAGAAGTTAATTCTCTTAAAGCCTCAGCTTTTATCTGAATATCTATGCTCTGGATACGAGCATATGAAAGGTCGTCTTTAGTAAAATTATACCTTACGGTCAGCCTATCCAGTAGTTTATCTGCTATTCTTCTACGACAGGAATCACAATCACATACTTTCTTATTAGCAGCGAAAAAATCGTTTATCGCCTCATCGATAATCTGTCTAATCAAATAATGGTCACTCATCGTTTACCTACAAAGTAAATTATAATATACTTAATCTTTTCCTGTAAGTCAATATAAATTTTCCTGAAAACCAGAATATATCCCGGATTTATAAAGTAGTTCTTGACAACGTTAGTCATCTGCGTTAAGGTATTTTACCTGTTTTTTAAAGCTAAATATATTATAGTTATGTTTTCACCCATTGAAGAGATAATAGAAGAGGTAAAAAAGGGTAAACTCATCATTGTAGTAGATGATGAATCCCGTGAGAATGAGGGAGACCTTGTAATCGCTGCTCAGTTTGCCACACCAGAAGTAATTAACTTTATGATTAAAGAAGGGCGGGGGCTAGTTTGTGTACCTCTAACTAAAGAAAGAATAAATGAGTTACACCTTGAGCCAATGCTCCCTTTAAAGGGAAAAGAAGACCCCTTTAGAACAGGATGGGTGATGTCTGTAGATGCTGCTCGGGGCATTACAACAGGAATCTCTGCCTTTGACCGGGCAAGAACGATTGAGGTGCTTATTGACCCCACAACAAAACCCCAGGACCTTATAAAACCAGGCCATGTTTTCCCCCTAGAAGCAAAAAAGGGAGGAGTACTTGTAAGAGCAGGTCATACCGAAGCAGCAGTTGATTTAGCTCGCCTTGCTAACCTTTATCCTGCAGGAGTAATATGTGAAATAATAAAAGAGGATGGCTCAATGGCTCGCCTCCCTGACTTGATTGAATTCGCCAAAAAACACAACTTAAAGATATGCACTATAGCGTCTTTAATAGAATATCGCAGAAAAAAAGAAAAGTTAATTAGGTTAGTGGAAAGCATTCATCTCCCTACAGATTTTGGGGAATTCAAACTTTACCTTTATGAATCGGTCATCGACGGAACTGAACATGTAGCTTTGACAAAGGAACCCCTGGATAAAAACAAACCCACTTTGGTGCGTGTACATTCTGAATGCCTTACGGGGGACACTTTTCATTCACGCCGTTGCGATTGCGGACAGCAACTTATAAGTGCTATAGAGATGTTGTCTCGCGAAGGGGGAATTCTTCTTTATATGCGCCAGGAAGGAAGAGGAATTGGCCTTAAAAACAAAATCCGTGCTTATAAATTACAGGAAGAAGGCATGGATACTGTTGAAGCAAACTGTGCCTTAGGGTTTGAAAGTGACCTTCGGGACTACGGAATAGGGGCTCAAATACTGGTAGATTTAGGAGTAAAGAAAATCCGTCTTCTCACCAACAATCCCAAGAAAATCATCGGCCTTGAAGGATACGGATTGGAAATTACCGAGCGAATCCCAATAAAAGTACCTCATACCAAAGAGAATAAGCGCTATTTAAATACAAAAAAAACAAAATTAGACCATATCTTTTAAGTAAGGAGGGTAAAATGAAGGAAATAAAAGGAAAATACTCTGGGAAGGGGAAGAAAATAGGAATTGCGGTTTCTCGTTTTAATGAATTCGTCAGCACAAGACTTCTTGAAGGATGTCTTGATGTATTAGAAAAACAAGGTGTGGAGAAAAAAGATATAACTATTGTGTGGACACCAGGTTCTTTTGAAATTCCCCAGGTGTTATCTATCATGGCTGACACCAAAAAATTCAATGCTCTTATAGCTTTGGGGGCAATTATAAGGGGAGACACACCTCATTTTGAATACATTGCCACTGAAGCAGCGAAAGGCCTTTCTCAAATATCCCTTACGAAGAAAATACCTGTTGTTTTTGGGATAATTACTTCTGATACTGTTGAACAAGCAATCGAAAGAGCAGGGACAAAAGCAGGCAATAAAGGCAGAGACGCTGCTTTTAGTGCTCTGGAAATGATTGATATCTATTCTCAAGTTTAACTCAAGCTGTTTGTAAATCATATTGGCCAAAAGATGAGAATTCGTTCTAAGGCAAGAGAAATAGCTCTATGCGTTCTTTACGAAACAGAAATCTCACGACAAAACTATAAAGATATCCTTGAAAACTATTTTAAGAAATACCCCCACAAAGAAGAAGCTAAGAGATTTTCATTCCAACTTGTAGAAGGAGTAACAAAAAACCTCACCAGGTTAGACGATATAATAAAAAAATATGTAAAAAACTGGGAAATAGGAAGGATGGCTGTAATTGATAGAAACATACTAAGAATGGCTTGCTTTGAACTCATAGACCTGGACGATATTCCTCCTAAAGTTTCTATAAACGAAGCGGTTGAGTTAGCAAAAAAATTTGGTGACCTTGATTCTCCACGTTTTGTTAACGGAATACTGGATAAAGTTTATAAACTGGAATCTAAAAAATAAGGTTTCTTAAAAATGAACGAAACTTTCGCCGATCTTCATATACATTCTCACTACTCTGATAGTGACTTGTCTCTAAGAGATATTCTGGAGGAAACAAGAAAAGCTTCCCTTAAATGCATTGCTATAACTGACCATGACACAACAGCAGGATTAAAAGAATTAGATACACTAAGACCCCTATACCCCGACATAGAAGTTATTGACGGAATAGAGCTTACCGCACAGAAAGACAACAGAGAAATACATCTTTTGGGCTACTTTATTGATAAAAACTCACCTACGTTAAAAGATGCCTTAGAAAATATAAAAGAAATAAGAAAAAAAAGGCTTATTAAAATGTCTTTAAAACTTGAATCTCTGGGGATAGACATAGACCAGGAAGAGTTATTCTCATCAATTAATGACGCTGTCCCCACACGTCTTCATCTGGCATTGTATATGACAAAGAAAAAATACACCCCTTCTATATGGGATGCTTTTAAAAAATATCTCTCTTATGGCAAGCCAGCTTATGTCTCAAGATTCAGACACTCTGTTAAGAAAACTATCAGGATTATAAAGGAATCTAAAGGAATGGTCTTCTTAGCTCACCCTCATTTCTTACCATCTGAAGAGTGGATTAAAGAATTTGCTGACCTGGGTATAGACGGCATAGAAGTAATATACCCTAAGTATACCCAGCAGATAATAACACATTTTAAAAATATAGCAGATAAATACAATCTCCTTAAAGGAGGGGGTTCTGATAGCCATGGAAGCTTTAAAGAGTTTACTTCTATAGGACAAATAAAGATACCATATAGTTGGATTGAAACAATAAAAAGACACTATTCTAAGCTACTTCTACCCACTAGTTAAAGACTTAAAATGTCCAAGGAATTCTCAATTATGAAAAGGGTTTTAAGACTGGCAAAAAGAGGGAAAGGAAACGTATCGCCCAACCCAATGGTAGGAGCGGTTATTGTAAAAAACGGCCGCATTGTAAGCGAAGGTTTTCATCGACATGCTGGTGCCCTTCATGCTGAAATAGACGCAATAGAAAAAGCAAAAGAACCTCTTTGTGGCGCAACCCTTTATGTAAACCTTGAACCATGCTGTCATTGGGGCAGAACCCCTCCATGTGTGGATAGGATTATTTCTGAACGGTTTAAAAAGGTAGTTATTGCAACCTCTGACCCCAATCCTCAGGTTAAGGGGAAAAGTATAAGAAAATTAAGATCTGAAGGCATAGAAGTAGAAGTGGGTATCTTAAAAGAAGAGGCGACTAAACTCAATGAAGTGTTTTTTAAAAATATGCTTGAGAAGCGTCCCTTTGTAGCAGTAAAAATAGCTCAAAGCCTCGATGGAAAAATTACTACAAGAAAAGGTGAATCAAAGTGGATAACTTCCCCTCAGGCCCGTAACTATGCAAAGAAATTAAGAGATGAATATGATGCTGTTCTTGTTGGTGTAAACACCATAATAAAAGACAACCCCACTTTAAATGGAATAAGAAAAATGCCTTATAAAATAGTGGTGGACACTAACCTTAGAATACCTCTTCACTGTCGCTTAATAAAAGAACATAAGGATAAGCTTGTAATATTTTCTCTTAATCCAGCAAAAGAAAAATTAAATGTATTAAAGAAAAAGGGAGTAAAGATATTTACTTTCTACAACAAAAAGACTTTACCTTTAAAGAAAATATTAGATATCCTT
>Ga0180301_10004543_pt1 | contig 10702 bp, 8 predicted proteins | sample GuaBasSediGuay16_FD_121797 | JGI IMG/M metagenome (GOLD analysis project Ga0180301, IMG submission 121797) | Subseafloor sediment microbial communities from Guaymas Basin, Gulf of California, Mexico - Guay16, Core 4569-2, 12-15 cm | ecosystem: Environmental > Aquatic > Marine > Hydrothermal... | reverse complement strand
TTCTGAGGGAATTCGCCTTTTAAGCGAGAAGGATTTATACGAGCTTTAAGAGGTGATTCAAAACCAAAACCCTGTTAGAAAATCAAGCTATACTTGCTCAATTTCCACCCATCTTTTCTCCCTTATTAAACAAATCTTACATATTTTACTTGTCTCCGAAGAAAGTCTTTCACGAAAGTTAATTGATGTTTTATAAAATTGAAAAGGCAATCTTTATTCCGTATTCTTAAAGCCGGCGAGGCAGGCTATTTCGCCATATCCTGTTTAGCTCATCCACTTTTATATTTATAAGCTCCTTACCATTGGCAAAGATGACCAAGCTGTCCCCTCCTACTTTGCCGAGCTTCAGAAATGAAGATTTGTTTTTGCCAGCGATCTCCTTTATGCGGGCAAAATTTTTCGGATGGCAGGAGATGATGATGCGGGATTGAGTCTCGCCGAAGAGAAGAGCACTGACAGTAACACGTGAGACGTGAGAGATGAAAGGTGAAAGGTTAATGAATGCACCAATTCTCTCTTCAGGGTTAGAGATGCAGCACTCAGCCAGGGCAACGGCCAGTCCCCCTTCAGAGCAGTCATGAGCAGAGTTTACCAGACCCTCCTCAATTGCCTCAAGGCAGGTTTTCTGCACCGCTTTTTCTTTTTCTAAATTAAGACGGGGTGGTCTTCCTACCTTTAAGTTATGAATGACCTTAAGGTACTCGCTTCCCCCTAAATCCTGACCGAACTCACCCAAAAGGATGACCAAATCCCCCTCATTCTTAAAGTAAGGTGTACGGCGAAGACCAATGTCCTCGAGGAGACCGAGCATTCCCACCACTGGAGTGGGGTCAATTGCCCCGTTGGGATTTTCGTTGTAAAAGCTGACGTTTCCTCCGGTAACCGGGGTATCCAAAGCCCTGCATGAGGAGGCCATTCCCTCGACGCACCTTCTGAACTGCCAAAAGATCTGAGGTTTGGTGGGATTTCCAAAGTTAAGACAGTTAGTGATGGCCAAAGGTTTTGCTCCTGAGCAGACCACGTTCCTGGCTGCCTCAGCCACGGCGATCTTTCCCCCCTCATAAGGGTCAAGGTAACAGTAGCGACCGTTTCCGTCACAGGTAAGAGCGATGGCCTTTCTCGTTCCCTTTATCCGCAGGATAGCACTATCTGAGCCGGGAAGGACCACGGTGTCGCTCCTCACCATATGATCGTACTGCTGATATACCCACTCCTTGGAGGCAATGGTTGGAGAGTCTAAAAGTTTCCTTAAGACCTCGTTGTAGTCATCCGGCTCAGGAAGGCGAGAAAGGTCAAAATTTTCCACCTTCGCTAAATAGGCAGGTTTTTCCTCCTTCCGGTGATATACGGGCGCCTGCTCCGCCAAAGCCTTGGCAGGGATCTGAGCTACGATCTTTCCGTCATTTAAGACTTTCAAAAATCCATCATCGGTGACCTTTCCAATGGCTACTCCATGAAGGTCCCATTTTTTAAAGATCCGCTCCGCCTCCCTCTCTTTTCCCTTTTTGATGACGAGAAGCATTCGTTCCTGGGATTCTGAGAGCATTATCTCGTAGGGTATCATACCCTCCTCCCTTTTGGGAACGAGGGAAAGGTCTATCTCAACTCCACAGTTTCCCCTAGAAGCAACTTCAGCACAAGAGGAGGTAAGCCCTGCCGCTCCCATATCCTGCATGGCCACCACGATCCCCATCTTGATAAGCTCCAGGCAGGCCTCAAGAAGAAGCTTTTCCTTGAAGGGATCACCAATTTGCACGGCTGGTCTGTCCCTGTCCGATTCGTCGGTAAGCTCTCGGGAGGCAAAACTTGCCCCTCCCAGACCATCCCGGCCTGTGTCTGATCCCACGTAAAATACAGGATTTCCCACGCCCTTAGCTCTGGCCCTGACGATCTGGTCCCTTTTCACTATTCCCACGCACATCACGTTGACTAAGGGATTGCCCTCATAGGTCTGGTCAAAATAAACCTCTCCTCCTACTGTAGGTATTCCGACGCAATTGCCGTATGAGGCAATCCCTCCGACCACTCCGGTAAACAGATAACGATTGCGGCCCTTCTCTAAGGGACCAAAACGAAGGGAGTTGAGGAGGGCAATTGGCCTTGCCCCCATGGTGAAGATGTCCCGGATGATGCCCCCCACTCCAGTAGCCGCCCCCTGAAAGGGCTCCACTGCACTGGGATGATTGTGGGACTCGGCCTTCATGACCACGGCTAAGCCATCGCCGATATCGACCGCTCCCGCGTTTTCCTCTCCTGCACCCACCAGAATATTTTTGCCCTGAGTGGGAAATATCCTTAAGAGGGGTTTTGAGCTTTTGTAACTGCAGTGTTCGCTCCACATAACGGAGAAAATTCCCAGCTCGGTGAAGTTTGGTTCTCTGCCGAGAATCTCCTTTATCCTCTTGTACTCCTCTTCGGTAAGCCCATGAGATCTTACCAGCTCAAAGGTTATCTTCTCGGGCTCCCTCATTTTTCCCTTAAACTCCCCTTATCTCACATACTGGAAAAAAGTCCTTTATCCGCTGTCTAATTTTCTCCAGTTTCTCTTTCGGATAAGGCTCTAAACGATTATAACTTTCATCCAGGGTCTTTTCATTCCTGAACTGCTGCAGGACGTATTTTTTTGCCCCCCTGACTTGCCTGGCGATCTTTCCTATTTCCTCCTCGTCCACCAGAGTCGGCACGACGGTCGTCCTCAGCTCATAGTCGATGTCTGAGCTCAGCAAAATTTGGACTGTCTCCTCAACCTTTTCAAAAAGGTCCCTCTCTTTAATCCCTGCAGCTTTCCTGTACTTTTCCCATACCAAAGGTGCCTTAATATCTAAGGCGATATAACTTACCGCATCCTCCTCAATCAAGTTCCGTATCATCCTTGGATTTGTCCCGTTTGTCTCCACCTGCACCAAAAAACCCTCCTTCCTCACCCTCTTTATAAAATCCGGAAGGTCCCCATAAAGGGTAGGTTCTCCTCCGGTGATGGCCAGACCATCCAGCCACTTTCTTTTCTGAATCAGATGCTCTATTATCTTTTCCTCTCCAATTGAAGGCAAATTTTTAAAGCTTAGCACCAGCTCCGGATTCTGGCAAAAGGGACATCTGAAATTACAACCCCCCACAAACGCAACCGAGACGATTTTTCCAGGATATTCAATCAAGGAGGTCTTCTGAAAGCCTTTAAATTCCATGGCGTATTAACTTTCAACTTTGTATTCCACCCTCTGTCTGAACTCCTCTTGTTTTCCCTCGTTCCAGTTTCTCACCGGCCTGAAATATCCCACCACTCTGCTATATATGTCGCAGGATTTGCCGCATACAGGACATTTCGAGTGCTCACCAGCCAGATATCCATGATCAGGACATATTGAATAGGTGGGGGTTATGGTAAGATAAGGTAGCCTTGAGTTATAGACTATCCTTTTGATCAGCCTCTTGCAAGCCTCACCAGAACTCATCTTCTCCCCTAAGAATATGTGGAAAACAGTTCCACCGGTATAAAGGACCTGTAAGTCCTCCTGATGCTCTAAGGCCTCAAACACATCATCCGTCGCGTTGACGGGAAGAAGAGTGGAATTGGTATAATAGGGAACCCTTCCCCCGGCAGTTATGATGTCCGGATATTTCCTCTTATCTATCCTTGCCAGGCGATAGCTTGTGCCCTCTGCCGGGACAGCTTCCAGATTGTAGATGTGCCCTGTCTCCTCCTGGAAGTCCTGAAGCTTTTCCCTCATGAACTTTAACACCTCTATGGCAAATTCCTTTCCCTCCTTAGAGGCAATCCCCTTCCCAAACAAGTTCAGGCAGGCCTCGTTCATACCTAAGGGGCCAATGGTGGAAAAGTGATTTCTCAGCGTGCCCAAATACCTCCTGGTGTAAGGAAGAAGTCCCTGCCTCATATTTCTTTCCACTATCTCCCTTTTGATCTCAAGGGAGGTCTTGGCCAGGTTCATCAGATACTCCAGCCTTTCGAAGAACTCCTTCCTTGTCTTTGATAGATGCCCTATGCGGGGCATATTGATGGTGACCACTCCCACAGAACCCGTGGAATCTCCTGAACCAAACAGGCCCCCGGTGATGTTTCTGTTAAGCTGCCTTAAATCAAGTCTCAACCTACAACACATGCTTCTCACATCGCTGGGATTAAGGTCGCTGTTGATGAAATTACTGAAGTAGGGCAGCCCATACTTTGCCGTCATCTCAAAGAGGAGCTTGGCGTTCTCGCTCTCCCAGTCAAAGTCCCGGGTTAAATTATAGGTGGGAATGGGAAAGGTAAAAGGCCTTCCGTTTCTGTCTCCCTCCATCAAGACCTCGAGGAAGGCCCGGTTAAGCAGGTCCATCTCCTTTTGATAATCTTTGTAGGTCTCATCCAAAAGTTTTCCTCCTAAGATAACCGGCTCATCCCTCACGTCCTCAGGAACCGTCCAGTCAAAGGTAAGGTTGGTGAAGGGGGTCTGGCTTCCCCAACGAGAGGTCGTGTTTAAGTTAAAGACGAACTTCTGAATCGCCTGCTTGATTTCCTTGTAGGTCAGCTTATCCTTTCTCACAAAGGGAGCTAAATACGTATCTATGGAGTTAAATGCCTGGGCACCGGCCCACTCGTTCTGAAGGGTCCCGATGAAATTGACCATCTGCATCAAGGCGGTATCTAAGTGGCGAGGAGGATTGGATTCTATTGCTCCTGGAACACCATTGAATCCCTCGTAAAGAAGCTGCTTTAATGACCATCCCGCACAATAACCCGACAGGCCGAAGTAAAGGTCATGAAGGTGAAAATCACCGTTGCGGTGGGCATCGGCCACCTCCATGGGATATATCCTATCCAGGGTATACTGGGAAATGACGGAGCCAGCAACGTGCATCAAAAGTCCGGACATAGAGTAGCCTATGTTGCTGTTTTCCCTGACCCTCCAGTCTATCTGGTTTAAATAGTCGCTGACAATCTTTTCCACTTCGAGGAAGGTCGACTTTATCTTCCTCAAGTTCTCGCGCTGTTTTCTATAGAGGATGTAGGCCTTGGCGGTCCGGGCATGCCCATTCTCGATTAAGACCTTCTCCACGATATCCTGGATATCCTCTACCCCCGGAATTTCCCCGGCAAATCGTTCAACGAGCAATTGGACGACCTGATTTGATAATCTTTTCGCCAGGTTCCTGTCTCTTCCTCCCACGGCCTGGGCAGCCTTCCAGATGGCTTCGGTGATCTTCTCTTGATCAAAGTCAACTATTCTGCCATCTCTTTTTCTTATCTGGGTAATCTCTCCTTTAAAACCCTTAGACATTTCTTTCACCTCATCTTTAAGGTATTTATAATCGACTCAAAGATAAGCCTTCCATCCTCGGAGCCAAGAATAGCCTCTGATGCTCTTTCCGGATGGGGCATCATCCCCAATACATTTCCCTCCTTATTGCAGATGCCAGCTATGGCCTCCTTTGAACCATTGGGATTTGAGCTTTCCGAAACCTTTCCCTCTTCATCGCAATATCTGAAGACAACCTGTCCGTTCTCCTTCAAATCCTTTAGCGTCTTCTCATCGGCATAGTAGTTTCCCTCAATATGGGCGATAGGGACTCTTAAAACCTGCCCCTTTCTGCAAAGATTTGTATAAGGGGTACGCTCATTTTCCACCAAGATGTTCACAAACTTACAGATGAAGTTGAGGTTCTTGTTTCTTGTCATCGCCCCTGGCAAAAGTCCCGTCTCAAGGAGAATCTGAAAACCATTGCATATACCTATCACCAGACCTCCATCCTTAGCATAGGATTCTACCTCCCTCATCACCGGGGAAAACCTGGCAATGGCTCCTGTGCGAAGATAATCTCCATAAGAGAAACCCCCGGGAAGAATAATGCAGTCATAGCCGCTTAATTTCCTCTCCTTATGCCAGATAAAATTAACCTCTCTTTTTAAGACGTGTTTGATTACATAATAGCAGTCATAGTCACAGTTTGAGCCGGGAAAGACTACCACCCCAAACCTCATCCTCACCTCCTATTCCTCTTTTCTCAAGGAGAACGATCAGGCAGCGAAATTTCATAGCTATACCGCTCAATGACTGGATTTACCAGGAGCTTCTCGCACATCTCCTTTATCTTTTTCTCTGCATCCTGTTTGCTTGAGCTGTTTATCTTTATCTGAATATATTTGCCCATCCGAACATCCTCTATGCCCCCATATCCCAATGCCTCAAGAGCACCCTTTATGGTTGCTCCTTGAGGGTCAGCCACACCCTTCTTCAGACTTACATATATCTTAACCTCAAACACTCTGGCTCCTTCTTATTTAAAAAATATAGCTTCTGAGTCACTCGGCTAAATCTTTTTCTCTATTCCCACTCGATGGTGCTGGGAGGCTTGGAACTTATGTCGTAGACCACCCTGTTTACTCCTTTCACCTCATTTATGATCCTCTGGGATATCCTCTCCAAAAGATCATAGGGAAGCTTAGCCCAGTCGGCGGTCATCCCATCTAAGCTGGTAACTGCTCGAATAGCCACCGTGTATTCATAAGTCCGCTCATCGCCCATCACTCCCACGCTTTTTATTGGAAGCAGCACAGCGAACGACTGCCAGATATCTCGATATCCCTCATATTTTTCCATCTCCTCCTGAACCCTCAAGTCTGCCTGGCGAAGGATGTCAAGCCGTTCCTTGGTGACCTCCCCTACAATCCTCACCGCAAGACCTGGTCCGGGAAAGGGCTGTCGGTTAACTATCCTTTCGGGAAGCCCAAGCTGTCTTCCTAAAGCCCTTACCTCATCCTTAAAAAGGTCCCTTAACGGCTCGATGAGCTTAAAATGCATCTTCCTGGGTAGACCCCCCACATTATGATGGCTCTTAATGGTGGACGAAGGTCCCCCTTTTGCGGAAGTGCTCTCAATTACATCCGGATACAGCGTTCCCTGAGCGAGGAAATCTATCTTGCCCAGCTCCCTCGCCTTCTCCTCGAAGACCTCGATAAATTCTTCTCCGATGATCTTTCTCTTCTTTTCTGGATCACTTACCCCTCTCAGTCTTCTCAAGAACCTATCCGCCGCATCGACGTAGTGTACGTTCAGGTGAAGGTGATCACTAAATGTTCTTCTAACCTCTTCTGCCTCCTTCTCACGGAGAAGACCGTTGTCCACGAATATACACTCCAATCTATTACCGATGGCCTTACTCACCAAGGTGGCCGTGACCGATGAGTCCACTCCCCCGCTTAAGGCACAGATCACCCTTGCCTTACCCACTTTCTTTCTTATCCAGCTGAGGGAATAATCGATGAAAGAGCTCATCGTCCACTCTCCTGAACAACCGCATATCTTAAAGAGAAAGTTTTGTAGAATCTGCTTTCCCTTATGAGTGTGGACTACCTCAGGGTGAAACTGAACTCCATAAAATCTCCTCTTCTTATCCCTTATACTAGCCAAAGGGCAGCTCTCCGTATGAGCGATGACCTCAAATCCCGGGGGAAGCTTTGATAGTTGATCCTCATGGCTCATCCAGACAGTCAGGCGGGAACCTAAGCCATAAAACAGGTCCTCATCTTTATCCACAAATAACTTCCTTGATCCATACTCCCTTTTCGGGGTGGGGGTAACCTCACCCCCCAAAAGATATCCCATCACCTGCATACCATAACAGATTCCCAATATAGGGATTCCTAACTCGAAGATCCCAGGATCGGGTAAAGGGGCGCTCTTTTCATATACGTTGGCTGGCCCTCCAGAAAGAATAATACCCTTAGGATTTAAACTGAGCAGCTTCGAGGGGGAAATGTCAAAGGGAAGAAGCCTGCAGTAGACATGGTTTTCCCTTACTCGACGCGCAATTAACTGGTTATACTGTGAGCCAAAATCCAGAATGGCTATTATCTCCCCATATAAGTTAGTAGACAATTTATATGCCTCCGGTAGCTTCTTTTTACCGCACCATCTTATCACCCTCTTCGAGCCTCTCTTCCGGCTTGAATACGGGAATTGGTGACCTCTTATGAGCGGACCTTTTTATTAACCCTTCAACCCTGTCCATTATTGCAGGTGCCAGATTGCCCCTCCTTCCTGACTCTATAGCCAGGATCGCCCTATCCAGGTCCTCATAACTTAGGCCCAGCTCATCCTCGTCGGTCTGCCCTTCCCACAGACCAGCGGTGGGCGCTCTCCTTATTATTTCCTCAGGAATCCTTAGCTCTTTTGCCAACTTCCTCACCTGAGTCTTTAGCAGGCCCCCAATAGGAAGGATATCCACCCCTCCGTCTCCGTACTTGGTAAAATAACCTGTGGATATCTCGCTCTTGTTCCCTGTACCAGCTACCAGATAATTTAGTTCGTTGGCAAAGTAATAGAGGGTTACCATCCTCAGCCTCGGCTTCAAATTGGCCAAAGAAACCCTCCTACCTGGGGGAAGAACTTTTAAAAATTCCTCATACACAGCTCCTAAATCCACCCGCCTCGTCCTTATGCTGAACCTTTTGGCAACAAGAAGAGCGTATTTCTCATCCGTCGGGTCGCTATGGCAGGGCATTATAAGTCCAAGAGCCTTATCTTCAAGGGCTTTCCTTACCAGACAAGCCACCACTGAGGAGTCAAGGCCACCACTTAACCCGAATACCACTCCTTCGGCTCCTGCCTCTTGAACTTTATCCTTAATCCACTTAGCTATTTTCTCCGAAAGCTTCATCTTTACTCATCCCCTCCAACCCCTTTTTTAATTTTCTGTAGGTATCATCAAGGGATTCCGAGATCACCTTGCTGTCCGAAAGGACGGGCATAAAGTTGGTATCTCCACTCCAGCGAGGAACTATGTGAAGATGCAAGTGACCTGCTACCCCTGCTCCTGCTACAGCTCCTATGTTCATTCCTAAATTAAATCCTTGCGGGTGCAAGATATTTTTAAGCAAGACCACCATCCGGGAGGAAAGCTCCATAAGCTCTATTCTCTCCTCCTCGCTCAACTCCTCTACAGAGGCGATATGCCTGTAAGGAGCTATTAAAAGATGTCCATTATTGTAGGGAAAGACATTGAGCATTACCAGGCAGCTTTTTCCCCTTAAAAGAATATAGTTTTCCTCATCCTTATTTTCTCTGGGCTTCTGACAGAGAAAACATTCCTTTTCCTTGTTGCCACATAAAATATATTTACTTCGCCATGGAGCCCACAGTCTTTCCACTTCCTCCTCCTTTTCATGGTTTAAATTTAGCATATTCTCAAGCTCTGTCAATTTAAAAAGAAAGCTAAAATTGATTTTCGGTAGTTGACAGGTACCGATATAAGATATAAAATGAAACTGAACAATTTTCCTCCACCAATTTCTGCAGAACCTTTAAAATCATCATCTGGCTTGTCTTTTATGAAGAAAAAATTAGCAGACTTTCTTGTCTTTTCCTCAATTTTCAACGCTTTTTAGTTATCCACAGCTGTGGATAACTCTGTGATTAACTTCAAGCGTGTGCTTCGCATAAATTTTTAGAAAAGGGCTTTAGATGGACATTCAAGGGGAAAATATCTGGAATGAGCTTCTGTCAAGACTTAAAAGAAAACTTAAACCACAGATCTTTGGAACATGGTTTAAGCCTCTCACTCTTCATTCCCTTACCCAAGATAAGCTAACCATAGAGGCTCCCAGTGATTTTTTAAAAAGCTGGGTAGAGGAAAAATATCTGCCCCTAATAAGAGAGGAATTAAATGCCGTTGTCGGCCATGAGATGAAGATAGAATTTGTCTCCTTAGAAAAGGATGATACTTCAGATATAGCTCCAAAGGCACCACTTCAAAAAATTCATTACACCTCAAGGTTAAACCCAAAATACAATTTTGATAACTTTGTGGTGGGTAATGGCAATCGCTTAGCCCACGCAGCTGCGCTGGCAGTGGCCCAATCTCCCTCGCATGCTTATAATCCCTTATTTATTTATGGTGATGTGGGATTAGGGAAAACTCATCTTCTACAGGCTATCGCTCACTACATCATCAAAAATAAGCCTGAGTTAAGTTTTGCTTATGTTTCCTCAGAACAGTTCACCAATGAGCTGATAAACGCCATTAGAGATGATAAGACAGTAGAGTTCAGGGAAAAATACAGAAACAAAGATGTTCTTTTAGTCGACGACATTCATTTTTTAGCGGGAAAGGAACGAACTCAGGAGGAATTTTTTCACACCTTCAATTCATTGTATGAGGCCCGCAAACAAATAGTTCTTTCCAGCGACAGACCCCCAGGAGAAATTCCCACCTTAGAAAAAAGACTTCAATCACGTTTTGAATGGGGTTTGATAGCTGACATTCAACCTCCCGATCTTGAGACGAGAATTGCTATCTTAAAAAAGAAGGCGGAAGCAGAGAATGTTCATCTTCCAGATAAAGTAGCTCTTTTTATAGCGGAGAGGATAAAGACAAATATCCGTAAGTTAGAAGGATGTCTCACCCGTTTAATCGCTTACTCTTCCTTACTCAACAGGAAAATAGATACGGAATCAGCTATGGAGATTCTGAAAAACATACTTCCTAAGGAAGAATCTAAAGCTATCACAATTGAGCTGATCCAGAAGGTGGTAAGTAAGTATTACAAGATCAAGGAATCTGACCTTAAGATAAAGAGGAGGGTGAAATCGATTGCCCTTCCAAGACAGGTGGCAATGTATCTATGCCGGGAACTGACAGATGCTTCCTTTCCGGAGATAGGAGAAAAATTCGGGGGTAAGGACCACACTACGATAATGTATGCTCA
>Ga0180301_10004542_pt1 | contig 10704 bp, 7 predicted proteins | sample GuaBasSediGuay16_FD_121797 | JGI IMG/M metagenome (GOLD analysis project Ga0180301, IMG submission 121797) | Subseafloor sediment microbial communities from Guaymas Basin, Gulf of California, Mexico - Guay16, Core 4569-2, 12-15 cm | ecosystem: Environmental > Aquatic > Marine > Hydrothermal... | reverse complement strand
GGGTTTGTAGATGAAAATGAACTCGCTTCAATTTTATCCCAGGATATCGACTCCATGCATATCCCTTCCCTGGAAGGATATCCTATCGACCATGAAGCTTTGCGGCTGGTACCAAAAAATTTGGCTCAAGAACTGAAAGTCATGCCCCTTAGCCTGTCTAACGATGAGCTTACCGTAGCAGTTATTGACCCCTTCGATATCGTTACCGTAGATGAGTTAAGAAAGGTTACTCAAAAAAGTATTAGAACTATGGTTTCTTCTGAAAATGAAATTTTGAAAGCCATAGATTTCTGGTACGGTGAAAAAGAAGATGTGCTAAAAGATATGGTAGCTAATGCCCTGGCAGCAGTAGAGATGGGAGGTGGAGGGGTAGCAGTTGAGGAGCCCCCTCTCATTAAGCTGGTTAATCAGATTCTACTTACCGGCATGAAAGATGGGGCCACAGATATTCACATAGAGCCAGAAAAAAATGCAGTGCTGGTTCGATACCGGATTGATGGGATTATGCATGTATGGGAGGTTTTACCCAAGCGACTTGAAAGAAGTATCATCTCCCGTTTCAAGGTTATGGCAAACCTTGACATCTCTGAAAGCCGACTACCTCAAGATGGTAGAGCTGAATTTCATTTTGGAAGTCGTCTTCTCGATTTAAGAGTCTCGGTTTTCCCCACTTCTCAAGGCGAGAATGTGGTAATCCGGGTGCTGGATCGTTCTAAGCTGGTCACCAGAATTGATGAGTTAGGATTTTCCGATGATACTCGTACTATACTAAGGCGTCTTATCCAAAAACACCAGGGAATTATTCTGGTTACTGGACCTACGGGATCAGGAAAAACAACCACCCTCTACGCTTCTCTCTTAGAAATTAGTTCTCCTAAAATTAATATCATGACCATAGAAGATCCCATCGAATATGACCTCCCTTTTATTCGACAATCGCAAATAAATCCTCGAGCAGGCTTTAAATTTGCTACTGGTCTCCGTTCCATCTTGCGACAGGATCCAGACGTCATCTTGGTGGGAGAAATTCGAGATAGTGAGACGCTTGAGGTATCCATGCATGCTTCTCTTACCGGACATCTGGTGCTTTCAACGATCCATACTAACTCTGCAGTAGGAGCAATACCCAGATTAATACATCTTGGCGCACCTAAACATATTCTGGCTTCATCGCTTATTGGAATAATTTCCCAACGGTTAATCAGGAAAGTCTGTCCTGAGTGTGGAGAGTATTATAAACCAAGTAGTGAGGATGAAGAAATTATTCGTAAAAATCTAGAAGGGATTGTAGATTTACCTTCAGAGATCATGCTTAAGAAAGGGAAAGGGTGTGAGAGGTGTAAGCAGGAAGGATATTTCGGGCGGCTTGCCATTGGGGAAATAATAGAAATAGATCATGACCTTTACCTCATGATATTAAATGGAGCTTCTGAGGATGACATTCTTAACCAGCTGAAATCCAAGGGCTACCGAACAATCTATCAGGACGGACTGCTAAAAGTCTTGAATGGAATCACAACCATTGAAGAATTAAATCGAGTTATCTGAGATGGCTGTCTATCGTTATACTGCAATAGATAAAGCTGGTAATTCCGTAATGGGAAACCTTGAGGCAGAAAATGAACATGTCCTCTATAACATCCTCAAGGAGCGAGGCTTACTTTTACAAAAGGCAGGTACAGAAAAAAAATATTTTAAACGCAGGAAAAAAGTCAAGCCAGAAGACCTCATAGAATTCTCTCACCAGATGGCCTTTATTACCGAGTCTGGTCTTCCTCTCATTCATGGACTTTCCGATATCCAAAAATCTATAAAAGAACCTGTATTTACTACTACTTTAGAAGCAGTGATCCATGACCTTTCTGCTGGTGATTCCCTTTCTCAGTCTCTTTCTCGCTATCCTCAAGTTTTCTCTCCTTCATATGTGGCAGTAATCAATGCTGGTGAATCTTCAGGAAGTCTCCCTGAATCCTTTCGTGATGTGGCTCATTATCTTGAATGGGTGCTTAATTTGAAAAAACAGATCAAACAAGCCCTTACTTATCCATTTATTGTTATCGTTCTGATTACCATAGCAATGATTATTTTTATCACCTATGTAATTCCTAAACTGGTAAAGTTTATCCTTGAGCTTAATCGTCCTATTCCTTTACCTACTAAAATCCTTATCTACTTTAATGAGTTCTTTTTAAATTGGTGGCCTTTCCTTTTGGGATTTTTTATTGTAGTGGTTCTCTCTTCGATAATTGGGATGCGGTTTGAGAAAATTAGGTTTTTGTGGGATAAACACAAACTTAACATCCCTAAAATAGGAGAGTTGTTTAGAGACCTTGCTTTAGTCCGTTTTGTAAATTATCTTCGTATCCTTTATCGAGCTGGTATCCAAATCCATCAGTCCTTTGCTATTCTTAGGGAGGTAGTAGGAAATCGGTTTTACCAACAAAAAATAGACCGCATCCGCGAATTGATTATGGAAGGTGAATCGCTGGCTGACTCAATTGAGAAGGTAGGTGGATTTCCTCCTTTAATTGAAAGGAGTCTTCGAGTAGGAGAGACAACCGGAGCATTAGAGTCAACTTTAGAACAATTAGGCTCTTTTCTAGATCGGCAGATCAACTCCAATGTAAAAAAAATAACTACACTTTTAGAACCCTTGCTACTTATTTTCATTGGCTTAATTCTGATCTTTATAATCCTCTCGGTGATTTGGCCAATTTACGGAATCTTAGGTGAAATTGGATGAAATGGGGTGTTAAAAAAAAATACTTTCTTTACCTTAAAGACTCAAACCTTATTGGGGTGGAATGGCAAAATGGGAACCTTCGAAAAGTAATAGATACTACCGTAGATGATCTATCCTTCGGCTCTGAAGTTGATGGAGAAGCAATACTACTTCTGAATAAAGAAAGTTTGCAGCACCAAATAATTTCAGTCCCCACTAAAGGAAAAGTTTCTTTAAAAAAGATAATGACTCACGAGGCTGAATCCCTTATGGGTTGTCCTCCTTCGGAGCTCATTTTTGACTGGCGAGTAATTGGAAGTAGCTCGGAAGAGGGAGTGCCCCAGACCTTATATCTTCTTGCAGCCCATCGTCAATCTGAAATCATTCCCACCATTCAAAACCTTAGGCGTTTAGGATTTAAACTAACAAAAATAACAAGTTTTCTCGATCTTTTAATTGAGAAGGGAAAGGCTCTTCAGGTAAAAGGTGGAAGTGGACTTATGATCTTTGAAGAGCCTTTAGTCCACTTTCTGTTCTTTCGAGATGGAGTCTACGGTTTTCAGCGAAGCTTTGAACTGCGAGAAGAAGGGTTCCAAAAAGATTTCCTCCTTGAAATCCAGCGCTCCTTCTTCTATACCAAACAGAAATTTAAAACCCCGATTGAAAAGGTAAGCGTCATTCTATCTCCTGAGTGGCTTCAAAACGATCTGGCTGATCAGCTTCAAGAAACGCTGGGGGTCCCTATCGATTTTCTTTCTCCTCACCTTAAAGATTGCGAATTTCCGGAAATCAAACTCCTTAACATCTTGATAAACGAGCAAAACTTGATCTCTCCCTTACTTAACTTAATGCCCCCTGAAATCATCCGAGAGATGGAAACTCAAAAATTAGCTTGGGCAGTAACCCTTACCGAGGTAGTCCTGCTATGTTTAGTTTTACTTTGGACTTATAATAATAAGGGTTTCCTAAAAAATGATACTCATTACTATAATATTCGGGAAAAACAATTAAAGTTATTAGAGACCAATTTAATAAATAAAAAGGAAAAGATTGAACGCTTGAAGAAATTAGAAGAAGAAACAAAATTAGTCAAAGAGTATTTAAAACAGAAAAAGTACTTGCATCTTTACCTGAAAAGTCTCTCTTTTTTAGTTCCGGAAAAAATCCATCTGGAATCGATCTCCTGGGGAAATAACTCTGACCAACCGATTAAAGCAACCACCCCACCGTCCAGTTTAGGTCAGTCAGAAAATGGTAACATTATCACCCTTATTGGAAAAGTCGATTCCCCTCTTCCAGACGAAAAATATTCGCTCTTCTTCAAATTCTTAGGCAACCTGGAAAGTTCTCCTTTTGTGGAAAAAGTTAATTACCACTCGGAAGATCTTTTAACCCAAGGACTCTTCCAGATTGATATATATCTAAAGGAAATTCAGGCATAAATATGGCTCTCACTAAGCAAGAAAAGAGGGCTATTGCCGTGCCTGCTTTAATAGGCTTATTGCTTATTGGGCTGGTCGGATACAATTGGCATCTCTCTTTTCAGAACCGCAAATTAAATGAAATGATAGAGAAAACTGACACTCGGATCAGAGAGATTCAAAACACTTTCAAATCTCTCGAAAAAATGGAAAAGGAAGAAAAGCTTTATTTTCAATACCGCCTGAATGACTGGATTCCAATTTTCCGAAATATCCTTGAAGTCAAGCTTTATCTCACCAAAAAAGTAAAACGTGTACTTGATTCGGTGGGTGCACAGGAAAAAGACTGGGAATGGATACCTCTGGAGGAAGAGACCAAGCCTTTACTCAGCGAATATCATTTAGAGGCACTATTTCCTTCTTATTCAGCACTGGTGCAGTTCATCCAAGAAATGGAAAACTCTATCCCTCCCCTTCTCCCTCAGGGAGTGGAAATAAAAAAGGTGGGTATTAAGATAGATGTCAACTTAATTATGTACTTTGGATACCAATTAAAGGATGAAACAATTTAAACCAGAACAGGCCAGATGGATATGGAGTTGCCTGATAATTGGAGTTATCCTAATGGGGATCTATCTGATCCTATCTTTACCACCATCTGGTTTTGAAAAATTTGAAGAAGTAGCTCAAACCACCAAATCTCTACCAGAAGAAAAACAAGAGCCTCCGCCCATGAAAAAAACAGCCTTTATTACTCCTAAGGAGATGGAGGAGTTTATTTCTTCACTAAGAAAAAACACTTCTCTTCGAGATCCTTTTCTCGGTTCGGGAGAAAAGGAATGGAAGACTTTTTTAGATGAACTTAAAGAACGGCCTCCTCAACTTAAAGGAATTATTCAAGTGGAAGGAAATCGAATTGCTTTGATCCATAACTCTCGTTACCGGGAAGGGGATGAAGTAAAGGGATTCAAAATTATCAGAATTGAGGATGAATATGTGGTTTTAAACAAAGGTGAAAAAAACTATACTATTTATCTCAAAAAATAAAGGAATAAAGGGTATGGAAATAAAGAAAATTAAATGGATGGTAATAGTTTTGGCTATCTTCACCGTAATAAGTTGTGCTGGTATTGAACCGAAGAAAGATCAACAAACTTTGGTTTTACCACCCGATCTTCAAACATCAATTAAGCCTACCCCACCTCCTTCTGAATCTTCACCTCCAGCACCCCCTCCAATAATTCCGCTCAAAAAGCCAAAAGGCACTATGGAACTTGAAACTTTAGTTTCTCTAAGCGTTACCGAAGGAAGTCTAAAAGAAGTTCTCCAAGCCTTAACCGAACAGGCTGGAGTTAACCTTATCATCGACCGAGATGTGGTGGATGAAAATGTTACCATAAACATAAAAAACTTACCCTTATGGCAAGCATTAAACGCTCTTCTCAACGCTCATAATTTATATTATTCCACTCACCCAGGCTATATTCGTATCTCCCGGATGATGACCAGGATATTCCATCTTGATTATATCCGCAGTCTTCGAGGAGGGATAAGTAGTACTCAGGTCTCTTTATCTTCCGGAGGTGCTGGAGCTGAAATCCAAGGTATTACTACTGGCACTGAAGGAACAACATCACTTGGTGCTTTAGGGGGAGGTTCCTCATCCGGAGAAATCATTATTGCAAGTCAAGAGGCGGTTGACTTCTGGAATGATCTGGAAAAGAACCTTCGTGAAATTATGCAGGATCCTCTTTATGAAATCCTCAGAACTGAATACGACCAGAGAGATATGAAGCGAGAGCTTAGTATGCTTCCCTACGAAGAAGAATTTGAACGGGAAGTGATGAAACATCGCCTGGAGATGTTTCGAATCCAGAGAGAAATGATGCAAAAGCAACTGGAGACTGGAGTTTCGGAAGCTATAGCCTCAATTCCGGAGACAATAACCGAAGCACCTTCAGTTGAAAAAAGAGGCGAGGAGGAGCGGGAAGGCAAGGAAGAGGGAGGAGAGGAGGAGGAAAAAAATCTTGTAGGCACTTACAGCCTTGATCCCCAAACCGGCACCTTAGTGGTTACCACAACTCCTGAAGTGATGTCCCGGATCGAAAGCTTTTTATCTCAATTAAGACAAAACCTCACCCGCCAAGTAAACATAGATGTTCAGATTTTGGAAGTAAGCCTTTCCGAGGATAAAAAATTAGGAGTTGATTGGAGTGGCTTTCCAGGTATGATTCAATACTATCGAATGCCTCAGCTTCGGGATATTATCGAAAGTCAAATGCTCCAACAGGCTGAAACTGGAGGAGGGGGAGGGGGAACAACCACTGGCGGACAGGGAATTTATTCTCCTTTAGCCACCCCTCCTTTCTCTACCGCACCTGAGGGAAGCTTTCAGATAGGAGTCCTCTCTACCATAGGAGATCACCGAGCAGTTCAATATGCTATTAATAATGTCATCTCCTTTTTAAAACAGTACGGAGAGGTAAAAGCTATTTCTCGTCCCCAGATAACTACCCTCAATAATCAACCGGCAGTGGTCTCAGTAGGCGTGAATGACTTTTACGTAACCTTTGAACAACAAACGACTTCTGCTCAAGCAGGTCTGGCAATCAGTCAGGTAACCAGCAGACTCAATCCAATCTTTATCGGCGTTACTCTCCATATAACTCCTCAAATAAGCCCCGAAGGTGAGATAGTAATGAAGATCGTGCCGGCAATCAATAAAATGATCGGAGAAAAAACAGTTCCCACTGGAATCCCCTCTGCTCCTACCCAAACTATCCCTTTACTGGAAACTCGTCAGACTAGCACTCTGGTTAAAGTCAAAAACGGAGAAACTATCATTATTTCTGGTCTTATCCAGGAAAGCGAGGAAAGTTTAAACAAGGATGTACCCTTTTTCTCAAATCTACCAATTATGGGAAAGTTATTCCGACATACTACCCGACAAAAAGGTAGTTCTGAATTGGTTATACTGCTAACTCCAAGGCTTTCCGTTCAGACTCTGCGAACCGAAGATTTAGGATACCAGCGAATAATCGGAGAAAAATGAATGTATAAAGAGTTTTATCAGCTTAAAGATAATCCTTTTCGACTTGCACCCGACCCCCGTTATTTCCTTTTTTCCTCTCGAGCAAAAGGGGTATTCGACCAGCTTCTCTACGGACTTCAACAGGGGGTTGGCTTTATGATGGTAACCGGAGAAATAGGGGTGGGAAAGACTTCCCTATTAAGATACTTTCTCCAACATCTGGACAATAAAGTTGAAAGAGCCTTCCTATTCAATCCAATGTTAGGAAGCTCTGAAGAGCTTATAAAGTTTATTCTAATGGACTTAACGAGTTTAGATGATCCTGATAGATATCAGTTTTCGAACCAAGCGAGAAAAGTGGAATTACTTGACCACCTATACCGTTTTCTTGTGGATCGATACCAAAAAGGGAAAAAGGTTCTTCTGATTATTGATGAAGCTCAAGCACTACCGGATATGCTCTTAGAAGAAGTAAGGCTGCTTTCTAATTTTGAGGCAGATAATGAAAAACTCCTCCACCTTCTTCTGGTGGGACAGCCAGAATTGAAAAAAAGAATTTTTAGTCCTTCCTGGAAACAGCTTCGTCAGCGCATTGCTATTAAATCTGAACTCGTTCCGCTTAATAAAGAGGAAGTAGAGGCATATATTCGTTATCGACTCATAGTAGCCGGAACTAATGAGGACATTTTTCAACCTAGGGCAATTAAAACTATCTATCGGGCAAGTAAAGGAATACCCCGTCTTATTAACCTGATCGCTGAGAGAAGTCTTATTGCGGGATTCATCGGATCTAAGAAAAAAGTTGGTAAAAAGGAAGTAAAAATGGCTTTGAAAGATCTGGATTTAGGGTGATAAAATATGAGTCTGATTGAAGAAGCGCTGCGTAAGGCCCGTAAAGAAGTTAAGTCTTCTACTCCAAGTGATTCCCTTTTTAAGCCTGACCCAGAAAATATCTTAACTTCTGCTCATCTACAAAAAAAGCCTTTTCTTTGGATAGGTGTCAGTCTCCTTCTCTTTGTTGCTATCTGTCTGACATTCTTTTTTTTATTATGGAATCCCACTAAACCCGAGCTTCCTTCAAATGATCAGATTAACTCCCCACTTCCTCCCCTCCCAAGGAAAAAAGACTCACCTGTAACCTCCAGGAAGGAGACGATACCAAAATTAAACCTTAAAACTCCAAGCCCATCACCTCAAAAACTAATTACTCAAGCACCAGTCGATCAAAAATCCCTTCCTAAAGAGGAAAAGGCAATTTTTAATTATCTCTTACTCGAGGTCAACGGAATAAAACATCAGCTTAAGAACGGGGAACATCTGAAAGCTGTGAGAGGGGATATAATCAAGATTATAGATGTAGATGTGGACGGAATCCCGAGTAATGAAATTCGGGTAAACTTTTTAGGTTTTGTGGGAAATAAACTGAACAACATCGGAGAAGACCGAGGCTACTTTATAGATACCGCTAAGGATCTCTGGAAAAAATATTCCCGAGATGGAAAAGGGGAAAAATATACTATCACCATAAATAATGGCAAAACCCAAATCGGGACTGTTTATGTAGACCTTGCCGAACCCAAAAAAAGTCTTTCTTCCCTTAATGAAACTGTAAGAACAAAAAAACCAGTAAACCAGATTGAAAACCTCCTAAAAAATGCCTATACTTATAGTCAAACCGGAAACTTTACCAAAGCAATTCAGTATTATAATAAAATCTTATCCCTCGATCCCAAACAGTTTGATGCTCTTCTTAATCGAGGAATAATAAAGCAAAAACTAGGAAACGATGAAGAGGCAGAAAATGACCTTCTAAAAGCTCAAAGCATTAACCCCGACGATCCCATCCTTCTTAATGCTTTGGGAGTTCTTTATTTAAAAAAAGGAGAAGAAAAAAAAGCCGAAAATCTATTACTGAAAGCAGGAGACGTCACTGCCAAAATTAATCTCGCTCTCCATTACTGGGATAAAGGCGAGGATAAAAAAGTTATCTCCCTACTGAAAGATGCTGAAAAAGAAGATAAACAAAATCCTTATATTCCCTACTATTTAGGCTTATTTTATCGTCAAATAGGAGATTATACCTCTGCTCAGGATCAGTTCGAAAAAGCAGTCTCACTAGCCCGACAAAGGGGGCTTACTGACCTCATTCGTAACATTGAATCCCTCTATATTGCCCATTATTGAGAAACATAGATTAAAATCGGGGGAAGCGAACTAAAAGGTTTCGCAAGCGTACTTATAATGGTTTTCTAATAATAATTTTTTCCAATTATGTACCATGTTAGTTATCTTGATAAAAATCTTTATTATTTTGGATATTCCTCTTACCCTATTTATCCTAGGTCGGGGAATTCGTCTGGATCGAATCTTTTTTATTTTCTACCTGATTACGTTTCTTTTTGCCTCTTACTTACTCGTCCAACCTCCTGAATCCCAACTGCTCCATGCGGCCGTCTTTCTTCTTACTCTTGATCTCTTCTGGATAAACCTCTTTTTCTTCCCTCAGGGAAAGATAATAAACGATAAAAAAATATATAGAAAGGGAAATATCATCTTCCTTCCTCTCTTGCCTTTCCCTCTCACCTTAATTACTCTTTTTTATTTTGATTATTCACCCGAATTATTTAAAAATTACTTCTATTTTTCCCAACCCTTATATCCTACCCTCACTTTAATTTCTATTGTCTTTTCACTCTTAATGCTCACTCTGGGATGGGAAAGGATGGAAAGGATTCATAGTCAACTCGTTTGGGAAAAACTTTTTCGGATTGGAATCATTATGTGGTGGATTGTAATCCTTTTTATCCTTTCCCGAATGATTTATACCGGAGATATGGTTTCAATTTCCTTTTTCCAATTGCTTTTTTGTCTGCATCTTTTCTGGCTAATCGGAATCTATCCGCTTATGTACAAGAAGGAGTTTCTTGAAGTTCGAATCCACCCCTCCCCTCAATTTATGGGTCGGGCTACTCAGTCAATTCTGATACTAATAGTGCTTACTCTTTTTTTCTGGTTCGAAGCTTTAAGTAAAAAATGGGGTATTCCTCCTTATTCAGTTACAATGATTTCAGTGCTCTTACTGGCAGGAATATTACTCTTCCCTTTATTTCCTTTTCGCTCTTTCGAAGGTATTCAAAGGATCCTTTACCACCACCTTTATCTTCCGGAACAGGATTTTGCCTTAGAAGTATCTCATTACCTTAAAGTTATGCGCGGTGAAGAAAATTTAGAAAAAATTATTGAACATCTCCGGAACCGTCTCCAAATTGAGGCGGCTGCTCTTTATCGATTAACTAAAAGTAAAGAAAATAAATGGAACCTATACCTTTCTTGTCCCCCTTCGGATATCTTTCCCTCCTCTCTAAATGTCCTTCCTAATGAGGGAACAAAGTTTACTAATTTATTTCTTATAAAAAAAATTCCTCTTAAGGCAAGGGAAGAGACTCTCGGTTTTCTCCTGCTTTTGGGAAGGAAAAATAAGTTTCGTTTTGAAGAAGAGAGCCTAATCAGGTTCTGGTCCAGTACTCTTG
>Ga0180301_10004541_pt1 | contig 10705 bp, 15 predicted proteins | sample GuaBasSediGuay16_FD_121797 | JGI IMG/M metagenome (GOLD analysis project Ga0180301, IMG submission 121797) | Subseafloor sediment microbial communities from Guaymas Basin, Gulf of California, Mexico - Guay16, Core 4569-2, 12-15 cm | ecosystem: Environmental > Aquatic > Marine > Hydrothermal... | reverse complement strand
ATTTAAACGAGTTCCAAGCATATTATATGAAGTATCTCCTGATATAAGGAAGTCATTCCTTAAAGGAATATTTGATGGAGATGGTTCAGGTAAATGGGGACATGTAGTAAGGATAGCAAGTACTTCTAAGAAACTACTAATAGATCTAGTATGGTTAGCACGTATAACTGGAATTGAAAGCTCGTTATTTAATGAAGAAGCAAGACTTATATGGAAAGGAGGCATGAAGTATAAGAAATCAGATCTGTTACCTGCTAAACTTTTCATTAAATACTTTAAACAAATAAGTAAAGCAATAAATATTAATTGGAAATACATACTTAGACACCAATTATATGAAGGAAAAGAAACTGTTACTAAAGATAAATTAAAAGAAATAATGAAGTCTATAGATCTTAATAAATTGTCTACTGAGGAATGCAATACGTATAAGAAATTATGGTCGCTTATAAATTCTGATCTGCATGTATTAAAGGTTGTGAATGTAGAAATCGTGGAATATAATGATTACGTATATGATGTTAGTATACCCAATAATAACATGTTCTTTGCCGGGGAAATTCCAGTACTACTCCACAATTCTGATGAACGCGGTATTGATGTAATTCGTAGTAAGGTTAAGGAGTTTGCTCGTACACGTGTACCTGGAGAAATACCGTTCAAGATAGTTTTACTTGATGAAGCTGATAATATGACTGCTGATGCCCAGCAAGCTCTACGTAGGCTTATGGAGCTTTTTACTGCTAATACAAGGTTTATATTGATAGCCAATTATCCAAGCAAGATCATAGAGCCCATTCAGAGCCGATGTGCAGTATTTAGATTTTCTCCATTGAAGAAAGAAGATGTTGTAGCAAGACTTAGATGGATAGCTGATCAAGAGAATGTAGAGTATGATGTCGAAGCCCTCGAGACAATATATGAGATCAGTGAAGGAGATATGAGGAGAGCTATTAATGTATTACAGGCTGCATCAGCTATTGGTAAAGTTACTGTTGAAGCTGTATACAAAGTTGTAGGACTAGCGCATCCACGTGAAGTCCGGGAGATGCTTAAACTAGCACTTGCAGGTAATTTCTCTGAGGCACGTAATAAGCTTAGAACATTAATGATAAACTATGGCTTATCAGGTCTAGATATCATTAAACAGATCCATCGTGAAATCTTTAGTGGAGAAATAAAGCTTCCGGAAGAATATAAGATCCTTGTAGCGGATTATGCTGGTGAGATCCAGTTTAGACTTGTACAGGGCAGTGATGACGAGATCCAGTTAAACGCGTTTCTTGCAAGGCTATCATTCATTGGTAAGAAGTTTAAGGTGTAATGTTTGCCTAGGAGAATCCCATGGATCATAAAGTATAGGCCTAAGAAGCTAGCAGATGTAGTTAACCAGGATAAGGCTAAGACAGAGTTTATATCATGGCTTAAATCATGGTTAGCGGGTAAACCTAGTAAGAAAGCAGCTCTTCTCTATGGACCTGCTGGTTGCGGTAAAACCAGTCTTGCAGAAGCAGCTGCTAATGAGTTTAGACTAGAGCTTGTTGAGATGAATGCTAGTGATTTTAGGAGAAGACAAGATATTGAACGTATAGCCCTAACAGCTGCGCAACAGAGAAGCTTGTTTAGCCGTGGAAAAATAATACTACTTGATGAAGTTGATGGCTTATCTGGAACAGCAGATCGAGGCGCATTAGATGCTATATTGCATTTAATCGAGGTTTCAAGATATCCTATTGTAATGACAGCTAATGATCCATGGGATCCTAAGCTTAGGCCTCTTCGTGACGCTGCTAAACTAATAGGTTTTAATAGACTTAGAGAAACTCATGTTCTCGTTGTTTTAAAGAAGATATGTGCTATGGAAAGGCTTGAGTGCGAGGATGATGCCTTAAAGCTTATTGCTAAGAGGAGTGAAGGAGATCTTAGAAGTGCTATTAATGATCTGCAGGCTATTGGACAAGGCTATGGTAAGGTTACTGTAGCTCTTGCCCAGAATCTATTAACTTATAGATATAGAGAATATACGCCGTTTGAAGCTTTGAGGATGCTATTTAATGCACGCTATATATGGCAAGCTAAAGCAGCTGTATCGCAGGCTAATCTAGACTATGACATGCTTATACAATGGATTAATGAGAACATACCGAATTACTATAGTGATCCTGAGGAAATATGGAGAGCATATGAAGCATTAAGTAGAGCAAGCGTGTATCTTGGAAGAATAATTAAAAGTGGAAGCTGGGATTTGCTTAGCTATGTATTTGACATGGTTGGGCCTGGCGTAGCCTTTGCAAGAAAAACTTATCGTTATAAATGGACCAAATTCAGGTTTCCAGAAAAGATCACTTTATTGGCAAAGACCAGGAGGAGCCGTGAAATTAGAGATGGTATAGCACGTGCACTTGCTCCAAGACTACTTACTTCTAGAAAGAGAATATTATCAGATGTATTACCATATCTACATGCTATATTTCAAGTTAATCCAGAATATGGTGTACGAATAGCTCTAGGATATGATCTTACTAAAGATATGGTTAAACAATTAGCAGGGCCCAGAGCCAATGAAGCACTTATGTATTATAGAAAGCTTAAGCGGAGATAACTATTACTTTGTTTTTATGGATTAAATGTTTCATAACCCCACGGCTTACCTTTAATTCTATAAAGTCTTAGCCTACCGTATCTTCTTTCTTCAACATAACCATTTATAACAAGATCCTTTAGTTTCCTAGTAACAGTTCTAAAATGAAGACCTGTATAGCGTACGATCCTTGTAATATTCAGTTCTCCATATTTACTCAGTATATCCAATATTGCTTTATGATCTTCGTCCAGATCCAACTCTTCCACCTTCAAGTTTCTTAACAACTAAGTCTTCAACAAATTTTTCAAGAACATCCAATGGACCGAATCTTATGCTTAATAGAGTTGTTCTACCACGTTGTCCCTTTCCACTAGTTCTTGCATCAACTATTGAGGCTCTCTTAAGATTCATAACATATTCATAAACTTGGGTATGTCTTCTCGGTTGTTCGCCTAGTGTTTCACATAGCATAATATACTCTTTTTCGACATCTCCGATCTTTACATATGGTTGTTCGCTTCTTCTTAAAACCCTTATTGTAGCCCACAATAATATGAGTTCATGGGGAGGCAGATAATATATTGTTTCAGATATATTCACTATATCAGAGCTTACAACTGATACAGCTTTTCTAACATGTTCTACAGTAACCTTCATGGAATCCTCCTTTTCAGCTGCTTCACCAGCTAACATGAGGATTTCTAGTGCGAGCCTAGCATTACCGTCTCCGCCTTTATCTATCCCTACAATATCAGCTATATAACGCAGTACATTCTCATCTACAACATCTTCATAAAATGCTTGTTTAGCCCTATACAATAATATATCATATAATTCGTCGCTTGTGTATGGATTGAATTTGATAATATGTTTTAGAAGATAACTTTCAGTAGCACTATCAAGTAGTGTAAGGCTTGCAGTACTTTTTGTAATAAATATGAAGTTTAATCTCTTAATCATGTCAGCATAGTCATCATATGTTCTAACAAGGAAGTATACCGCGTCTTTACCAGCTATGCGTGCAAAGTAATCGAATTCATCTAATGTAATAATAGTATATACATCGGTTTCATCCAGATGACTCAATATAGCTGTATACATTTCCCAAACAGATAATCCTCTACTAGGTAGTGGAACATTAAGTTGCCGAGCTATGTCAAGTACAACATTGTATAATTGCCTATTTCTATGACAATTGATATGGACATAACGTATGTTTATACCCTGTTGTCTAGCCAACCTAGTAAAGTCTCTACCAAAGATCCTTGCAGTAGCTGTTTTACCTGTACCAGTACTACCAACAATCAATACTCTCTGAGAAAAACTACCTGGACTAGTAACTAAATGCCTAAAATTAGATACTAATTCACGGAGTTGAGCTTCTCTATGAGGCAGTTTGTCAGGCAGAAACTCTGGTGCAAGACTTTCCTTACCTTTAAAGATTGATGGCTTACTTAATTCTTCCCGAATAATCTCCCACGCAACCATTAGTTTCAGCCCACTACTTACTATGGTATTTATAAAGTGGCCATAAGATTAAAAAGAATTCTACCTATCGAGTAACACGATCTTCGCCGTTTCTAAGAAATGATATACCTATAAGATCATTTACACCTTCAATATAAATACAGTAATTAGATCTATTATCTATTTTAATTCCCTTTGCCAAGAGATACTTCTTCAATTCATTCCATAACTTACTGCTTAAACCCCTAATTCCCCTAATTCTAACCTTCAAACATACACTACTAATACTAGATGGGACAATGCCTTCAACATTTTTCAATATGTTGTCTATAGATGGTTTAGACACTTTAAGAGCAGGTACAATTCTTCTTACAAATCCATATTCGCGGGATCTTAGTTTTTTAAATGCATCTATAGAATCAAGCTGAGTATAAACTATGAGAACACCCTTATGCCTTGTCCTAATTATCTTCAAAGTTTGATCGTAAATGTATAAAACATTTCCTACTTCCTCTTCACAAATCTCTTCATTACCTGGAGCGCAAGTTACAATTAAAATGCCCAATCTAAATTAACCACCTGAAACAAGTGGTGCTAATTCAATAATGTCTCCGTCCCTCATTACATAAGATCTATTGTTCACTGATCTACCGTTTACTATTACACTTATATGAGAATGCTCAGTAAATACGCTATCAAGATACTTACTTAAACCATCTATTCTTCTCTTTAATTCTTCAAAAACATCTGCAATAGTAGCTCCATCTTTAATCTCTAAAGTTAGTTCATTTGTACCACTCTTTTCCTTAAGCCATAGTAGAAATCGAATAGTAACCTTCACTGTAAAGCCCCATTGGAAAAGAATAAGCATATAGAGTTATTAATATTTTCTAAATATAAGCATATAGGTAGTCATAGAGTGGGAGATGTATTTGAGTAGAATTGATAGAAAAAGACTTTATACAATAATTTCAATAATTATTCTATCATCAATATTTATCACATTATTATATATACAATGTAGTACCCCCAGTCCTTCAGCAAATACTACAACTACTACAACTCCTCCACAAGTACATAGAGCATTGATATATGATTCCCTGGCAAGAGAGTACCCAAATACTACTGTGATCAAGGTTTTAAAGAGTATGTTTAGAGAGTATGGATATGAAGTAGATATTTATATAGGTAAAAACGCCACATTAGATCCATTATTTAATCTTGACAAGTACAGCATAATTATACTAAGAGCCCATGGAGCATATAATTCTGATCCCTTGGTAAATAAGCCTTTAGGTTCATATGTATATACAGGGATTTACATAGATGAGGCCATTAAGATCTATGGGAAGGATTACATAGATAAAATGTTGAATAATAATATGATCGTCTTAGGAGTTATTCCTCCTCCGGGAGCAAAATTGACAAAAGAATTAATTGATAGACTACCGAAATATGTTGTAGTTAGCCCATTATTCTTTAATAAAAACATTAAGGAATTACATGGAAGCATCATTATCTTTACAGGATGCTATGGATTTGATGATGATATTCTAGCAAAGATCTTTATAAAGAAGGGGGCAGAAGCATATATTAGTTTTAAGGGAAATGTAACATGGTCCCATGGAGACGCCGTTTTAGATACACTTATTAGAACTTATCTAGCTACACACAATATATCTAAAGCCTACTATTCATTAAAGGATAAGTTAAAAATAGATCTAGTTACAGGGGCCGAGTTAAAGATCTTGTTGAAAGAGCATCATTAATAGTCTAGATAAGAGATATTATTAAAGCCGTTAGAGATAACGTTAAAGCATATTTCCACAAGATCCTTACTCCCTGATCAGGTCTTAGCCTAGGCATAACATTATCTATAATAGTTAATAAAATAAATAACAGTATAAATTTCATGAATATGATTAAAAATCCAGCCCAATAATTCATAGTAATATCTATGGGCCAAGACCCTCCCAGGAAGAGCATTACATAGATTAATGGAAAAACTATTCTTTCAGTAAATAATATAAAGAAACCAAGGACTAGCCTTGGACCACAATATTCAGTGAATAAACCACAATAAATTTCTCCCTCAGCTTCTGGGAAATCAAATGGTCTGATCTCTAAAATACCCATTAATGCTATAAATCCAGCTACTGCCACGAGTATCATAGATATGATTGAAAACGGATCTATAGTCCATAGCCTATGGCTTAATATGCTTGCTTTATAGAAGCTATAGTTTACATTAAAGAATCTAGAGGCTATTATAACAGGCACCATGAAGCTTGCAATGAACGACGGCTCGGAACTAACTAGTAAGGCCATGTATCTACCGACACCTATACTTGTATATGGATTAGGAGTAGCTAAGCCCATGAATAATATTGCCAAACTACTCCACAATCCTAGACAAAATAATGTAATAAAACGGTCTAGGAGACAATGGTGTTAACAGTAATATAGCTATAAACGGAGTTAATGTAGCAGCATAGCCAGCTATCGAAGGACCATTTATCATTGAGATCCCCTATTAACCATAGAGTAGCTCCAAGACTCTAATCACGGTATCGGTTAGGTAATGCTAATAAAACTTTGCATATCATTTATCCGCATGAATAAAAATAATAGCAACCCATATAATCAGCCGCAGGGAAGTAAATAGCATCCCCAGACGGATTATTCGATGCAGGTTTCATCATCAACTATAACCTCTACATTACTTTACCTTTACCCCTTACCCTCTTAACTCTTTTACCATCTCCAACCACCCAGTATTCTCCATCATCTCTTCTCTCAAGCTTAAAGATCGGTACTTCATGTTTTACTCTCTCCAAGACACGGCTCGCAGTATCAAAAGCGATCTTTCTAGAAATAGCTGTTACAAAAATATAAATTGTTGGCTCACCAGGTTCTATTCTCCCAATTCTATGATACACTTTTATTGAAATAATACCGGTTCTACTGGCTTCCTCATATACTATCTCCTCTAACTTCTTGAGAGCATAGGGCATGTAAGCTTCATAAACGAGTTCCTTAACAATGTGTTCATTAACTTTACCCTTTACAAAACCAATGAATGATACTAGTGCGCCTCCGCCTAGTGAACTGCTTTCTTCCATTAATTCTTTAACAATTTTATTAACATCTACTTTCCCTTCAATGATCTTTGCTTCAATAACCATTACAAACCACCGGATGCAGGAGGCATTAAGGCTACTTCATCACCATCTACTAGTTTATAATCCATACTCCTTTTCTCTCCATTGACTAATACAATTAACTCTATTTTCTCCATAATCTTTGCTAATGTATTATAATTATAGATCAGCTTGTCAATTAAATCCTTTAAAGTAGTTCCAAACGGAACTTCCATGTCCAAATAATCTCTTCCAATGACATCCTTTAACAATGATAGCATTTTAATCTTAATTTTAACCATACTAAGCAATCCCCCCGTATACAATAAAATGATACTTACAAGAGGCTATTATAGGCTATTTCATAAATCCAAACGATTTCTTTATTAACACTGTTATACATATAGCGTTAAAAAGTGGTTAAGCTATAGTAGTGCCTAACTATATGGAGTGAATGCTGAATTACTATAGGCAAATAAAAGGAGATCAATTATGGAAGAAGAGCATGGAATTCCCTTATTCTGGATAGGAATAGGTGCATCGAGTATTCTAGGACTAATATTATATTTCATTGGAGTACATGGTATAACTCATTATATAGACTATGTATTACTAATAATATCGTCAATAATTCTACTAAGATTTCTCTACAAATTAATTATTAAAAGACAAGTTACAGTAGATCTGCTGATGGGTATAGCTGGTATAGCTACATGGTACATAGATGCTATTATGGAGGGCTTCCTAATATTCACACTATATTCATTATCTGAAATGATTGAACACTATGCCGAAAGATATGCAATGAAGAAATTAACTGGATTAATAGAGTTATTGCCAAGCAAAGTAAGAAAGTTAGTTGATAACAGGGTTGAAGAAGTAGATCTTGACAAGGTGTATATAGGAGATACTATGTTAATAGTCCGCGGAGAAGTTGTACCAGTAGACGGAGTCCTCCTTGAAGGCGGGACATTCGATACATCATATATAACTGGTGAACCTTACCCATTTAATCTTAAAAGAGGAGACTATGTTGAGAGTGGATATATTAATATAGGTAAACTTGTAAGAGTCAGGGCTTTAAAGAAATCATCAGATTCAATGCTTCAATTACTTGTTAGAGAAGCTGAGAAAGCATTAGAGAGAAAGGCCTCAATACAGCGTTTTATTGAAAGATTCTCTAATCCATATACTTTCATAGTATTGATATTATTTGGACTGGCATTATTATTTGTGGAACCATATAGAGCATTAGCTATGTATTGTTAGCTGGATGCCCTAGCGCATTTATATTATCATCTACAACAGCAACATCATTATCTATTGCATTACTTGCAAGGACCTCTGTCATAGTTAGAGGGGAAATAGTTCTTGAAAGATTAAAAAGTGTTAAAACTATAGTAATTGATAAAACTGGTACATTAACTCTCGGTAAATTAAAGGCTTTAGAAAGAGCTAACTATAGATCTCTTTATATTTCTCCATTGAACGATCAAGTATATCCATGATAATTTTCCTATGTATACGTCTACTACTGCTTCGATATACTATGTCTGTAAAGAATCTAATCATTTCAATATATTTACTTGCTAAATCCCTACCTACATACTGCAATTTAGTATAATAGACTAAGGCTTCAATTATTGCAAATGCGGCTCTATTGTATACCTTCGGCTGTTTATGCTTGACCACAGCCTTTATGGGATCCATATAGACTATGATATAGTCTCTATACTTGTCTATTCTCGACACTTTAGCAGCAATATATGCATCACATGTTTTAATATTTGGAACCCCATTAGAATAAATTACTTTATCTAGTAAAACATCCTTATTGAATATGGCATGATAAAATAGTACGGGATCACTACATATATTTATCGAAATATTACTATAATTAAGACCCATTATGGAAGTATACATCGATGAACCTCTATAGATTTTAGCATAAAGTAATTGGCCATTGAATAGTACTCCAAGAGGCATCAATGAGCCAATACTATGATCCCTATAAGAGATCGATATTGTCTCGCCATAAACCCATTTATTAAAGCCCAGTTTTTTAATAATCTTAATTATTTTATCCAAGTACTTCACCATCATATATTATACATACAATACTATGAATAATAATCTCATGTGCTGAGATCAATTAACTCTATAATAACCATTTCATATTATCTAGAAAATAGATGAGTATGACTATTGAGAGAGATGAAGTACTGTGTTTATGGATAAGGATTGGATAGTGTTTTATGAAGAAATATCGAGGAAACTAGGGATCAATAGATTTATGGATTATGAGGCGGCAAGACTATTATCAAAATTTTTAAGCAACATTTGCCAACCAATAGACTTTGTTAAGAGAATTATTAGTGGTAATAACGTGTTTGTTTTTGGAGCAGGACCTAGTCTGATTAATCACATTATTTTATTTAAGAATTTAATGAAAGAGGTTAATAAGAAGCCCATTATAATATCAGCTGATGGAGCTACTCGTGCGCTCTTAGATCATGGAATTATACCTGATATAGTTGTTAGCGATTTTGATGGTGGATTGGATGTTCTAGTTAAAGCAGGTAGGGAAGGTTCCGTACTTGTCCTTCATAGCCATGGAGATAATATTGATCTTATATATGAAGCTATGCCTAAACTCCTTAGAATAACTAAGATGATAATCGGTACCACACAGGTCTACCCGACTTATGGATTATATAATTTTGGAGGATTTACTGACGGTGATCGGGCAGTTTATCTAGCCGTAAGACTCAATGCTTTCTCTATAGTTTTAGCTGGTATGGATTTTGGAGATATGATAGGTAGATATTCTAAGCCTTGGATGAAGAAGGATCTGCCTATAAATCATAGGAAGAAGCTGAAGCTCGAATTTGGTAAAAAACTAATCTCGCTAATAGCATGTAGTTTTAGGTCAAAGATCTATAGTTTATCCAATATAGGTATAGAATGTGTAGAGGAATTTAATAGATCAATTCTAAATAATATTATCTAGATATTTATGGTAATCTATAATACTCCCATAAGCTATTGTATGATGATGATTATTAGCCGCAGCTTAGGGATGATGTATGAAGGCTATTGTAGGTATTAAGGATCTCAATTTTGACGCCGCACATTATACTAGTGGAATAGAGAGTAAGTGTAAAAACCTACATGGACATACATTCAGGGTTGAAGTAGAAGTTTATGGAGAAATAGAGTCCAAGAGTGGTATGGTTATAGATTTTCTAGTACTTAAAAAGATCATCAAAAAGATTCTATCTGATTATGATCATAAAATAATAGTTCCTAAAAAGGATCTTGATAAGATACGTATTGAGGGGCCGTTTAACGTGGAGTTCAAAGTTATTGATTATCCAGAGGCTACTACAGAGTATATAGCACTTGATATAGCCAAAAGGGTCTATGAGGAGATAGGATTATCTGTTAAGGTTAAACTCTATGAGGGTTCTAGAAACTACGTTATTGTGAAATGGGGGTTTAGGAATTGAAGGAT
>Ga0180301_10004539_pt1 | contig 10710 bp, 6 predicted proteins | sample GuaBasSediGuay16_FD_121797 | JGI IMG/M metagenome (GOLD analysis project Ga0180301, IMG submission 121797) | Subseafloor sediment microbial communities from Guaymas Basin, Gulf of California, Mexico - Guay16, Core 4569-2, 12-15 cm | ecosystem: Environmental > Aquatic > Marine > Hydrothermal... | reverse complement strand
TGCCCGAAAAAGCTGTTTCTGGTCAAAGGGCACTGTTTTGATCATTTGTAGTTTGGTAATTCGATATTGTTTAGAGTTTTGATATTAGGATTTAGGATTTTCGGTAAAATGTTTATTTTATTACTCAATTATCAATAGTATCGTCCCAACCTTTGGGACGTTAATAATTATTTGTTGGTATTTATTTTACTTGACATACAACTGAAGCGTTTATAAAACGGCATTACATTTAAGGCTGTCGTCTTAATGAAATTTATGTATGAGACTTACAATAGAAAGAATTATTGCATCAATGAAAACAACAAACGACGCAGATAAGTTGACGATGTTTAGATATTTGGGACCTAATGCCAAAATAGATGATTTTGAATCCATTATATCAACCAGTGATGGGAGGTTTAACCGCGGCGCAAATGGTGTCAAACATATCTGCCGGACAGGTGACGAAAAAGTTGAATTTATCTTTTTTGACACTCACGTCCTCGCTTATGTGAAATCCGCCTTGGGTTATCCGGCGTATTACCCGCTCAAACCGGTTGAAATAAAAAAACCTGTTAAGGCGGTACTGATGGACCTCGATGGTACCAGTGTTCGGAGCGAAAAGTTCTGGATATGGATAATTCAAATGACCGTTGCTTCACTTCTCGACAAGCCGGATTTTGAGCTCTGTGATGACGATTCACCTTTTGTGTCCGGGCATAGCGTTTCAGAACACCTCCAGTACTGCATTGACAAGTATTGCCCCGACAAAACCGTCGAAGAGGCCCGCGAATACTATTTCAAGCACACTCATCATGAAATGGACGAGATAATGAATGGCCGCGGGAGAACAGATGCGTTTATACCGGCACCAGGCTTGAAAGATTTCTTGTACGAGCTGAAATCGAGAAAGATAAAGATAGGTCTGGTAACATCAGGCTTATACGAAAAGGCCTGGCCGGAAATCCTTTCGGCATTCCGTACCCTGGACATGGGGGACCCGAAAGACTTCTACGATGCAATTATCACGGCTGGCTTTGCCATGCGAAAAGGTCAGGCCGGCACGCTCGGCGAGCTGTCACCAAAACCGCACCCGTGGCTATATGCCGAGGTATGCCGTGTCGGATTGGGCATTAAGCCCGAAGACAGCGGACATGTTGTAGGCATAGAAGACAGCAGCGCCGGCGCATGCTCTATCAGGCTTGCGAATTTCGCCGTAATCGGGGTTACCGAAGGAAATATCGAACAAGGTGGAACCCTGGGGCTTTGTCATCACTATTGCAGCGACTTCAACCAGATACTCGGAATAATAGGAAAATAAGATGTCAAATGCAAATGAACACAAAAAAGCTCATGAGGTAACCCAAAAAAAAGGCGTGGACCAGACTAAAACGCAATGTCATTTCGTTTCAAATACACACTGGGACAGGGAGTGGCGATTCTCGATGCAGAGAACCCGTCACATGCTGGTGTATATGATGGATATGCTGCTGGACATTTTTGAAAAAGAGCCGGAGTTTAAATCTTTCCACCTCGACTCGCAAACTGTTCCGCTTCAGGACTATTTAGAGATACGACCTGAGAAAAAAGAAACTATTAAGAAGCTGATAGAAAAGAAGAAACTGCTGGTTGGTCCCTGGTTCTGTCTGCCTGATGAATTTTGTGTCGGCGGTGAATCACTGGTTCGCAATCTTCTGCTTGGTCATAAAATCGCCAAAGATATGGGGCATGTCAGCAAGACCGGTTATTCGCCGTTTGGCTGGGGTCAGATTTCACAGATGCCTCAAATCTATAAGGGTTTCGGGATTGATTTCGCGGCGTTCTACCGGGGTGTCAGCACAGAGGCGGCGCCGAATTCGGAGTATATATGGGAAGGGGCCGACGGCACACGCATTGTTGCTTCACGTTTGTCGATGCGGCCGAGATACAATGTCTGGTATGTAATCCAGCGGCCCGCATATTGGCAGCAGGAAGACGAGAACAATCGTGTGCTCCCGTGGTCATGCGGCTCGGGACCATTTAAGTTTGTCGGCGACCGGTACGGGGACTTTGACGCTCAATACTCCCGCCCGAAATACATATACGATGAAACCGTGATTCCGGCCAGGGCCAAACAGGCCCTGGAGGAGCAGGACGGTGACTGGACAACCCCGCACAGGTTCTGGTCGTGCGGGCACGATTCTTCCTGTCCGGATATTCGCGAAGTGCAGATGATCAGGGACTGCAATAACGCCCTTAAGGGCAGTGCGGAAGTGTTCCAAAGCACCTTTGAAGAATTCCAGAAACAGGTCCTTGAAAATGTTGCCGATGACTTGCCGGTATCGGAAGGCGAGATGCGTTTTTATTCCGACTCTAAAGTGACAAGTCCATTGTTTGGCTGGATCATCTCTGCCAGGATGGATGTCAAGATGGACAATTTTAAGACGGAGCGCGAACTGATGCAGTATGCCGAGCCTCTGGCCGTTTATGCCGCCATGCTGGGCGCTTCGTATCCGAAGGGATTCCTTGACAACGCATATAACTGGCTTTTGCAGAACCACGGACATGATTCTATCGGTGGTTGCAGCCGCGGCATCATTAGTGATGACATGATGTTCAGGACTCGCCAATGCCGGGAAATTTCAGGCTGTGTTGTGGAGCGGGCACTTCTTGACATTGCCGGCACCGTGGACTACACCGGGTATGAGAATGAGCAAATAGCCTTGCTTGTTTATAATCCGGCACCGTTTAAGCGTGACGAGGTTGCTACTGTCAATGTTGAAATTCCGCGCGAGCTGGAATCCGAAGGCTTTGAGATTGTCGATGAAAACGGGCAAAAGGCCGATATTCAGATTCTCGGTTCGGATAAATCTTTCTTTGTCGTTCAGTCTCCCAACGACACGGCCAATACATTCCTGACCAAACAGTATCGAGCCAAAGTGGAGCTGAAAGAGATACCGCCGGCCGGCTATAAAACGTTCTTTGTCAGAGCCATTAGTAGGGATGACGCGGTTCCGGCCCGTTCCGCCACGATGGTAACCGGTATCAATACGATGGAAAATGAATATCTGCGTGTTGCGGTCGAAGATAACGGCACGATGACAATTACCGACAAACAGACCGGTAAGTTTTTTGAGCGAATGGGATACTTCCGTGATACAGCCGAGGTAGGTAATCCGTGGGAGCATAAAGATGTTGAGGACAGACAGGACTTCACGACGATTCATGAAAAAGCAGTGGTCAGCTTGATTCGGGACGGTGGACTGGAGACGGCCTTTAAGGTTTCTGTTGATTGGCAGCTTCCGGAGTGTCGCACTCCAGATGACAAAGCTCGCAGCAAACATACAAAAACGGTTAGAATCGAAAGCACAATAACGCTGCGCAAGGGACAAAAATGGGTTGATGTTATAACAGAGGTTGAAAATGCTGTTGAGGACCATTATTTACAGGTCGCTTTCCCGAGCGGTATCTCTGCTGACACCGCCTTTGCCCAGGGCCAATTTGATGTGCTTGAACGTCCGGTCAAACTCCCTTACTCCGAAAACTATCGCGAACCACCGCAGTCCGAACAGCCCATGAATTCCTTTATCGATATTACCGATGGAGAGAACGGTCTTGCCATTTTGAACGAAGGCATGAAGGCCTACGAAGCGACCGATGAGGATAAGCCGGAATTGCGGCTGACGCTTCTTCGCAGTTTTCCGCTGCGTATTTGTGTTACACAGGAGATGACCGATTACAGCCGTATCGACAAAAGCTCACAATGTCCGGGCAAGCACACGTTCCATTATGCCGTTATGCCGCATCAGGGTAACTGGGAACAAGCGAATCTGTGGAATGCCGCCGAGCAGTTCAATCTGCCTCTGGTAATCGGCCAAACGGCCCCGACCGAAAACGGCACGGAACCATTGCAGAAATCGTTCCTTGAGATTTCAGATGAGACGATTGCTGTAAGTGCGGTCAAACAAAGTGAAGTTGGAACCGGATGGATTGTACGCCTGTTTAACCCGGCTTGCAGTACAATCAAAGCCAGGCTGCGACTTAACGGGGGTAAGGCCAATTCTTCCCAATTAAGCAGTCCGGTTGAAAGGCTGCAGAAGGAGATGGCTCTTTCGGGAACCGGCACCCAGCCGTGGAAGAGGGTTAGAATTGTGAACCTGGAGGAGCTTCCGGAAAAAGAACTGGCCTTGGATACTGATGGCTGGTGCAATGTTGAAATCACCCCCAAAAAAATTCTGACACTGGAGTTCCTCGCAGATTAACAATGTATTGAATACGAATATGTGCTGATAATGAACACTATTCACAAGGAAAAGGAGTAAGTTATGGAAGGCCTTTTTACACCGATTGACTATGTTTTAATTGCCGTTTATTTTATCGTCTTGATGGGGATTGGCATTTATCTCCGGAAAAGAGCATCCGGCAGTATTGAAGATTATTTCATAGGCGGTCGCAAGCTGCCCGGGTGGCTGTTGGGAATTGCCGGTTTTACCCAGTTTGTCGATATTACCGGTACGGCAGTTATCATCTCTTTTTTATATATGCTGGGTCCGAAGGGGATGCTGATAGAATTGCGAGGTGGTTTGTGTATTCACATGGCCATCATCTTGATATGGGCCGGGAAATGGCATCGGCGCAGCGGGTGTATTACGGGTGCCGAATGGATGATTTTTCGATTTGGTAACGGGCCGGACGGCAAAGCAGCGAGGATTATTACCGCCGTTGCGATGCAGATATTTACGATCGGAATGGTGATTTACTTAGCCAAGGGCGTGGGGATTTTCTTTTCGACATTTCTGCCGTTTAGTCCGGAGGCTTGTTCTTTTGTCGTCATTCTTATTGCCGCCCTCTACACTGCGGCTTCAGGATTTTACGGGGTTGTGTTTACCGACTTGTTCCAGGGATTTATTATTATAGCTGCGGTGGTTGTTGTTACCTTTTTAGCCATCCAGAAAACATGGTTTGATCCGGGTTTTTCAAGTTTGGCAACACAGGTGTCAGGGATGGAAGGGTGGACCAGTTCGATTCCTCGATGGAAGGTGAATATGCCGGAAGGTTATGAAAATTATAACTTTCTGACGTTAATGGCAATGTTCTATCTGCTGAAAACCATCATTAATGGTCTGGGAGGCGGTGGTGAGCCGAAATATTTTGGCGCCAGGAATGACCGTGAATGCGGAACATTAACATTTCTTTGGACCAGCTTAATGGCCTTTCGCTGGCCGTTGATGATTGGCGTTGCGGTTCTCGGTATTTATTTTGTTAACCAAAATATTCCGGACACGGCTCTGCTGGCCGATGCGGCGGCGACGATCAAAAGTACTTTCGCCGGTGTTACCCATCCTCAATGGGAAAGCACCATTTCCGAGATTATCAAGAACCAGGCCAAATATCCGGATTTAATTACACGTCTCCAGGAGCTCTTAGGTCCCACATGGTCGGAACAAATTCGTTTGACAAGTTTTTATGGCGAGATAAATCCGGAGCGAATTTTACCGGTTGTGATATTAAATGCTATTCCGATGGGTCTTAAGGGATTACTCTTAATAGCCTTGACGGCGGCCTGCATGTCCACGTTCGATGGTAATGTAAATTGGGCCGTTGGCTTTATTACACGCGACCTCTATCAGGGATACCTAAGACCTAAGGCCGGTACTAAGGAACTCATTAGGGTCAGTTGGATCGGTACTCTTGTCATTGGACTAATCGGTTATTTTATGGCTTTTACAGTCAAGAACATCAACGACATCTGGGGCTGGCTGATGATGGCACTGGGAACGGGTTTCTTTGTTCCGAGCTTCATTAAGTTTTATTGGGGGCGCTTCAACGGGTGGGGCTTTACATCCGGGATGGCGATGGGTGTCGGCGGCGCGGTTGTTCAGCGAGTGTTCTGGCCTGATTTGTCTGAGTTGTGGCAGTTTGTAGCGATGGGTGGATTGGGATTATTCGGTTCGATTGTCGGGACATTGTTGACCAAGCCGATGGATCAGGAAGTATTAAAAGCCTTCTATATGAAAACCAAACCGTTTGGTTTCTGGGGCCGTTTCAAGGAAACTCTGGACCCGGAAACACGCAAGAAGGTCAGCCGGGAACATTTTTATGATATTATTTCACTGCCCTTTGTCTTGGTCTGGCATTATCTGATACTGCTGCTGCCGGTGCTTTTGGTCATTGGCAATTTCAAAGAGTTTGCGGGAGGAGGTGTGCTCCTTGCTGTCGCATTGGCCGGCATGTATCAATTCTGGTACAAAAAACTGCCAAAAGCAAACTTCTACGACGATTAATTTGTCTTCGAGATTAAAATGGTATTTCTGTTAACAACGGGGATACCATTTTTTTTATGCACTTAAGGGTATAATAACAGGTCGTTCACTTACGTCCATTTGTCGCTCGCCCTTTCGTTCGCTAATCGTCATCATCCGGTTCCCATTGGTCCTCAACCTCATCTGCATCATCCGGATTCCACTGTTCCTCAAGCTCATCAGCTTCCTGCTGGCGCCACTTTTGGACCATAAGTCTCGGGTCATGCATCAATCTGAATCCCATTGGAAAATCCTCCGGCCAGTTTTCCACCTCTATAACCGTGTCTGACATAAGTTCGTAGCCCGAATAGACAAACTCATCCGAAGGTGACTTGAAATCATCTACAAACAGCACGCTCGGCAGGTGCTCTTTTTTATGGCGTTCTATTATTACCCTGATTTTTTCCATAATCTTAGCCCTTTCATAATCCGATATAGATTTATATATAAATAAATTTGCTCCTTATATATCGTAACGGCAAAAGGGCTGTTTTGCAACAATTTAGGCCCTTTTTTATAGGATGGCTTGAATTAAAGCTCTCGTATTGTGGATTTTAAAATGATGAGGAAGAAAACCTGAAATAGGAGATATGACAGATGAGGAACATGATTATTGCCACAATAGTCCTTTTATCGGTACTTGCCACTTCGTCCCTTGGAGGCGAAATTGTAGCTTGGGGGGACAACGCCTACGGTCAGGGAAACGTTCCGGATGCCAATGATTTTGTTAAAATCGCGGCGGGAAGCTACCACAATCTCGCCCTGAAATCCGATGGTACGCTGGAAGCGTGGGGCCTGAATAACTACGGCCAGACGAACGTTCCCGACGGCAATGACTTTGTGGCAATTGCTGCCGGGGCCTACCATAGTCTCGCCCTCAAGTCCGATGGTTCGCTTGCGGCATGGGGCAGAAACAGTCAGGGCCAATGTGATGTGCCGGCCGGAACCTTTATTGCTATCGCTGCCGGTGAAAACCATAACATTGCTGTCAAGCCCGACGGCTTCCTCGAAGCGTGGGGCCAGAACGACGATGGCCAATGCAATGTTCCCGATGGAAATGATTTTGCTGCTATTGCAGGAGCGGATAATTACAGTTTCGCAATCAGGAATGACGGCTCTCTCATTGGGTGGGGCAATTATGTCGCAAAGATTGTGATGCCGGGAAACGACTTTTTGGATATTGCCTGCCAGGGCGAGCATTACCTTGTACTAAGGTCGGACGGCTCACTTTCGGCTTGGGGGCAAACCAACGGTTACGGAGATTCATTTGTTCCCTCGGGCAATAATTATATTGCCGTTGCAGTTGGCGACAAAATAAGTGCCGCACTGAGGTCCGACGGTTCCATCATTGCGTGGGGACAGAATCAATTCGGCATATGGGATGAGCCTGAAGGGAAAAGGTATGTGGCAATTTCAGTCGGATTGCATCACGCCATTGCTTTGACGGGCCAGGTACCACCAATATGCAACCCGGCATTAGAAGGTGATGTCGATGGCGACTGCATGATCGACCTTGCCGACTTTGTGAAAATGTCAAGGAACTGGCTCGAATGCAACCTTGACCCACCGGAGGCCTGCTGGCAATAACGCACTTGCTCCTCGGACAAGGCACCATTGCCTTGAGAAAAAGATGAAAGGATTCAATACCGGAGACCATTTGCTTCTGCCGGGCCGATTGTGATACACTTTATGCTACTGTTCCAGGTTGAATTTTCCTCCCATCTGCCGGGTTTTGGTGGCAGCCTTTTGGCCGACTTGTCCTTCGTAGTCCCGATATATATTGGGACGAAGTAGGAAGGCCAAAGGGATGGCTTTATTGTCATCCTGAGGGAGGCGTAAGCCGAGTCGAAGAATCTATTGAAATCCCGCGACTTGTATTTCGTCTTGCCCTCCATAGCTTTATGCGAAGGAGGAAGCTCGAAGAGCGAAGTAGTAAGCGTTCCACAGTTTTCCGCTTTCCACTTTGAACTTTTAGCTTCCTATGTCATCACGAACGCTGTTCCTGCCTCCGGTTCGATACCATTTTTATTTAAATATAGAGGTGTTGGCTTCAAAAAGGTTGTTTCAGGAAATTCTTGAACGTATCCATCGATTGAAACCGGCGGGCATTGTCATTGATTCAAGCAATTTCTTTTTCCATTGAGTAATCTGATTCGGATGCCACAAGTGCTCGGTTTTCAATGCGAGCCATCCAACTGCATTTGTAATTGGCGTTTTTGCCGGTGTACTGTCAACTTTTGGATTTGCTGTTATCCAGTCAATCCTTGCGGAAAAGACCAGGAAGGTCGATACGTGCGGTGTCTTAAATTTGCATGGGCTGCCAGGCCTGATGGGAGGATTTGTCGCTCTTTTTGTTGTTAAGGACGTTAATAAATCCGCCCATCTCATTAGTATTGGAGTGACAATTGCAATATCGCTGATTGCAGGTTACATTGTCGGGATAATACTATCAGTTTTTGGGAGGCGAGTGGAGGCGTATGTGGATACCGAAGAATTTGTGGACTAAAAAAAGAATATATGATAATATCGGAAACCATAATTTCAGTAGAATATAGTTTTTGAAAGGAACTTAATTATGACACCGAAAGAATTCTTTGAATTCGCAAAAAAGAACAATTCAAAAATGTGCGACCTGAAGTTTACCGATCTGTTGGGCACATGGCAACACTGCACGTTCCCCGTTGACACATGGGACGATAACACCTTTGTTGAGGGTGTCGGCTTCGACGGCTCGTCGATTCGCGGCTGGCAGGGGATACACGTCTCGGATATGTTAGCCATCCCGGACCCTGATACAGTTGTGATCGATCCGTTTTTCGCCGAGCCTACCGTCAGTGTAATCGCCAATATCGTTGACCCGGTCACAAAAAAAGATTACACCCGCGACCCGCGCCACGTGGCGCGCAAGGGAGCGGCATATTTGAAAGAAACAGGCATCGCTGACACCTGTTATATTGGGCCGGAGCCGGAGTTCTTCATCTTCGACGAGGTCCGGTACGAGCAGAATCAGCATACCGGCATGTACCGCATCGATTCCGTTGAAGGCGCGTGGAACACGGCACGTTTTGAAGAACCTAACCTCGGTTATAAGCCAAGTTTCAAGGGTGGCTACTTTCCTGTCAGTCCAACCGACACGTATCATGACCTTCGCAGCGAGATGACTCTGGAAATGCAGAAGGTTGGCATCGTTGTCGAGGCGCATCATCATGAGGTCGCCACGGCCGGTCAGGCTGAAATCGATATGAAGTTTGCCGAGCTGGTGAAGATGGCCGACCAGTTCATGTGGTACAAGTATATAGTAAAGAACGTGGCCAAGCGCAACGGCAAGACGGTTACATTCATGTCCAAGCCGGTTTTTGATGATAACGGCAGTGGGATGCACACGCACTTTTCGCTGTGGAAAGGCGACAAGCCGTTGTTTGCAGATTCCGGCTATGCAGGACTTAGCGACATCGGCCTGTATTCCATCGGCGGTATCTTGAAGCACGCGCCGGCAATTCTTGCCTTTGCCGCTCCCACTACAAACTCCTATCGTCGGTTGGTGCCCGGTTTTGAAGCCCCAGTCAATCTGGTGATGTCGAAACGGAACCGTTCAGCCGGTGTGCGTATCCCGATGTACTCGGAAAATCCGAAGGCAAAGCGTCTCGAATTCCGGTGTCCGGACCCGACTTGCAACGGCTACCTTGCCTGGACGGCGATGCTTATGGCGGCAATCGATGGTATTCAAAACAATATCAAACCAGGCGAGCCCCTCGACTGTGATATCTATGATATGACGCCGGAAGAATTGGCCAGGTTTCCCAAAACACCCGGTTCATTAGCCGAGGCGGTTGATGCTTTAGAGGCCGACCACAAGTTTCTCCTTGCCGGTGATGTATTTACTAAAGACCTTGTCGAGACGTGGGTCACCTGGAAGCGTAAAGAAGAAATCGAACCGTTGGCCCTGCGGCCGCACCCTCATGAGTTCCATTTGTATTATGACAGTTGATTGAGGCTACAGCGCCATTTTACAGTGGAAAAAATGGTTTCGGCCTTAAAATCCGAAGCACAAAACGAGCAAAAGCACGAATGTCGAAATACGAAATACGAAACAAACCCAAATAAGGGCATTTGACCTGTGCTGCCATTGTCAAAACTCCGGAACGCAGCGGAACCTGCCGATTACAAACATACATTTTACATAACATGACAGTTCAAAATGGATGTCAAGCATATTCTGATCTGTGTTTTCTGCTCATCTATCTACCCAAATAATTCTAATTTCCACTCACACTGAATCTTCGTGTGAGGAATAGGCAGGGCCAAGCATTGGGGGGTTGTATTGGGATTTGCGATTGACTAATTGCCGGCGGCCATTTACTATTCTTCTCTATTGTTAACAAAGAAATCAATATATACTCTGTGTTCTCTGCGAGCTCTGTGGCAAGAGTAAAAATATGATTAAAGAAAT
>Ga0180301_10004538_pt1 | contig 10710 bp, 7 predicted proteins | sample GuaBasSediGuay16_FD_121797 | JGI IMG/M metagenome (GOLD analysis project Ga0180301, IMG submission 121797) | Subseafloor sediment microbial communities from Guaymas Basin, Gulf of California, Mexico - Guay16, Core 4569-2, 12-15 cm | ecosystem: Environmental > Aquatic > Marine > Hydrothermal... | reverse complement strand
TACGTTTAATCCGTTGTATCCAACTTATTACAATGCATCAGATAATATAGGATTCAATTGGACAAAGGCTTTAGTGGATTATAATACTAACATAAACAATTGGAACATGACTATTGAAGCGAATATTGCGACAATTAATCAATCATCGAGTGGAACAGAGAGCGGGGCAGATTATAATCTCACGATCTTGATCATGTGGGATACTTCTACAGGTTGGTTAGTTTCATATTCATACTTAAAAGAATATAATGAAACTTTGGGTTACTCAGTCCATTATCAAACGATTATTTATACACCTGAGGGCTTTGTTTTGGACATGGCTTCCCTATTGAGCATTATCGCCATCGCAGTCGGTGCAGTCGCAATCCTATTTGCCTTTCTCGCCTATAGGAAATTAAAAGGCAGTCCTGATGTCAAAATCTATTAAATTTTTCCTATTTTTTTATTCTGCTATTAGAAATAACAAGAGAATAATATTACTTTTTGAATTTTGTATCGCGTCCAACTCCAGTGGAGATGATACTTTCTTTCACATCCACACTTCCCACTTCGGTCGTATGGTCAATGTCATAGAAAATCCCCTCCAGGGCTTCTTCTAAGGTCATATCCACATCTTCAAGGGTGATGAATTTTCCAGGGGGATACTTCCATTCGAAATCGGATTTACCGTACAATTTATCATCTCTATAATTTGGTAATTGGCATCCGAGGGTCTGGATGGGCCATGGAATCCCTGTTTTAGCCCAAGTATTAACGAAGATAAGATTCCAATCCTCCGGGAACTGCTCTTTAAAGAAATCTTGAACGAATCCTTCAAGAAAGGCTGTAAATAATTTATGTTGTGTGTTCAATCCCATTGATCTAAGAATGAAGAAGGGACGTTCCATGAAGGCGATCATTTGAATTAATTGAGGCATTGGAATATAAATAAAGCCGACATCAGGCATTTTATATACCCGTTTGGCTGCAAGCATATCATAAATTTTGCCGAACCCTTCATAATTTGACATTTCATAGGCAAGATGAATCATTGTCCCATAACCGACTCCTATTTGATAAGCAGAATTCATCCATTGGGGCGTCCTTTCATTCCGGATATCTAAAAGTATATCTCGAATCTTCCAGCCCACATTCTCTAATCCTTTAAACTTTTTGGGAAGGTCGCGCAATTTCACGCCATATTTTTGATGTCTCCGATCGAGGATATCAGTATCGTCTGGACCTATCATCCACCAATCGACGGGAATTCCATCTTCTAAATGTCCATTGAGGATATATGAAAGCTCCATTGTATCGTCTCGGATTCCACAATAAGACACATCAACAGATTCACCATACAATAGTTTCATAGATCCTTGCTGGAGATCTGCACGTATGAATCCTCCTGGTGGGAAAAGAGTAAAGGCAATTATTTTTTCGGGCTGTTTGATTCGTCCATTAATGACCTCTTGTGCAGTTTTAATTGCCTCATTTAATCGATGTTTAAAGACCTCATAGCCTAAGAATTCAGAGCCTTGTTCAAAACCTCGTTTAATGTGTGCCCATCCATAATGGCGAAACATGATCCAAAGAGTTCTATTCAATGGAAAATACCGTTTTAAAGGTTGTGTATCAGGAATATCGCTATAATTGAATTTAGCCTCGGTCATCTTCACAGATCCTTCCTACGAAAAATCATTTTGATATAGTTTTGTAACTTTAAAATATTTTACATTTTTATAACTTATTAGATTGAAAATTGGTTTTAGGAAAATTGATAAATAACGGTTTTCAAAGGAATTGTTTTTAGAAAAGCGGGTAAGAAGGGGGATTTCTAGGTAAGTTTTCGTAGATAGAAAGAGAATTTAATGGAAATAAATTGTGTATTTAGGGAATCAGAAAGAGTATTGAATATTTCCATCTATAATTTTTTATTCTTCTAATTTGATAATTATACCATGGTAATGCAGAAATTAACACAAGCAGAGTATTATGATAAGGTCTATGGTGGATGGTTGGGGCGAGTTATTGGTAGCCAATTAGGTGCGCCTCTTGAATTGCGTCCGTATTTTTATATTCGGCATAAATATAAAAATCTCAATAATTATGTGAAGGAGATAAGAGGGAATGAAGTGAACGATGATGAAATGTATGAAATTGTTGCCCTATTAACCTTAGAACAGCACGGACCTGATTTTTCAACAAATCAATTGGCTCAAAAATGGATGGAATGTTTATATAAAATGAATTTTACCGCTGAGAAAGTTGCGTTGAAGAATTTAAGGCGAGGTTTATGTCCACCACATACGGCGATCTTGAATAATCCATACTATGATTTTATTGGAGCACAGATGCGAGGGGAAATTTGGGGGTTAATTTGTCCAGGCTGTCCGGAACTTGCCGCTAAATACGCGAAGATGGATGCAAGTATTAGCCATGTGGGAGAGGGAGTATTAGGCGAAATCTTTGTTGCTTGTCTTGTGTCGCTTTCATTTTTTAAACAAAATCCGCAAGAACTCATTCAGGATGTCCTTGAACGTTTTATTCCTCAAAAGAGCATTTATTTTACAATTGTCGAAAAATGCTTGAATTGGGCTGATCACTATTCAAACTGGAAAATAGCACGCAAATTGTTGATGGATACTTGGAGAAATATTCGGAAAAATCTGAAGAAACAAGCACGGGGTTGGAAGCGCCGAATTATTCTTCAAATGCCAAAACTCCATGAAATACATGTGATCCCCAATGCCGGAATTATTACGCTGGGTTTATTGTATGGAGAGGGGGATTTTGAGAGGAGTATTTGCACCACAGCATTGTTTGGGTATGATACAGACTGTAATTGTGGGAATGTTGGGACAATCCTAGGAGTTCAATGGGGAGCTAACCAAATCCCTAAAAAATGGAAAGATCCCATTCGCGATACATTTAAAACCTTTGTTTATGGGTTTCATGAAGAAAGAATTTCAAGAATTGCGGAACGTATTTGCCAAATTGGATTCCAAATAGCCAAAAATAAGGGGCATAAGATTTCTCTTGGACTTTAAACTAATTTGGACAATTAAGGTAAATTATCGAAAATAATGTAGTTTTTGAATTTGTGAATTTTTTCGAACTTTCGGATTTTTGTAAAATTTATAGATTAATTAATAAAAAAGGTTTTATTGTTATTTTTCGTTGTCAATTTCAAAAATTACACAATGAAACTTAAAAATTTGAAAATTCAATCTTGTATAGGTTAGCTAGGTGGAAATTCGGTGTCGTTAGATGAGATTGTAATAACTAGAGCGATATTAGATACATATTTAAAACAATTAAATGAGTATTCGGAAGTTGATGTTGCAATTGCAGGAGCAGGACCTGCGGGAATGGTTGCAGCCAAATATCTTGCGATGAAGGGAAAAAAAGTAGCCATATTTGAACGTAGGCTTAGTATTGGTGGTGGAATTTGGGGCGGGGGTATGATGTTCAATGTAATTGTGGTGCAACCAGAAGGAAAAGCCATCCTTGATGAATTTAACATAAAGAATGCGCGGTATAAAGAGGATTATTTCGTTGCGGATGCTGTAGAAACTGCTACCAAATTGGCGGCGGGAGCAATTGATGCAGGTGCGAAAATTTTTAATTTAATCTCCATTGAAGACCTAATGTATCGAGAGAATCGGATTACGGGGGTAGTGATAAACTGGTCGGCGGTTGAGATGGCAAAATTACACGTAGACCCGATGACGATTCGAGCTAAAATCGTGATTGATGCAACTGGACATGATTGTAGTCTTTGTCGCGTGGCTGAACGGAAATTAGGTTTAAAATTGGCGACGGAAACAGGTGGGATTGTCGGAGAGAAATCAATGTGGGCAGAAATTGGTGAAAAGATCTTGATAGAGACCACTAAAGAAGTCTATCCCGGGTTAATTGTTGCGGGGATGGCGGCGAACGCGGTCTCTGGAGGACCCCGAATGGGACCTATTTTTGGGGGAATGCTAATTAGTGGGAAAAAAGCAGCAGAATTAGCATTAGAAGCAATGAAGTAAAGTTTATTGAGTCCGATTTGCCCAGGCATTTGCAATTTTTACTAATTTTTCTGCCACATCTGTGGCGGTTTTACCAAATAATTTGAAAAGTGGTTCTTTACCTGGAGCCTCAGTTTCTCCGACCAGATCTGGGAATTTTCCCTTAGCTAAATCTATTGCTTTCTTAATTTTCCAAGGCATGGAATGTCCATCAATAGAACTTACAGTTGTGGGTTCTTTAGAACGGTCTACGCAAACGAGATTCAGCCCCATTTTAGCCGAATTTTTCTCAAGCCATTCACGAAGTTCTTTTGTATATTTGAAGTTGATAGCCGCTCGAATTGTAGGCTCATACTTTTGCGCTTCAATAATAGCGCGAGCAAGATGGTCAGAAGCGCCAAAAGCAGGAAGATTATTTATTATTAAGATGTTCCTATAAACTGAAATTCGTCCTGGAATTGCAGCGACATCATTAATTGATTGGGCATTAGGGAGGGCAAATGCGATATTCATACGAACTTCTGGAACAAATTCTCCGAGAGCTTCACAGTTCCGAAGCAATTCTACGGCTCGAACGAGATTGCCTAAAATTTGATCTTTCAGATCTTCCGAAATCAGAATCACCTTCAGTGCTATCAATGAATTAGATTTAGTTAATCTTACGTATTTAAAATTAAAAAATATAGTGGAAAAAAAAGGAAAGTCCCCAATAGATTATTCGAGATACTCCATTGGGGCATCATGGTGCGTTGGGAAATCTTGTTTGCCACAATTTGGTCCCATCCAGCATACAAGCATCTGTTTCCCATCCACTTCTTCAGGATGCATGGGTTTTCCGCAATGCAGGGGGACTTCTTCAGTGGCACCGCAAACGGAACATTTCAATATAGGTTTTTTCTCACTCATTTCTTTAACTTCCTCCTGAATTGGTTCAGAACGGATCTCACCATCTTCGGTGATATATTTTAGAGGATTTCTTTCAAATTCGACTTTACAAGAGGGATTGCAAAAATAATAGGTGCGACCTTTATATTCAGAATCTAAACTCTTGCCTGGAATGACTTCCATATGGCAGACAGGATCAATTTCTATATGACCTAAGAGTCGTTCATCTTCCTCTATTTGTTCTTTCATTTTTGGGTTGTAACGTTTCAATAGGAGTGAATTGGTAACTACCGAGACAGAACTCATAGCCATGAACGCCGCTGCGAGGCCAGGTGGAATAAAGAATCCCGCAATAAGATAAAGCACTCCAGCAGCAAGAGGAATCCCAGAAATATTGTAAATAAAAGCCCAAAAGAGGTTAGTTTTCATCTTGAATACGGTTTTTCTGCTGAGATTTATTCCTGCAACTACATCACGTAAATCATTCCGCATCAGCACAATATCCCCTGTTTCAATTGCGATATCGGTGCCTGATCCTATAGCAATACCGACATCGGCTTGGGCAAGAGCGGGTGCATCATTTATGCCGTCACCAACCATTGCTACGACTTTGTGTTCTTCAGTCTGTAGTCTCTTGATGACTTCAGCTTTATCTTGTGGTAAAATTTCTGGGATAACTTTTTCAATATTTAATTGGGATGCGATAGCTTTAGCAGTTTCGGCATGATCACCCGTAAGCATTATGACTTCAAGCCCCATTTTTTGAAGTGCTTTGATGGCAGAGCGTGCGGTAGGTTTTATCGCATCTGCAATACCTAATACGGCGACTAATTGGTTATTTTTTGCTAAGTAAATGAGCGTTTTGCCTGCGTGCTGTAACTCTTTGATTTTATCCTGATATTTATTAATAGAAATGTTGTAAAGCGCCATTAATTTCTGATTTCCAAGATGGATTAAATTGCCATCTATCTTGGCAATAATGCCTTTTCCAGGGATTTCTTCGAAATCCATGGGGCTAAGTAGGTTAATTCCGCGTTTATTAGCACTTGAGATAACGGCATCAGCTAAGGGATGATTTGATCCCTTTTCAGCACTTGCTGCGAGTAAAAGAATCTCATCATCTTCTAGAGTATCACTGATAATATCGACTACTTCAGGCTTTCCTTTAGTTAGAGTTCCAGTCTTGTCAAAAACAATCGTATTGAGTTTATATGCCGCTTCAAGAGATTCGCCGCCTTTAATTAGGAGCCCTGATTCCGCGCCCTTACCCGTACCAACCATGATGGCGGTTGGAATCGCGAGCCCCATGGCACAAGGACACGCGATGACGATTACGGAAGTCATTGCGAGTAGAGCCGTTTCTAATGGCATTCTCCCAATTGTGAGCCATAAAATAAATGTTACTAAGGCAATTACAATTACAATGGGAACAAAGACACCCGCAACGCGATCTGCTAAGCGTTGAATGGGGGCTTTCTGACTTTGTGCATCTTGAACCAGTTTGATTATTTGCGATAGGAGAGTATCTTTTCCAATCTTAGTAGTTTCAAACTTAATGAGACCTGTTTTATTAATGGTAGCACCAATTACGGTATCACCTGTTTTTTTCTTTACTAGTTGGCTCTCTCCCGTTATCGTAGATTCATCTATACTGGTTTTTCCTTCGATAATTATCCCATCTACTGGTATTTTTTCACCTGGTTTGGTAATAACGATATCGCCAACTTGTACTTCCTCAATAGGAACTTGAACTTCTTTTTCGCCTCGAAGAATGGTAGCCGTCTTGGCTTGAAGCCCCATCAGCTTTTTAATTGCTTCTGATGTGCGACCTTTAGCAATAGCTTCAAGATATTTTCCAAGTAAAATGAAGGTAAGGATCATTACAGCGGCATCAAAGAAAATTTTCCCTGAGATGATATTAAAAGTGGTCAGGCTGCTGTAGGTGTAAGAAACTAAGACACTCATTGCAACTAAAACATCCATATTAGCAGATTTATTACGGAGTGCACGATATGCACCGATAAAAAATTGATTTCCAGAATAGAAAATTACAAGAAATGTCATAAAAAAGAGTAATAACCGAATTCCAAATAAATCGCTGAGACCAGGCCAGAGATTAAGAGCCACAATAGGTATAGTAAGGGATAAGGCAAAAATAAATTTAATTTTCTGGCGTCTAACCTCTCGTTTCCGTTCTAATTGTTCTGTATCAATAGCACTAGCTCGTTCAACCGCGTCAAATCCAAGATTTTTTACAAGAGAAATAATTTGTTTTGATGAAATTTCTTCCGAATTGAACTCAATATTGGCAACTTTGGCAGAGAAATTAACATAAACATCATAAATACCTTCTTGATCTGCCAGAAATTTTTGTAATTTTTGTGCATCTTCATCTGAGTTTAAAGATTTAATTTCCAATTCAATCCTAGAAAGGTTAGATTTATAACCAATATCTTCAATCGCGGCACTGAATTTTTCGAATCCTGTGGTGGTAGGATCATATTCAATATATGCATTTTCTAGATTAAAATTAACAGTTGCTTTTTTAACCCCCGGTAATTTGTTTAACTGATTTTCAATTTTGAGTGCACATGATGCACAAGTCATTCCACGCAGCTGAAGGCGCATTTTTTTCTCTGATTCTTTCTTTTCAGTCATTTTTCCCTCAATTCTTTAGCTTATTTCTAATTTCAATTCAATGGTATCCAATTGTACTATAAAGGGTGTTGAAATATTTAAATATAACAGTGTTAATTACTTCTGAATTTTATATTTCAAAGAAGTTTAATAGTTACTATTATTTAAAGGAGTTAATTTTAAAGGTGTGAATTGAAATAAATATCAAATTAATTATAAATCAACTTAAACTAGCCTTTTCTTAATGAGATTTTGGTTATCCTCATATGAAAAAGCATGTTTAAGGGATTTAAGTAGTTAAAATATATTCATATTTAAGAAATATCATCTCCATTTAATTATACGACTGAATTGAATCTTAAAAAACAAATACTTTATGGAAATAAATAAGAAAAGTTTATTTATTATTTGAATTTTGGATAATAGAGGTTTCAATTAAATAAGAGAGGTTTCAAAGGTGCCAGATCGAATATACACTACAGATCTTCCGCATAAATCTGAGGATACTGAAGTACTCTTGAAGGGATGGATTCATCAAATTCGAGATTTGGGAAAAATTCGGTTTTGGTTATTGCGAGATAGTGAGGGTCTGGCACAAATTGTATTAGTAGCTCCTAAAAAGCATCCTTTATGGGACATAATTAATAAAATTAAGCAAGAATATGTTGTAGAAGTTATTGGATTAGTTCGGCATAATGAGAAAGCTCCAAATGGAGTGGAGATTGAATTTAAATCCTGTAAAATTATCGCAGAGGCGGTATCGCCCTTACCCTTTAGCGTGGTAGAGCAAAAGACGAAGGCGAATTTTGATACACGCCTAAAGTATCGATATTTAGATATTCGGTCACCCACGACGCGGGCAATTTTTAAAGTGCGAGCAGCTTGTGTGCAAGGAGCAAGGGAATGGTTTTTAAAAAACGGTTTTGTAGAAATACATACACCTAAAATCATTTCAGCGGGTGCAGAAGGAGGCGCTACTCTATTTCCATTGTATTACTTTGGAAAAGAGGCATATCTGGCACAGAGTCCTCAATTTTATAAGCAAGTAGGGATTCAAGCCTTCGAAAAGGTGTTTGAAATTGCGCCATTCTTTAGGGCTGAAAAATCACGCACCCGACGGCATCTTTCCGAATCATGGGGGATAGATGTAGAGGTGGCATTTGCAGATGATAAAGAAATTATGAGGATTCAAGAAGAGTTAATTATTTCAATCTATAAATATGTGAAAGAGCATTGTCAGAACGAATTACAGCTCCATAATATTACGGATTTAAAAATACCGAAAGCTCCTTTTCCTAAAATTACTTTTGTAGAAGCGATGGAAATTGCACAAAGTAAAGGGTGTGAAGTAAGTCTTGAAGAAGATCTCTCAGCAGAAGCAGAAAGAGCCGTCCGCGAAACTTTTGATACACATTTCTTCATTACAGAATTTCCTTTATCCTGCGTCACATTTTATTATGGACCACATGAAACCAAGCCAAAATTCACGCATAAATTAGATCTACTGGCACCTGGTCCAAATGGTGTCGAACTAACTTCAGGAGGACAGCGAATCACCGATCCTGAGGTATTGATTAGGCGAGCAAAAGAAACAGGTATAGCCCCAAAGAGCTTAGGGTGGTATTTGGAAATGTTTCAAGTAGGAGGGATTCCACCACATGCAGGCTTTGGGATGGGGTTGGATCGTGTAGTAATGACCATTTTGAATCTTCCTACGGTTCAAGAAGCGGTCATGTTTCCCAGAACAGTTGATATTTTAACACCATAGAGAGGATTGAGTTAAATGAGTTTTGAAGAAGTTTGGCAATGGTTAGGACCTACCTTGGAGTATTCAATGGCAATTTTTGCAGTTTTAGCTTGTATTTTTTTCTTTTTTGCAGTGATAAAAGAAAAGACTGCACGAAGATATGGAATACTTAGTGGAATATCTGCAATTATGGTGTTCGTCTGTTTAGTCACAATTTCTGCCGGAAATACGCTTCAAGGTACGCCAGCTAGTTCATTAATGGGCACTTTTCAGCTTACTTTAGGGGTTATTTTCATAATTACGGGAGTCGTTCTCATTTATTTCGCGTTAGATGCAAAAAAGATTGTAAATCATGATGAAGCTTGTTATTCAACCTTACTTTTGGTTGGGATTTTTTTCGTTATTGGGGTTTATTTAATACTCAATTGTGTTCCGGTCTTTTTTGGGAATCAAACAATGTCGACATGGGAGGATCTGGTACCCTCATATTCGTTGATGTATCCATTTCCAATAGGGCGAGTCGTTACGGTTATAATTCCACTCACACTTTATGCCATTGGTGTATATACTCTAAAAGAGATGAAGTCGAAAACCTATGAAACAGTAATTCAACAGGACGAAGATAAATTCCAAGTGACTCTCAGTAAACTCGATTTAGAAATTTCTCGAAAAATTTTTCATGTAATAATTATCGTTGTACTAGTAGGCTATCTTTTCGTAGGGAGGATTGTTATGGATAGCATTTATAAATTTACCCTTCTTGGACTTCCTCAAGCGCCAGATATGCCTCCAGGGCAGGAAGTCTATGATAATATAATTGCGGGTAATGGACCGATTGTGGGCTTACTTGATTTTCGGGCGGGCCACTTGCTCCTCGTAATGGCAGTGAGCTGGATAGTGGTGATCCTACTTTTCACAGATTTTGTACGAATCAAGAAATATCGTTATTATCCGTTCAAAATGCTTGCAAAAGTCTATCGAGATAAAGAACGACTTGTTCTCGCACCCCATATCTATTTAACGATTGGAATTTTTTTCACCGTCGTATTAAGCAGTGCGATCGATTTGTTTTTAAATATGCCTACAGGAATATCTGCTCAAATTGTAATGATCTCTGTAATGGTGAGTGCTTTAGCTGATGCGGTTGCCACAATCGTGGGTATCACTAAAGGAAATCGACATTTGAAAGGAGGAAAGAGTAAAAAGACATGGGAAGGATGGATTGCGGGATTTATAGCAGCGCTTATTTTGGGATTACTTTCATTTATGGCTCTTATGCCTCAATATGGAGGGACTATCAGTCAAGCGATAATTTTTGCACTTATCGCGGCGGGCATTTTTGGGCTCATTGACTACCTCTCACCCCCTATTTCAGACAATATCTTAAATCCTGTAGCGATTACTCTTGCGCTTTGGACTGTAACCTTATTGTTTTTCATTTAACTATAT